>Ga0114931_10006474_pt1 | contig 14397 bp, 13 predicted proteins | sample 2SBtaG_FD_89579 | JGI IMG/M metagenome (GOLD analysis project Ga0114931, IMG submission 89579) | Deep subsurface microbial communities from Kolumbo volcano to uncover new lineages of life (NeLLi) - 2SBTROV14_V59a metaG | ecosystem: Environmental > Aquatic > Marine > Volcanic | place: Kolumbo...
CATCGCCGACGGCGCCCTGACCAACGCGTCGATCACGATTCCGGGCGGACCGGCCGGCCTGGGCGACCCGGTAGCGTTGCCGTTCCTCGACCTCGGCGCCGACGGCCAGCTGGTCTTCCCGCTCCCGACCTTGCGCCCGGGACGCTCGTCGACCCGCGTGCCCGCGCTGACCGGGAGCTTCTCCGGAGGGCACTACAACGTCGTCGGGCTGGCGTCGCCATCGTTCGGCGATGCCTATCCATACTCGGCGTCGTTCCAGCGCGACGTCGGCGTGGATGGCGATTCGCTGCCGGTCTGGTTGCCGGCGGCGGGCGGGCTGGCCGGCAGCGGCGGCAACTACTCGTTCACCCCGGTGAGCGGCGCGTCGCTGCACGTGGTCAACCTGGTCGACGGCGGCGGCGACGTCGCCTGGACCGTCACCGTGATCGACGGTAGCTCGTCGTTCCAGCTGCCGGCGGTGACGCCGGATCCGCTGCCCGGCTCGGGCCTGACCATGCGCGTGGCCGCGGTCGAGCTGCCCGGCTTCGACCCGACGTCGTTCGGCCTCGGCGACTTCGGCAACCGGGTCGCCCGGGTGAGCGAGGCGGCGGCCCCGGTCTCCCGCTAGCGACGGTCGACGCCCGGTTGGCGAAGCCACCGGCACCGGCCGGCGCCGGTGTCGGTGGTGATTGACGGCGAGCGCAAGATCGCTCGCCGATGATCACTGGCCACTCGTCGGACTGACGGCGCCGGCGTACGGCAGCTCGAAGGTGAACTCGACGCCGGTACAGAACGGCAACGGCTTGTCGTTGGGGGCGTACGGGGCGTAGCGCCAGCCCATGACCGCCTTCTCGATCTCGTGGTCGGCGGCGGGAACATCCGTGCTCTCGATCGGCTGGACGAACAGCGGCTTGCCCTCGGTGTTCACACAGACCCGGCCGAGGTAGTAAACCTCGTGTTCCTCGGCCGCCTACATGGCGTCGGTCAGAGCGCGCGGCATGGTCAGGTGGGTATTACCGCGGATCCGGATCGCCGGATGGATGGTGACGAAGGCGGTGCGGCGATGTTCGGCTGGCGCGTCGGGGATCGGGGCCGCAAGTGCGCGAACCTCGGGCCCCAAGGCCTTGGCCTCGGCCTGGTCGGAGTTCGACATCGGCTTCATCGATTCTCCGATGTCCCAGCTCCTGGCGGCGGCCGTGGCCGGCGGCTTGTTGGCGGTCTTCTTCATCGTCGCCGGCGTGGGCTCGGCGTTCCGTGGCTTGGCCAATCGCACCTGACTCCGCGGTGCCGTCGCCGCCGGGGGTGTCGCCTGTGGCGTCTTGGCTGCCATCTGCGGCGAGCTTGGCGCCGTGGTCGAAGGCGCTGCCGGTGTCGCTTCCATCGGTTTTGCCACGGTGAGGTTGCTCGCCTCAGGGGAGTTGCCCTCGTCTCGGTTCTTGCACGCGGGGAAGAGGGCAAGGGATAGCAGGATTGGTAGGGCTATTCGTGAGGTCATGACTTCATCTCCTCGGGCCAACGGGCTCACCGGTTCGAAGAGCATGAGGCGTGCCAGCGCCGCCGCCGGCGCCGCGGCGTTATGCCCCGCAGCAGCGCTTGTATTTCTTGCCGCTGCCGCACGGGCACGGCGTGTTCCGTCCCGGCGGCGACGGTGTGGTCGCGCGCTCGCCGGTCAGCAGCTCGTGCACGCGGACGCACAGGGCCACCGGCCCCAGATCGCGTCCAGTCATGGCGCGCTGCATCGCCCGCTGCAGCGTCGTGGCGCGGCGCAGGAAGTCGTCGATCGGCGTGAAGGCGAGCGCTTGCGGCGGCTGCGGCGAGCCGGGCGCGCAGCGCTCGGGTGTCTCCAGGGCGTGGCAGTTGCGGCAGACATTGGGCCGCACCGGATAGATGGTGCAGCGGCCGTCCCGGTCGAAGGCGCACAGCGCGCCGGCCGCGTGGGTGCCGCTCATCAGCCGCGCGAAGGCTTCGTGGTCGCGGGCCTGCCAGCGCGACCGCGCGCGCTGGGGCGCATCGCCCACCGCCTGTCGCCAGGCGGGGTAGGCGCGCAGGAAGCCCTCGCGCGCGGCGCGCCTTGCCGGTTGTGCCAGCCAGCGCGCCACCGCCCGCGCCTCCGGTTCGTAGACCATGATCAGCGCCGCGCAGCAGTGGTTGCAGCCGGCGCTGCAGGCGATGCGGTCACCCTGGGCCTCGGCCCGCCGGGCGCGCACGGCGGTCCCCAGCTCCATCTCGGCGTGGAGCGCCTCGGCGAGATCGGCGGCGTCGTCGGGGCGGATCTCGCGGCGACGGGCCGGCGGCCGCGACGCGGCGAGGTCGCACTCCAGGTCGGCGACGATCGCCGCAAGGCGGTCTTCGCTCACGGCCGCCCGCCGCCATCCAGAGAGCGGCGCACCGCGTCGTGCTCGATCAACGCGCGGAAGGGCGATTCGCCGGGGTGGTAGGGCGGGGAGTCGGGCACGGCACCCCCTATTGCCCCAGGATCCGGGGTGGCACTGGCTCGATGCGGGTCGAGCAGAGCAGCTCGGGAATCGCCTCGGCGCCGGTGACCAACCACATGTGACTGTCGTCGCGGGTGCGCAGGTAGAGGAATCGGGCGTCGCGCTCTTCCTCGGTCAGCTCGCTCAGGTCGTGGCGCGTGACGGTGCGAACCACGGCGTCGGGGTGCCGCCGCGCCAGGTCGTCGGCGCCCTCGGCGGTGTCGGCGCCGGCGATGATGGTCAGCCGGTGGCGCGGGTCTGCGTTGAGCCACGCGTCGAAGCGATCGCGGCGACCGTAGAGCGCGTCGAGCAGGATGATGTGGTCGATGCGACCGCTGCCCAACCAGCGGGCGATCGAGCGAAACGCGCCGCTGTGGCCGATGACCACGCTCGAGCCCGACGGCCAGTCCAGCTGGATGTGGCCGCGAACCTCGTCGAGCAGGGTATCCAGGTTGCGCCAGCGGACGTCGTAGTCGCGCCCGCGCGGCGCCGACGGGACGATGAACAGCGCGTTGCGCCCGCTGGCCAGGAACTGCTGGGCCAGGTGGTGCTCGTGCCAGGCTTCGTCGACGTCGGTCAGGTAGCCGTGGACGTAGGTGACCAGCGACGCGTGAGAGGCGCGATAGCCGGGCGGGGCCCAGACGTGGATCTTGCCGTGCGAGGTCTTGATGACCATGTGGGTGCCGCCGGCGGCGTCGTCCGCGTCGGTGCGAACGACGGCGCCGTCATCGGCAGGCGCGGCGGTGTCGTCCTGCGGCGCGTCGTCGCTCGCGTGCGGTCGGGCGAGCTCGACCGGCTCGGTATGGCGGCGGGCGGCGACGTTGTTCGCCGGCCGGGCCGGCGGCGCGGCGTGCGTGGGCGCCGGCAGCGATACCGACGGACGGGTCGCCGGCGCCGGCAGGGCGCGCGCCGCCCGCGGCGCCGGCGTCAGCGGCACGACCGCGGCGGTCGCGTTGCCCCGCGACGATGCGTTGTGTCTCGACCAGGGCGCCCACAACAACGCGGCGGCCGCAGCCGCGGCGGCAACCGGCGCGGTCCAGACCAGGGCTGGCCGCGGCGCGCGGACCGGCGCGGGCGCGAGCGCCGGCGGCTCGCTGGCCACCGGAGTCTCGCCTCGCGCGCAGGCCGGACAGGTCAGCTGGATGCCGGCCGGGCCGACCACCGTGGCGGCGCGGAACAGCTCGATGGTGGCTCCGCAGGCGCAGCGCGCCAGGCGGCCGGGCTCGGCGCTCTGTCGTGGTGCGCCGGCGCACGCGCCACAGAGGGTGACGATCCGCCCGTCGACGACCCGCGCCGGGGCGCGGAGGGGATCGATGGTCGCTGCGCAGCGCGCGCAGCGGCCTGCTGCCGGCGAACAGCTCACCGGTCACCGATGGTAGCGGCGGTCCGTGTAGGGGTGCAACCGCCCGGGAGCGGTTGCGGGTGGGGTCAGCGGCGTTTCTTGTGGTGTTTGCGCTTGCCCTTTCGGGCCTGCAGGGCGCTCTTGGGCACCTTGGCCAGGTCCGGCTCCAGAATGATCTCGATCCGCCGGTTCAGCCGCCGCCCGCGGGCGGTGCGATTGCTGGCGATCGGCGCGTATTGCGAGTAGCCGGCGGCGACCAGGTTCTTGGGCCTGACCCCACTGGTGATCAGCTGCTCGGTGACCGCGACCGCCCGGGCGGCAGACAGCGACCAGTTGCTGGCGAACTCGGCGTGTCGGATCGGCTGGCTGTCGGTGTGGCCGGCGACCGTGAACTTGCGCCGGGGCATGGTCTTCAGCACCGCGGCGACCCTGGCCAGCGTCTCTTTTCCGTGGTCCGACAGGGCCGCCTCGCCCGAGGGAAACAGCACCGCCGACGGCAGATCGACGACCATCTGGCCGCGGCGGATCTTCACGCTCAGATCGCCGGTGTCGACCATGGCGCGGAAGCGCGATGTCAGGCTGTCGAGCTCGGCCAGCCGGGCCTGGACCTGGTCGGTCTGTTCCTCGAGGTTGGAGCGCGCGTCCTGGCAGACCGACAGCTCGACCTCCAGCTTGGACGCTTGCTTGCCGTTGGTGTCGCGTTCGGTCTTGCAGCTGGTCAGCTCGTTGTCGAGCTGCAGTTTGCTGGTCCGGTGCAGCTCCAGCGCGTCCTTCAGCGACTGGTTCTCGGCGCTGAGCTTGGACGCGCGACCGCGGGCGTCGTCGCGCGCTGCCGCCGCTCGCCAACCCCAGGCGGCGACGGCGGCGAAGGCGGCGAGCGCCAGCACACCGACGATGAGCTTTCGCCGGCCGGAGCCGCCGTCGCGACGACCGCCACCCGGCGGTGGCTCCTCCTCGTCGCGAATCTCGACCAGGTACGGATCGTCGGTATCGATGCGATGGGTGCCGGACACGTCGGGGGTGCGTCCGATAGGGCTCCTCCTACTCCGCTGGTCTATGGTGCCCCGAAACCGCGACCGCTGGCGAGCACGGACATCAACAGACGAGTTTCGTTGCACTCCCGCCGCGTTCCGCGGCGGCGGGACGCGACGTGATAGGCTGAGCGCGTGTCGTCCGGCGAGTCGTCGGATCCGCGGGTAGGCAAGCTCCTACACGAGCGCTATCGAGTGCTCGAGCGACTCGCGCAGGGCGCGATGGGCGTGGTCTATCGCGGCGTGCGCGTGCAGCTCGAACGGCCGGTGGCGATCAAGTTCTTGCACCCGATGTTCGCCGCCGAGCCGACGTTCATGGACCGGTTCGAGCGCGAGGCGCTGACCATGAGCCGTCTCGATCACCCGAACTGCGTTTCGGTGATCGACATCGGCGTCGACGATGGTCCGTACATCGTCATGGACTTCGTCACCGGGATCGATCTCAACCAGCTGATCGAGGACGGACCGGTGGAGCCGCGGCGGGCGGTCGACATCACCTGCCAGGTGCTGGCCGGTCTGGCCCACGCCCACCACGTCGGCATCATCCACCGCGACATCAAGCCGGCCAACGTCATGCTCGCCGACGTCGCCGGCGCCGGCGACCACGTGCGCATCCTCGACTTCGGCCTGGCCAAGTTTCGCGACGCCGAGCAGACGATGTCGGGGATCGTCGTGGGCACGCCGAGCTACATGTCGCCGGAGCAGGCCGCCGGCAAGCGGCTGGACGCGCGCTCGGACCTCTACTCGACCGGCGCGATGCTGTTCCAGTTGCTCACCGGCGACAAGCCGTTCCCCGGCCGCGACACCTACGAGCTGATCCGCTGCCACATCGAGGAGCCGCCGCCGACGCTGGCCGAGGCCGCCGGCGAGGCGCGCTTTTCACCCCAGCTCGAGGCCGCCGTGGCCCGGGCGCTGGCCAAGAAGCCGGGGACGCGGGCGCAGAGCGCCGAGGAGATGGCCGACGAGCTGCGGGCGGTGCCGGAGATGTCGGGGGCGACGTGGGCGGCGCCCGCGGCCCCGCCGCCGATGCCGGCGGCGCGGGCAGGCAGGAGGACGCCGCGGCGATCGCGGCGCTGGCTGCTCCTGGTGGGCGGAATCGCCGTGGCCGTCGGCGTCCTCGGCACGGCGACCGGGCGCTACCTGCTCCGGCGCACCGGCGATCGCGCCGGGCGGGTGGTCGATCGGATCCTGGGCGACGCCGATGCCGGAGTCGACGTCGCGGCGACGGTGCGAACGGTCGCCGACGCGCGCGCGCTGGCCGCCGGTGGCGACGTCGACGGCGCCATCCGCGGGCTGCACGACCTGCGCCGCGCCAACCCGGGCGACGCCGGAGTGCTGCTGGCGCTGGGCGACCTCTACTTCGCCAAGGGCTGGAGCTCGGAGGGGCTGGCCGCCTATCGCGACGCCCTCGCCGCCGATCCGTCGACCGCCAGCAACCCGGGTCTGATCGAGCACACGGTCGCCAGCCTGGGCAGTCCGCGCGATGCCGACGTCGCCCAGGCGATGCTGTCCCGGCAGATCGGCCGCGGCGCGCTGCCGGCCCTGCGCAGCGCCGCGCGCGAGACCCGCGACGCCGCGCTGCGGAAGCGCATCGCCGCGGTGGTCGACCTGCTGCGGCAGAAGAACCAGTAGACGCTACATCCGGTACTCGGCGCCGATGGTGACGATCCAGTTGTCGTAGTTCCAGTCGATGTCGTAGTCGCGGGTGCTGGGGAAGACGCCCGGCTCGTAGGTGGGGAAGTTGGTGCGCCGCAGGTAGACCGAGCCGTCGGCGGTGCCGGTCCAGTGATCGGCGAGCCGCGTCTCGGCGCGCACGCGCGCGCGGCCGCGGTGGTCGACGCGGCGGTCACCGTAGAGCAACGGTGGGTGGCTCCCGCCCGCGGCGTAGCTGTTGGCGCCGTAGGTGCGCCACCACAGTTCGCCGCCGGCGCGCGCCGTGGTGTGCGGGCGGATCTTCCAGCTCACCTCGAGCTGCGGGTGATGGCCGGTGTACGAGTAGTAGCCCTGATAGGTGTCGTCGACGATCTCGAAGCCGTAGGCGACGTCGACCTCCAGCCGGCCGCCGGCCAGCGTCCGCTCGCCCTCGATCGACGGCTCGACGCTGAGGATCTGCTGCAGCGGGTTGGGCGGTGGGCCGCCCGCACCGGCGTGGGTCAGTCCGGTGCCGGCGTCGCGGGCGTAGGCGAAGTAGTCGTTGCGCAGCTCCCCGTCGACGCCGACCCCGGCTTTCCAGCCGCGGCCGAGGTAGCGCCACGAGAGGTCCAGCTCGTGCTGGCCGTGGTCGCCGGGGACCAGGTGGGTCGGCGTCGTGCTCGGGTCGTAGTTGGGATCCTCGGCGTAGTCGACGATGGCGTAGCGGTAGCGGATGCGCGCGTGGTGGTGGCGCCGCGGAATGCCGGCGACGCCGATGCCGATGCGCCGGTCCCAGTGGCTGTAACGACCCGTGGTGGCCAGCTCGCCGGACGCCATCGGCTGGTACTGATCGGGCCAGTCTGGCCGCCAGACGCCGCCGAGCCGCGCTTCGCCGGTCACGCGCAAGCGCGGGCTGCGGCGATAGCGAACCTCACCGTCGAGATAGATGCGCGACTCCGACAGGCTGGCGCCCTGGGTCTGCCGGTGGTCGACCGACAGCGGCGCGCGCAGGCGCCAGCGGCCGCGCTCGAGCTGCGGCTCGGCCTCGCCGCCGATGCCGAGGAACAGCGCGTTCTCGCGCAGGGTCCCGTGGCCGGCCAGGCCACCGCCGCTGGTGCCGACCCGGGCGTCCAGTCCGGCGCGCCACGAGCCGATCCGGAGCTCGAAGGCGGCACGGTGGCGGTGTTTCTTGTGCCGGCGTTTCTTGTGCCGCCGCTTCTTGCCCAGCGGTTTGTCGGCCTCCGCGGCCTGCGGCGTTCCGTCGCCGGTGGCCGGTTGCGCGCCGGCGGTCTCGTCGTCGGCGGATTCGTCGGGGGCCGCCAGCGCCGGTGTTCCCGCGCCGATGGCCAGCACCGCGGCCAGCGGCAGGGCGCGCGTGGGTCTCAGCATCCATTCCCCTGCATGTAGCTCAGCGCCTTGCTGGTGTACGTGCCGCCGGGATAGCCGCTGGCCAGGCTCGAGTAGCTGCTGTTGGCGTTGGTGCAGTCGCCCTGATCGACGTAGATGCGAACCTGCCAGTAGATGGCGTTGTCGACGTAGGCGCTGGTGGGGAAGTCGTCGAGCAGGGTCTGGAACTGGGTAATCGCCGTGCCCAGATCGCCGGCGTAGTAGTACGAGCGGCCGGTGTAGTAGCGGGCGTTGTCGGCGTAGATCGAGCTCGCGTCGGCGAGGACGTCCTGGAAGGCGGAGATGGCCGCCGACCAGTTGCCCAGCGAGAAGTGACAGCGGCCGGTGTAGTAGTCGGCGTTGTCGATGTAGCTCGAGCCGGGATAGTCGGTGGCGACCCTGGCCAGCTCGGGCAGGGCGCCGGTGGGATCGCCGGTCTCGTAGATCGAGCGGCCGACGTAATACTGCGCGTTGTCGGCCCACACGCCCATCGGATCGGCGGCGATGGAGGCGCGGAAGGCGGGAATGGCGGCGGCGTACGACAGCAGCCGGAACTGAGAGCGGCCGGTGTAGTACTGCGCGGCGCCGACGAACGGCGAGTCGGGGTGGAGCTGCAGCATCTGCCCCAGCGAGGTGATGGCGCCGTTGAAGTCGAGCTGCTCGTAGCGCGAGCGCCCGCTCAGATAGCCGGCGTTGTCGTGGCGCGGTGAATCCGGGTAGTCGGACAGGAGCTGGTCGAACTTGCTGATGGCAGTCGGGTAGTCGGCGGCGTTGTAGGCGCTCAGCCCTTCCTGGAACAGCGCCTCGTCCGGGGCGCTCGGATCGATGGTGGTCACCGAGTCGTGACTGCAGGCGCCGGCCAGCAGCAGCGTGGCCGACAGGATGATCCCAAGGGTGATTCGGCGGCTAACGGAGTCCATGCGTGAGTTTCCTTTCGCGCGTTCGGATGCGCCCCCGCGTCAGCGGTGGGCCGAGCACTGGTGGAGCAGGTTGGTGGCGGCGGCGTTGTCGGGCGAGCGGGCCAGGACCAGCCCGACGTCGCGCTCGCAGCCGCTCGCGTCACCGCCGTCGAGGCGAAGCTGGGCGAGCAGCAGCCGCGCATCTTCGTCGGCGGGGACCCGGTCGAGCAGCTCCTGGACGGTGGTCATGGCGTCGTCGCGGCGCCCGGCCCGGGCCAGGAGCCGGGACAGGTTGCGCAGCGACGGCAGGTGGTCGGGGTTCAGCGCCAGCGCCTTGCGGTAGGCGGCCTCGGCCTGCTCCAGCTCGCCCTGGGCCTCGAGCGCGATGCCCAGGTTGTGCCAGGCCGAGACGTAGCGCGGGTGCTCGCGGACGAGCGCGCGATAGGCTGTCACCGCCTCCGCCGGGCGTCCGGCCTTGCGCAGCGTAACCGCCAGATCCAGGCGCGCCGCCGGGTAGCCGGGCCGCGCCTCCAGCGCCTTGTCGAACGCCTCGATCGCCTCGGGGTAGCGCTCCTCGGCCGACAGCGTCTGTCCCAGGTTGAGCCACGCACCGGCGTAGTTGGCGTCGACCTTCAGCGCGCGACGGAAGGTCGCCTCGGCCTCGGCCAGCTTGCCGGAGGCCTTCTCGGCCAGGCCGAGGTTGTTGATCGCCTCGCGGTAGCGCGGGCGCAGCTCGATCGCCTTCTGGTAGGCGGCGATGGCGGCGTCGTACTTCTTGGCCCGCTTCTCCAGCAGGCCCAGGTTGAGGTAGGCCTCGGGGTAGTTGCCCTTGGCCGCCTGGATGGCGTCGCCGTAGCGCTTGCGCGCCTCGTCGCGCTTGCCCTCGCGCGCCGCCAACAGGCCGGCGAGGAACAGGTGCTCGGGCACGCCAGGCGACTCCTCCAGCAGCGCGTCGACCTCGGCGCGCGCGCGGCCGTAGTCTTCGGCGTCCAGCGCGAGGCGAAACAGCCGGCGGCGGGCGAAGCGGTTCTTCGGGTCCAGCCGCAGGGCGCGCTGATACGACGCCTCGGCGGCGGTGCGATCGCCCTTGCGCTCGAGCGCCGAGGCCAGCGCGTTGTGCACCTGGGGCACGTCCGGCGCCAGGGTGATCGTCTGCTGCAGCACCTCGATGGCGCGGTCGGTCCAGCCGGCAGCCAGGCAGCCGCGGGCGACGCCGACGCGGATCTCGGCGGCGGCGGGCGCGCGCTCGATGGCGCGCTCGAACGCCGACTGCGCGTCGGCCGTCCGACCGACGGCCACGTAGGCGCGGCCGAGGGCGACCAAAGCGCGGGCGCGCTCCTCGTTGCCGCCCGACGACGCGGCCAGCTCGAGAATGGCGATGGCGTCGGCCGCGCGACCCCGCTGGCGCAGGAGCGATCCCAGGGCCACGCGGGCGGCGCCGTAGTCGGCCTTCTCCTGCAGGGCCCGGCGGTAGCTGGCCTCGGCCTCGACCGGCTGACCCGTGCGGCGGTAGGCGGTGCCGATGCCCAGCGCGATCCAGGCGTTGTGCGGATGCAGCGCGGCGGCGCTCTGCAGGGCGGCCAGCGCAGCTCGCGGCTGGTCGTCGACCAGCAACCAGTAGCCCAGCTCGGCGGCGACGTTGCCGTCGTCGGGGTGGGCGGCCGCGGCGCGGCGGAACAGCTCGATCGCGGTCTCCAGCTCGCCGCGGTGGGCGGCGACACGGGCGCGGGCGTGGTCGTCGTCGACCGGCGCGCTGTCCTCGACCAGGCCGCCTTCGTCCTCGTCGCCGTTGTCGTCGTCGGCGAGCACGACGCCGGTCGACTGGGCGATGCGGATGATGCGCGGATCGGCCTCGCGGCCCTGGGCCACCACCTGCAGCGCCAGCGCCCCGGCCAGCAGGGTGAACATGGCCGCCAGCACTGGCCACAGCTTGTCGTTGCCCAGGCTGGTCACGCGCGCTCCTCCGGCAACAGCTCGCCCAGGCCGTGGTTGTGGACGTTCTGGATCTCCAGCCCCGGCCGCGCGTTGATCTCGAGCACCAGAGGACCGAGGTCGGCGTCGACCACGAGATCGACGCCGAGATAGCCCAGCGGTACGGACGCGGCGGTGTGCCGGGCGACCTCGAGCAGCCGCGGCCACGCCGGGAGCTGAATGCCCAGCAACGGCGCGTCGGACTCGGGATGCCGGTCGACCGGGTGTCGGCGGTGGACGGCGCGGACGGTGACGCCGGTGTCGAGGTCGACGGCCAGGCCGATGCCGCCCTGGTGGAGGTTGGCGCGGCCGCCCGACATCTCCGTCGGCACCCTGACCATCGCCACCGTCGGCGTGCCGTCGACGGTGATGACGCGGACGTCGCACAGCCCGTCGGCCCACAGCGCGGTGTAGACCGGGTGCGGGACGATCCGCTTCTCGACGAAGGCGCGATCTTCCATCTCGCCGGAGTAGGCGCCGTAGACGATGTTGGCCAGGTGGCGGTGGAGGTCGGCAACGGTCACCAGCTCGCCGCCGGCGCGGCGCCAGCCGCGGCCGTCGACCCGCTCGCCGACCACCAGGATGCCGTCGCCGCCGCTGCCGGTGGCCGGCTTGACCACGAAGTGCGACTGGCCGGCCAGCCGCTCGAGCAGCGGCGGGATGGCGAACAGACCGTCGCAGGTGGCCAGCGTCTCGGGCACCGGCACGCCGGCGGCCAGCAGGTGCTCCTTGGCCAGCAGCTTGTCGTCGGCCAGCGGGTAGTCGCGCCGGCGGTTGCGCCGGTAGACCAGCTCGATGTTGCGCCGGTTCATGCCGTACAGATCCGCGCGGCGCTCGAGCACCAGGCGAAGCGTCGCGCGCAGGCCCGTCAACCAGCTCACGCGGCACCTCCGGGGCTGAGCAGCCGGCGGAAGCGGACGTACTCGGACACGCGGACGCCGATCCAGCGACCCAGGTAGATGTTGGCCGCGACCACGTAGAGGAGGATCTCGGGGAAGCCGCTGAGCAGGATCTGCAGCGCCAGCGAGTTCATCAGCACGTAGCAGGCGGTGACCACGACGATGGTGCCGGACAGATCGCGCAGGGCGCTGGTCGCGTCCTGCTCGGACAGCGCCAGGTAGAAGCGCTCGGCGGCGATGGCCAGGACCGCGATGGGGAAGAACGACAGCCGCGCCAGGTGGGTCTGGCCCGCGCCCTCGGCCAGGAGGCTGGTGGTCAACATGGTGATGACCACGCAGGCGAGAAGGATCGCCAGCATCGGCGAGTGCAGGAGCTGCAGCCGCTGCATCGCCGCGCGCACCATCGCTACCACCGCCATGACGATGAGCACGCCGGTCAGGCCCCAGCCGAGGCCGGTCTGTCCCGCGGCCGCGGCCAGCAGCGCGGGCAGGAAGGTGCCGAAGGTCGGCAGCCCGATCACGTTGCGGAACAGCACCACGATCAGGGCTCCGATCGGCAGCATCAACAGCGTGCGCAGCAGGCTGAACGGCAGGCCCATGCGGTCGAACAGCGCCAAGACGTTGAAGACCTTGAACGACTCCTTGGCCCGGGGCGACGGAACCATGGCGGTGGTGGTGGCGAAGGCGTAGTCGAAGTTGATGTCGCTGGTGTGGCGGAACAGCGCCTCGTCGCCGCGGTAGAGCACCAGGTAGTGCTCCGGCAGCTCGGCGAAGTGGCGGTTGGTCGGGTCGAACGGCACCCAGTGGCCACCGACGTACGCCTCGACCCACTGGTGCGAGGTGCGCTTGCGCCCGCCGTGGAGGATCAGCCCGCCGACCAGCCGCGCGGGGATGCCGGCGGCCCGGGCCAGGGCGACGAACAGCCGACTCTTGCCGTTGCAGCTCGCCTCGCCCAGCCGCAGCGCGGTGAGCGCGTCGGTGGTGCCCTTGAACGGACGCTGGTGCAGTCCGGCGGTGAGCTCGAAGATCGCGCGCAGCCGGGCACGCAGCGGGCCGGTGTCGGCGCCGATGCGGTGCAGGGTCGCGGCGATGTCGGGATCGTCGACCTGGATGTCGGTCTCCGGTCGCAGATCCGAGGCGACCGACGGCGGATAGATCGCCGGCACCGCGAGCGACGGGTCGATGCGAAAGCGCTGGGCGCGCAGCAGCACCGAGAAGCTGTGGGCCAGATGGGTGTCGTCGGCGACCGCGGCGCCCGACCAGACCGCCTGGCGGTTGAGCCCGACCTGCTCGCTGTCGAAGTGCATGCCCGGCGCGGTGTCCTGCTCGTCGCTCAGGGTCTGGTGCTCGTCGCTCTGCGGCAGGAACGTGCGCACCTTGGCGGCGCCGTCGTGGCCGTCGAGGCTCATGTCGAGCGCGACCGTGTAGCGGACGCGCGGCATGACGTCCGACAGGGAGTAGCCGAGCCAGGTCAGCTTGTATGCGATCAGCGCAGTCGGCAGGGCGACCAGGGCGGCGATGCAGGCTCGTACGAGGCGCGCGTGGGGATCCGGCATGGGCAAAGGGAGCCTGGCGTGGGCGCAGGCGAGCTGGCCTTCATGCAAGGCGGATGCCGGAGCGCAACCGGCCCAGAGCGACTCAGATCGGACGATCCGGTGCGTCTGCACGGCGTCGCGAATGTGTGAGGCTTGCGCAACTGTTGTACGCGCGCACACCGGACCGCACAGGGACGATCTCGTTGCCCGCGGGCGCGGGCATGGCATGATGAGCGCGATGTTTGGCCGCTGCTCCGCCGCGATCGCGCTCGTGCTGATCGTTCCTCTGGTCGGCAGCTGTGCGTGCTCGGACGAAGACGACAGCGCCCGGACCGCGTCGCTGGCAGCGCGCGACGATCAGGGCGACCGCGCGGCCATCGATCAATGGAGGCAGCCGCAGCGACTGGTCGCCGAGCTGCGCCTGTCGCCGGGCGATCGCGTGGCCGACGTCGGCGCCGGACGGGGCTACCTCGAGCCGTATCTGGCCGCGGCGGTCGGGCCCGACGGCCGCATCGTCGCCACTGACATCGACGCGGCGGCGCTGGCCGCGCTGGCCCGGGCGGCGCGGCGCGACGGCATCGCCGTCGACACCCGGGTGGTCGGGCCCGGCGATCCGGGGCTGGAGCCGGGCAGCTACGACCTGGTGCTGCTGGCGATGGTCGACCATCTGCTGCCCGACCGAGCCGACTACGTTCGCCGGCTGGTCGGCGCGTTGGCGCCGGGCGGACGGATCGCAGTGGTCAACCGCATCGACCGCGAGGCCGCGGCGCGGGCCGGCGCCGAGAGCGCGGGGCTGGAGACGGTGGGCGTGGTCCACGACCTGCCGGGGCAGTTCGTGCTGCTGCTGGCGCCGCGGGCGCCGGCCGGAGGAACGCCGTGAAACGGCTCGCGCCGCTGGCGTTGGTCCTCCTCGGTCTGGCCGGCTGTCCCGACAGCAAGAGCAATGCGCCGCGGCTGTGGCTCTACCTGCAGGGCGGGGAGACCGACGTCCAGCTGGTCGACTACGAGCCGCCGCCGTTTTGAGCGCCGGGCGTGGGGACCGGCGGTCCCCTGGAAGCCGAGTACACGCTGGTTGGTCCGATCCCGGCCGGTAGCTGGCACCTGGTCGGCGATGGCATCATCCTTCACCCGGTCGACGTCCGCTTCGAGATCATCTGGCGCGAACAGACGGGCGACCACGTGCTGGCGACCTTCGACCATCACTTCGATCCGCAGCCGCCGGGCAACTTCGACGCCGTGCCGTACGAGG
>Ga0114931_10006475_pt1 | contig 14395 bp, 16 predicted proteins | sample 2SBtaG_FD_89579 | JGI IMG/M metagenome (GOLD analysis project Ga0114931, IMG submission 89579) | Deep subsurface microbial communities from Kolumbo volcano to uncover new lineages of life (NeLLi) - 2SBTROV14_V59a metaG | ecosystem: Environmental > Aquatic > Marine > Volcanic | place: Kolumbo...
ACCCCCACGGCTGGATGGCCGTACTATTGACTATGCACACCTGCAGCCACAGGCGGGTGACGAGCCGCTGCCGATGATGTCGTTTCTGGGGCAGGTGAGTGATCACCCGCGCCAGGTGGCCTGCCATATCACCCGTACCAACACGCGCAGCCACGAAATCATACTGACGGGTCCGCAGGATTCACCCCTGTATAGCGGTGCCATCGAGGGTACTGGTCCGCGCTATTGTCCTTCTATAGAAGATAAAGTGGTGCGTTTTGCCGACAAGCTCTCGCACCAGATCTTTGTCGAACCGGAGGGACTGGATACCCACGAGGTGTATCCGAACGGCATCTCCACCAGCCTGTCCTGGGAGGTGCAGCAGGCGCTGGTGCATTCCATTGAGGGCTTTGAACAGGCGCACATTACGCGCCCCGGATATGCCATTGAATACGATTTCTTTGACCCGCGCGACCTGCGCCACTCGCTGGAGACGCGCGTTATCAAAGGCCTGTATTTTGCGGGCCAGATCAACGGCACCACCGGCTATGAGGAGGCCGCTGCCCAGGGCCTGCTGGCCGGCCTGAACGCCGCGCGCCAGGCGCAGGATCAGCCGCCGTGGCTGCCGCGACGCGATCAGGCCTACCTCGGCGTGCTGGTCGATGACCTGGTGACGCGCGGTACCCGCGAACCCTACCGCATGTTTACCTCGCGGGCGGAATACCGCCTGTCGCTGCGCGAGGATAATGCCGACCTGCGCCTGACCGCCATCGGGCACGAACTGGGCCTGGTCGACAACACACGCTGGCAACATTTTTGTAACCGTCGCGAGGCCATCGCGCGCGAACAACAGCGGCTGCAAGCCTTGTGTATCCAGCCGCAAAGCCCCGCGGGGCAGGCGCTTGCCGCATTGCTGGATAAGCCGCTGCAGCGCGAGGCACGGGCCAGTGAACTGCTGCGCCGGCCGGAGCTGAGCTATCACAGCCTGACGGCCATAGCGGGTATCGGACCGGCGGTGGCGGCGGCCGACGTCGCCGGGCAGGTCGAGATCCAGGCGAAGTATGCCGGTTACCTGCAGCGTCAGCAGGCAGACATCGAGCGGGCACAGCGCCAGCAGGATCAACCATTGCCACTGGATTTCGATTACACTATGGTGCGGGGGCTTTCCAATGAAGTGAGCGAGAAGTTGCAGCGGGTCCAGCCGGAAACCATCGGCCAGGCTGCTCGCATACCGGGCATTACGCCGGCTGCGGTGTCGCTGTTGCTGATTCATCTCAAAAAGTCCAGAGCGGCACGTAAGAGTGCCTGAGGCAGGACCTAACAGATAAAATGACAGGCCATGCATACCGGACTCTATAACCGCAATCGCAAGGGACGTGGCAACAACTTTGTTGACCCGGCGGAACTGCTGGAAGAGGGTATCTACGACCTGGCGCTGGAAGAGCGCCTCGGTGGCGACCAGCTGTTAATGGAATACGTCACCGAGCTGATGAACTGGAACCGGGTCTACAACCTGACCTCGGTGCGCAAGCCGTCTGACATCGTTACCCGGCACATTCTTGACAGTCTGACGCTGCTGCCGCACCTGCATGGCGAGCGCATTCTTGACATCGGTACCGGTGCCGGCCTGCCGGGTATCCCGCTGGCTATCGCCTGCCCGGAACGTGAATTTGTATTGCTCGACAGCAGCAGCAAGAAACTGCGTTTCGTGCAGCAGACCCTGGGTATCCTCAAGCTTGAAAACGTCACCCTGGAAGATGCACGCGTCGAGGAATATAAACCCGCGGTATTATTCGACACCGTCATCTGCCGGGCATTCTCCGATTTGCCGGATTTCTACCGCTATGCCGCACGTCTGTGCAGTGAGGGTGGCAAGATGCTGGCCATGAAAGGTGTCTACCCGATGACCGAGGTTGAATGCCTGGAGGACAAATCGGTGATCGATGATGTCGTCGCCCTGAAAGTACCCGGGCTGGATGCCGAACGGCACCTGGTTATTATGCACGCAGCAGAGAATTTACAAGGTTAGCGCACCATGGGACACATACTCGCAGTAACCAACCAGAAGGGCGGTGTCGGCAAGACCACCACCAGCGTCAACCTGGCGGCATCATTGTCCGACACCGGCCGGCGTGTGCTGCTGATCGACCTGGATGCGCAGGGCAATGCCACCATGGGCAGCGGCATCGACAAGCATGAGGTAGAACTCACCGGTTACGATGTATTGCTTGGACATGCGAACATACGCGATGTCATCCTTGCCACACAAGAGGCCGGTTATGACCTGCTGCCCGGCAACAGTGACCTGACTGCGGCCGAGGTCGAGCTGCTGGAGAAGGGTGACCGCGAACGGCGTTTGCGCGCGGCGCTGAGTTATGTGCAAAACGACTACGACCTGATCATCATCGACTGCCCGCCCTCACTGAGCATGCTGACAGTGAATGCGCTGGCGGCCGCACACGGTGTACTGATACCGATCCAGTGTGAATACTATGCCCTGGAAGGGCTGTCGGCATTGCTCGATACCATCGAGCAGGTGCGCGCCAGCATCAACCCGGAGCTGGATATCGAGGGCCTGTTGCGCACCATGTACGATGCCCGCAATAACCTTTCCAATGATGTCTCGGCGCAACTGCAGGAACATTTTGGCGAGAAGTTGTACCGCACCATCATTCCGCGCAATGTGCGCCTGGCCGAGGCACCCAGTCATGGCCTGCCGGTGCTGCGTTATGACAAGGGCTCACGCGGGGCCACGTCCTACCTGGCGCTGGCGGGCGAGTACCTGCGACGGCATGCGCCGACCGTAGCCGCCGTTGACCGCAGCCAGGCCGATATCGCCTGACAAACAGATAGCTGAACAGCGGTGTTTGTGCACCGCATATAAATATTGACGACAACCAACGGTAACAGAACATGGCAGTAAAAAAACGCGGATTGGGACGGGGTCTGGATGCCTTGCTGGGGTCGGCCACGCGCGCTGCGCCGGCCGCCGATAACAGCGTCGCCAGTGCACCACCGGAGCTGCGCCCGGTACCGGATTCACCGGCGCCGACCGCCGTGAATACCTCGCCGACAGACGGCAGCCTGTGTAATCTGCCAGTCGATGTCATCCAGCGTGGTAAATACCAGCCACGCATCGATATGCATCAGGAATCCTTGCAGGATCTGGCCGACTCCATCAGCGCGCAGGGCGTGGTGCAGCCCATCGTGGTGCGTGCCATCGGTTCCGGTCGTTATGAAATTATCGCCGGTGAACGCCGCTGGCGTGCCTCGCAGCTGGCCGGCCTGCATGAAATTCCGGCGGTGGTGCGCGACGTCGAAGACCGTGCCGCCATCGCGATCGCACTGATAGAGAACATCCAGCGTGAAGACCTGAATCCGCTGGAAGAGGCGCGCGCCCTGCATCGCTTCATACAGGAATTTGAACTTACTCATGAGCAGGCCGCCGAGGCCGTTGGCCGTTCACGTGCCGCGGTGTCCAATCTGTTACGCCTGCTGGAGCTGGAGGATGCGGTCAAGGACCTGGTGGAGCAGGGTGAACTGGAGATGGGCCATGCCCGTGCCCTGCTGGCGCTCAGTGGCAACCTGCAGATCGAGGCGGCCCGCCAGGTGGTCAATCGCGGACTGACGGTGCGCGCTACCGAGGGGTTGGTCAAGTCGGCCAAAAGACCACCAGGGGAGAAACCCCGAATAGAGAAAAAAGACGTAAATATACAAAGGCTTGAAGTAGATCTGTCGGACAAGCTGGGTGCCCGGGTGGCACTGCGTGCCGGGCGCGGCGGCAAGGGCAAACTGGAAATTAGTTACAACAGTCTGGATGAACTCGATGGCATCCTGGAACACATACACTAGCAGGTAGTACCACTGCGCGCGCAGTGAATAAGCATACAAAACAGGGAAGGGCGCAGCCATGTCAGTTGCACAAGTCGGTCAGCCAAACCTGATAACCTTCATGTTTCTGCTGGTGCTGGCCGTGATCGGGGTTGGTATTACCGATTACTCCCCGGCCGATGCACACCGCTACTGGCTATTCATGATTTTCATTTGTGCCGCCGTGGCGATTCTGGGCACGCTGATGCAGGCGCGTGGCGAAGACCGGCGCATGAATCTGTCGCGCCTGTGGGTACAACTGCTGCACTGGGGTGCCTGTATCGCCGCTGTGCTCATGACCTATGCGCTGATTCATAACGGCCGGCTCAACAATGCCGATGCCGGGCTGGTCATCCTGATGCTGTTGTCACTGAGCGTATTTCTCGACGGTGCCCACCTTGGCCGTCACTTTTATCTGCTCGGTTTTTTTCTGGGGATGATGACGCTGTTGATGGCCTACCTGGAAGAGTTCATCTGGATCATACTTATCATCAGTGTCTTTATGACCCTGATCGCGATCTACTGGGATCGTTACAGTGCGCAGCGTGCAGCCGGGAAGTCGTAGCGAGTGCAGTCAATCTGCTGAAAAGCACGCCTGTGTGGTCTAGACTACGGTCGCGAGCGTTATTTAATCAACAATAAATGGAGTATCACTATGCGTCATCTTATCGCTGTACCCTGCCTGGCTCTGTGTCTTTGTGGAACGGCCTTTGCCGTTGATTATCAGCAACTGGGCGAGTCGGTCGACACCGGCAAGGCGGTTGAATCCGTCGACCAGGACAAGGCCACCGAGGCCGTCAAGGACATGGATGTGCAGAAGGGCTACGAAGCCGTAGACAAGACCAAGGCAGGCGAATCGGTCGATACCGACAAGGCCGTTGATGCCCTGATGAAATAATATTATTTAATAACAAGGAGTTACATTATGAAAAGCTTGGGAAACGTGCTGCTACGCGGCGGCTTGTTGCTGCTCGTCCTGATTGCCGGCGCGGTACAGGCCGCCGCAGACAAACCCAATATACTCGTCATCTGGGGCGACGATATTGGCCAGTCCAACATCTCGGCCTACACCCATGGCCTGATGGGCTACAAGACCCCCAATATCGATCGCATCTCGGATGAGGGCATCACCTTCACCGATTACTACGGCGAGCAGAGCTGCACGGCGGGCCGCTCTTCGTTCATCATGGGGCAGAGCGTGTTTCGTACCGGTCTGTCCAAGGTTGGCCTGCCGGGCGCCGACCTGGGCATGCGTGAGGAAGAACCCACCATTGCCGCGCTGCTGAAGAACCAGGGCTATGCCACCGGCCAGTTTGGCAAGAATCACCTGGGTGACAAGGACGAGATGCTGCCGACCAACCACGGTTTTGACGAGTTCTACGACAACCTCTACCACCTCAATGCCGAGGAAGAACCGGAGAACGAGGACTACCCGCAGGATCCGGAGTTCGCCAAGCGCTTTGGTCCGCGTGGTGTGATTCACTCCTTTGCCATGCCGGATGGTAGCCAGAAGATCGAAGACACCGGGCCGCTGACGAAGAAGCGCATGGAAACCGTGGATGACGATACCTCGGACCGGGCACTGGAATTTATCGAGACCCAGACCAAGGCCGGCAAGCCCTGGTTTGTCTGGTGGAGCGGAACGCGGATGCATTTTCGCACCCATGTAAAGAAGGAGCTGCGGGGTATCTCGGGTCAGGACGAATATTCTGACGGCATGGTCGAACACGACCGCCACATCGGCAAGTTCCTCGACAAGCTCGATACGCTGGGTATTGCCGACAACACTATCGTGTTCTATTCCACCGATAACGGCCCGCATATGAATACCTGGCCGGATGCCGCCATGACCCCGTTCCGTGGCGAGAAGAACACCAACTGGGAGGGCGGCTGGCGCGTGCCCGCCATGGTCCGCTGGCCCGGCAAGTTCAAGGCCGGTACCTGGTCCAACGAGATCATGCACCACATGGACTGGCTGCCGACCTTCCTGGCGGCGGCGGGTGAACCGGACATAAAGGAAAAGTTGCTCACCGGCTACAGTGCGATTGGTCGTGACTTCAAGGTGCACCTGGATGGCTATAACTTCCTGCCGCTGCTGACGGGCAAGACCGAGCACGGACCACGCAAGGAGATCTTCTATTTCTCCGATGACGGTGATCTGACTGCGCTGCGCTACCAGGACTGGAAGCTGATTTTCATGGAGCAGCGTGCCGAGGCGACCTTTCAGGCCTGGATCGAGCCGTTTATCCCGCTGCGCGTTCCCTATATCGAGAACCTGCGGCGTGATCCCTACGAACGGGCCTTGATTACCTCCAACACCTATTTCGACTGGATGCTGGACCGTGCCTACCTGCTGGTACCGGCGCAGGCCTATGTAGGGCGGTTCCTCGCCACCTTTGAGGAGTTCCCGCCGCGCCAGAAGGCCGCCAGCTTCAGTCTGGATCAGGTGATGGACAAGCTGTCACCGCCGGGAGGCTAACCAGCGGTAACAAGACAAGCTGCAGGAGCGGATCGCATCTGCTCCTGCAGGCAGTAATAGTCGCTGTCCGGGGCACCGGACAGCCCGTATACTCTCCCGGCTTTCACACTCAACGGAATACATGATGTTTCCAGTAAATTCACTGCTGCGGTCGGCCCTGTTGCCGGGCCTGCTGGCGCTGGGCGGCTGTGCCACCCTGCCGGACAACAGCCAGCGCACCGAGACCCGGCATGTCACCGCTACTGCTGACACGGCCCTGGGGCAGCTGGTCGAAGAGCGCATGCCGGCGCATGCCGAAGGCCAGTCCGGCTACCTGTTACTGGGCAACGGCCTGGATGCCTTCGTGGCGCGTGCGGTGCTGGCACGGCAGGCGCAACGCAGTATCGATACGCAGTACTACATGATGCATGGTGACGAGGTTGGCACCCTGTTTGCCTATGAATTGCTGCAGGCGGCCAACCGCGGTGTGCGGGTACGGCTGTTGCTCGATGATATCGATGAAGGCAGCCGCGACCACAATATCGCTGTCTACGACAGCCACCCCAATATAGAGGTGCGGCTGTTTAATCCCTTTGCACGCAACGTCGGACGCACCTCGCAGTATCTCACCGGCTTGGCAAGCAGACCCGGCGGGCCCACAACAAGTCCTTCACCGTCGATAACCAGGCGACCATCCTCGGCGGGCGTAATATCGGCGATGAATATTTCGATGCCGACAAGGAACTCGCCTTTGCCGATCTCGATGTACTGTCCATCGGACCGGTGGCGAACCAGGTGTCGCGCTCCTTCGACGAGTACTGGAACAGCCCGCTGAGTTACCCGATCAGCTACCTGGTCGAGCCGCAGCCGGTGCCTGCCGAAATCGAGGCGGCCCGGCAGCGCCTGGCCGAGTTCTAGCTAGCAGAACAGGAATCGGAATACTTGCAGCGCCTGCAGCACTCGACCCTCGCCGACAATCTCAGAAACGACAGCGTCGAGTTTATCTGGGGCAAGGGTACGGTGTACGCGGATCCGCCAGAGAAACTCAGTGAGTCTACCGGCGACACTGGCTATCAAATGTGGGCTCAGCTGAAGCCCTACATGGCCAGTGCGCAACAGGAGGTGATCATCCTGTCACCCTATTTTGTCCCCGGAAAATCCGGCGTGGCGTTCCTGCGGCAGCTGACTGACCGTGGGGTGCGTGTACGTATCCTGACCAATTCACTGGCCTCGACCGATGTCGGCATCGTGCATGCCGGCTATTCGCGCTATCGCAAGGACCTGCTGCGCGCCGGGGTCGAGTTGTATGAACTGAACCAGGTCACCAGCAAGGAGGATCGACGCGCCTATTCCAGTGGCAAGGTCGGTCGCGCCCGCTCCAGCCTGCACGCCAAGTCCTTTGTGGTGGATCGCAAAACGGTATTCATCGGTTCGCTCAATCTGGATGCCCGCTCGGTGGTCCAGAATACCGAGATCGGTGTCATCATGGATACACCGGCCATTGCCCGTGAGATGGCGCAAAACTTCGATCAGCGTATCGATGAAGTCGCCTTTCGCCTGTCGCTGGATAATGATGAGTATGGTTATGGCAGCCTGCGCTGGCAGGGCAGGGTGGATGGCGAGACCGAGACCTTTGACGCAGATCCCAACACGAGCTTCTGGCGCCGCTTTGGTGTCGGTTTCATGCGCCTGTTACCGATTGAATCACAAATCTGAGGGGGTGTGATGCGCATTCTTCTGCTACTTTGCTGCCTGCCACTGGCAGCGTGCACTACCGACAGTACCATCAGGGATGACGGCAGCCAGGTGACGGTGAAGCGCTTTGCCGGTATCCCCTATTATGAGGAAGATACCACCACCAAAACCGGGCCCGTGGATGGTGGTGCCCGCCCGCTGTGAGCGCCCGGCGGGAGTGCACCGGGCACTTTTTTAATAACTTTTATTGACCCCTCCTAGGGGCGATCCTTATAATCCCGGGCTGCCTGCTGACTCACCGGTGTTCTGTTGAACCCCGTGCGCCGGTGGCCGGATATCACGTAACTCACTGAAATAATGATCGAAATGGCGAACTTTGCGGGTCGCATACGCAGGTTCGTTACGCTGCAACTGCTGTTGCTGGCGGTCACCTCGGTGCTGTTTTTCATGATCTACGGTGCCTTCCAGGCGGGTTCGGTCTGGGGTGGCGGTGCCATTGCTACCTCGAGCGCCCTGTGGCTGGAATGGCGGCGCTGGCAGGCCGAACACGGCCGTGTGCAAAGCGCCGGCGAGGGCCTGCGGCTGTTATACCGGACGGCACTGGAACGGTTTGTCTGGGTGACGGTGTTGTTTGCCTTCGCGCTGGGGGTGTTGCACCTCGATCCCCTCGCCCTGATTAGCGGATTTATAGTGGGCCAGCTGGCCCTGTTGTTGACTGGAATCGTTGGAACGGATTAGTTATGTCGGGCGAAGCCCTTACCTCAGCTGAATATATCAAGCACCACCTGCAGAACCTGACCTTTGGCCAGCATCCTGACGGGACGTGGGGCATTGCCCACGGTCCGGAGGCCGCAAAGGAGATGGGCTTCTGGGCGTTGCACCTCGATACGCTCGGTTTTTCCATCGCCCTGGGTGTGTTGTTCCTGTTCATCTTTCACCGTGCGGCGAAGAACGCGACTGCCGGCGTGCCGGATGGCCTGCAAAACTTTTCCGAGTGGATTGTTGAATTTATTGAAGACAGTGTCAGGGGGTCTTTCAGCGGCCGTAATCCGCTGGTAGCACCGCTGGCCTTTACCATCTTCATCTGGATTTTCCTGATGAATTTCATGGACCTGATTGCGATCGACTTCCTGCCGCTGCTGGCACACAAGATCGGCATTCCCTATATGAGGGTCGTGCCGACTGCGGACCCGAATGCCACCTTCGGCATGGCCTTTGGCGTGTTCTTCCTGATCCTCTATTACAGTTTCAAGATCAAGGGGCCGGGCGGCTTTTTCAGCGAGCTGGCGTTTCAGCCATTTGGCAAGGCAGGCCTGCCGGTCAACCTGCTGCTGGAAGGTGTCAACCTGATCGCGAAGCCGATTTCACTGGCACTGCGACTGTTCGGCAACATGTATGCCGGTGAAATGATCTTCATCCTGATCGCGTTGATGTACAGCGGCGGTCTGTTGCTGGGTACATTTGGCGGCCTGCTGCAGATCGGCTGGGCCATCTTCCACATTCTGATTATTACCCTGCAGGCGTTCATCTTCATGACACTGACTATCGTGTACCTGGACATGGCGCATCAGGAGCATCACTGATTTTTATTTAAACGACTCGTACTATTTTTAGGAGATAAAAAATGGAAATGGCAGAAGCATTACTCTATATCGCCGGCGCACTGATGATGGGCCTGGGTGCACTGGGTGCCGCTGTGGGTATCGGTATCCTCGGTGGTCGCTTTCTGGAAGGTGCTGCACGCCAGCCGGAACTGATTCCAATGTTGCGCACCCAGTTCTTTATCGTTATGGGCCTGGTGGATGCCGTACCGATGATCGCCGTGGGTATCGCACTCTACATCCTGTTTGCAGTGGTTGGCGGTTAGTTCCGGTCGCTACTGATTCAGACGCAGAGGTTTTGACATGAATATCAATGCCACCCTCATAGGTCAGGGTATCGCCTTCTTCCTGTTCGTCGTGTTCTGCATGAAATACGTGTGGCCGCCGATCCTGCAGGCGCTGGAAGAGCGCAAGATAAAGATTGCCGATGGCCTGGCGGCCGCCGAACACGGCAAGCATGAGCAGGCACTTGCCGAGGAGCGTGCCACGGAGCTGTTGCGCGAGGCCAAGGAGCAGGCCGGTGAAATCATTAACCGTGCCGACAAGCGTGCTGCGGAAATCGTCGATGAGGCCAAGGGCGATGCCCGGGCCGAGGGTGACCGCCTGATGACGGCCGCCCTTGCCGAGATCGACCAGGAGCTGAACCGGGTCAAGGAAGAATTGCGCGGCCAGGTCGTCTCCATCGCGCTGGCCGGTGCCGGCAAGGTGCTGGAGCGCGAGGTTGACGAGTCTACCCACGCCGCGCTGCTCGACAAGCTGGCCGCCGAGATCTAGGTAGCGTCCCATGGCCGAAGCAATTACCGTCGCACGTCCCTATGCACAGGCAGCCTTTCTGTTTGCCAGCCAGCACCAGACGACAAGGGACTGGTCCGGGATGCTGAACCTGCTGGCCGCCATCGCCGATGATGCCGGTATGCGCGCGCTGATCGACAGCCCGCAACTGACCGAGGCACAGCGTGCCGGCTTGTTTATTGATGTGGCGGGCGAACGGATGAACGAAAAATGCGCCAACTTTGTGCGTGTGCTGGCGGCCAACGGCCGCTTGCAACTGCTGCCGGAGATCGCGGCCTTGTTCGAAATCCAGCGCCGCGCTGCTGACGGCACGGTGCAGGCCGAACTGCTGTCGGCGTTCCCTGCCAGCGAGGCCCAGCAGGCCGAGGTGATCGCCGCGCTGCGCAAGCGCCTCGGGCGCGATATCGAACTCAGTTGCGCCGTCGACGAAGACTTGATCGGTGGCGCCATTATCCGCGCCGGTGACCTCGTCATAGACGGTTCGGTGCGCGGCAAGCTGCAGCGACTGGGCTCGGCGCTGAGCCACTAGGCAGCAGTCTGTTACTTCGGTTTTTCAAGATTTAAGGCTTATTCAAGGTAAAAACTATGCAACTCAATCCAACTGAAATCAGTGAACTGATCAAGAGCCGCATCGAGCAGTTCGAGGTCGTCTCCGAGGCACGTACCGGGGGTACGGTGGTCAGCCTGACGGACGGTATTGCACGCATCCATGGCCTGGCCGATGCGATGCAGGGCGAAATGCTGGAGTTTCCCGGTGATGTGTTTGGACTGGCGCTGAACCTGGAGCGTGACTCCGTCGGTGCGGTTATCCTCGGTGACTACAAGAACATCACGGAAGGTGACAGCGTCAAGTGTACCGGCCGCATTCTCGAAGTGCCGGTGGGCGAGGGCCTGCTGGGCCGTGTGGTGGACTCCCTCGGCAATGCCATCGACGGCAAGAGCCCGATCGAGGCCAGTGAGACCTCCCCGATTGAAAAGATTGCCCCGGGTGTTATTGAACGTCAGTCGGTGGATGAACCGGTACAGACCGGGCTGAAGGCCATCGACGCCATGGTGCCGGTTGGCCGGGGCCAGCGCGAGCTGATCATTGGTGATCGCCAGACTGGCAAGACCGCGGTGGCCATTGATGCCATTATCAACCAGAAGGGTACCGGCGTTAAATGTATCTATGTCGCCATTGGCCAGAAGAATTCCTCGATTGCCACCGTGGTGCGCAAGCTGGAAGAGCACGGTGCCATGGAGCACACCATCGTCGTGGCCGCCGCTGCGGCTGAATCGGCTGCCATGCAGTACATCGCCCCGTATGCCGGCTGTACCATGGGTGAGTATTTCCGTGACCGCGGCGAGGATGCCCTGATTATTTATGACGACCTCACCAAACAGGCCTGGGCCTATCGCCAGGTGTCCTTGTTGCTGCGGCGCCCGCCGGGTCGCGAGGCCTACCCGGGTGACGTGTTCTACCTGCATTCACGCCTGCTGGAACGCTCTTCGCGGATCAACGCGGCCGATGTCGAGAAGCGCACCAATGGCGCCGTGAAGGGCAAGACCGGTTCACTGACCGCCTTGCCGATCATCGAGACACAGGCCGGCGATGTGTCGGCCTTCGTGCCCACCAACGTGATTTCCATTACCGATGGCCAGATCTTTCTGGAGTCCGACCTGTTCAACGCCGGTATCCGGCCGGCCATTAACGCCGGCCTGTCGGTATCGCGCGTCGGTGGTGCGGCACAGACCAGGATTATCAAGAAGCTCGGCGGTGGTATTCGCCTGGCGCTGGCGCAGTATCGCGAACTGGCAGCCTTCTCGCAGTTTGCCTCGGACCTCGACGAGGCCACACGCAAGCAGCTGGAACGCGGCAAGCGCGCCACCGAGCTGATGAAGCAGAAACAGTATTCACCGTTATCGGTGGCCGAAATGGCGGTCTCCCTGTTTGCCGTTGACCAGGGCTATCTGGACGATATCGAGAATGGCAAGGTAGTGGATTTTGAACATGCACTGCACGGCTACATGGGCGCCAGTCAGGCTGCCTTGATGGACAAGATCAACGACACGGGTGATTACAACGACGAAATCGAGTCCGGGCTGCGCGCTGCAGTTGAGGACTTCAAGGCGACGGGTACATGGTAATTATTATCATTTCTGCAGATGTAGCACGGATGAAGCGCAGCGTAAACCGGGGAATGGTGCCCGTATCCCCGGTTTACGTCCGAGCGGCCTCCATCCGGGCTACAGGATAAGGTTATGGCAGGCGCGAAAGAAATACGCACCAAGATTGCGAGCATCAAGAACACGCAGAAGATCACCAAGGCGATGGAGATGGTGGCTGCGAGCAAGATGCGCAAGGCGCAGGAACGCATGCTGGCGACACGTCCCTATGCGGACAAGATCCAGAACGTGGTGTCACACCTGTCGCATGCCCATCCCGAGTATCACCACCCCTATCTGCAGCAACGCGAGGCAAAGCGCGTCGGTCTGATCATTATCTCCACCGATCGCGGTCTCTGCGGTGGTCTCAATATCAATCTGTTCAAATCGGTAATCAGTTCCATGAAAGAATGGAGTGACGCCGGGCTGGAGATCGACCTGACGCTGATCGGAACCAAGAGCAACTCCTTTTTCAAGCGCCTGGGTGGCAACATAACCTCGACGGCGAGTCACCTCGGTGATGCCCCGTCGATAGTCGAGCTGATCGGTACCGTAAAGGTCATGCTGGATGCCTACGAGGCCGGCAGCATTGACCGCCTCTACCTGGCGCATAACGAATTTGAAAACACCATGTCGCAAAATCCGCTGGTCAAACAGCTGATTCCGGTGGCCGGTGAGGCCGATGAGGAGCTGCAGACCCACTGGGACTACATCTATGAGCCCGATTCACGGCCGGTGATGGATGCCATGATGATCCGCTATATCGAATCACTGGTGTACCAGGGCGTGGTTGAGAATGTCGCCTGTGAACAGGCCGCCCGCATGGTCGCCATGAAGTCGGCCACCGACAACGCCGGCGACCTGATTGACGAGCTGCAGCTGATCTACAACAAGGCCCGGCAGGCCGCGATTACCCAGGAGATTTCCGAAATCGTCAGCGGCGCAGCGGCTGTATAAAAGCCGGGGACAGAATTTATTCTGTCCTCCAACAAAACAACCGGGGATAGAACTTATTCTGTCCCCCAACAAAACAAAGTACCGGGGACAGGATTAATCCTGTCCCCCTGCCAAATTAGGTAAAAGGTTAAGAGGACAACATCATGAGTGCTGGCAACATAGTTGAAATCATCGGCGCCGTGGTCGACGTGGAATTCCCGCGCGACAACGTACCGAAGGTGTATGACGCCCTGAAGGTCGAGAGCGAGGACCTGACGCTGGAAGTACAGCAGCAGCTGGGCGATGGCGTGGTGCGTACCATTGCCATGGGCTCTACCGACGGCGTGCGCCGTGGCCTCGAGGTGCTTAATACGGGTTCACCGATCAAGGTGCCGGTGGGCGAGAAGACCCTCGGTCGCATTATGGATGTGCTCGGTAAACCGGTTGATAATGCCGGCGATATCGGTGCCGAGATGACGTTGCCGATTCACCGTACGGCCCCGGCCTTTGCAGAGCAGGCCACCACCACGGAGGTGCTGGAGACCGGCATCAAGGTGATTGACCTGATTATGCCTATCGTCAAGGGCGGCAAGGTTGGCCTGTTCGGCGGCGCCGGCGTCGGCAAGACGGTCACCCTGATGGAACTGATTCGTAATATCGCCGTGGAGCACAGTGGCTACTCGGTGTTCGCCAGTGTCGGCGAGCGTACCCGTGAGGGTAATGACTTCTACCACGAGATGCGCGAGGGTGGCGTAATCGACAAGGTGTCACTGGTGTACGGTCAGATGAATGAACCACCGGGTAACCGCCTGCGCGTTGCCCTGACCGGCCTGACCATGGCCGAGCACTTCCGCGACGAGGGCCGTGACGTGCTGATGTTTATCGATAACATCTACCGCTACACGCTGGCCGGTACCGA
>Ga0114931_10006476_pt1 | contig 14395 bp, 11 predicted proteins | sample 2SBtaG_FD_89579 | JGI IMG/M metagenome (GOLD analysis project Ga0114931, IMG submission 89579) | Deep subsurface microbial communities from Kolumbo volcano to uncover new lineages of life (NeLLi) - 2SBTROV14_V59a metaG | ecosystem: Environmental > Aquatic > Marine > Volcanic | place: Kolumbo...
ATTGACCGGAACACAGAAAATCACCGATATCTCACAGAGATTCTTTATTTTTTCTCTGTGCCTCTCTGTGTATCTCTGTGTACCCTGAACAGATACCATTTTTAATCCCTTTTTTCAGAAGACTCATTCACTTTTTCTTTGTGTATCCCCGTGTAACAAAATAGATACGTCCGCCGTTTAAGTTTGCCCGTGCAAAATTTGCCCGATTGCCAACAAGCCGTTACCATTTCCCCATACCACATTTTCAGGAGAAACCAATGGCACGCCGACGCAGAACCGTAAAAAAAACAACGCCCGTATGGTCCCGCTGGGCACTCATTGGCGGGGTGATATTTGTTTTGGTGGGCATCATCCTGCTGGCAAAACAGCAATTTGCCCCGGCCCCGACACCATCGCCGGTGCCAACTGCCACCGCTACCGCGCAATCACCCGCCGATACCGTCACCCCCACACCGTCCGCACCCGTGGTGCAGTTTGGCTATCGGGTAAAAAATGTGCTGCCGCACGACCGAGGCGCATTTACGCAAGGGTTGGTTTTTCAAGACGGTATTTTTTATGAAGGCACAGGGCTGTACGGGCGGTCATCGCTGCGAAAAGTAACGCCGGAAACGGGTAAGGTTATCCAACAGCAAAATTTACCGCCCAACTTTTTCGGTGAGGGCATCACCATTTGGGGCGATGAAATCATTCAATTGACGTGGAAATCTCGCACAGGTTTTGTGTATGATAAAAACACTTTCAAACTGAAACGCGAATTCAAGTATCCCACCGAAGGTTGGGGAATTACCCACGATGACCGGCGATTGATAATGAGTGACGGTACGGCAAATTTATATTTTTGGGATCCGGAGACACTGGAAGAAATCGGGCGCGTGGAGGTTCGGGACGGGGATACCCCGGTTGTGCGCCTGAACGAGCTGGAATATATTGATGGGGCGGTATATGCCAATGTTTGGCAAACAAACCGCATTGCCCGCATTGACCCCGACAGCGGACGGGTTACGGCATGGATTGACCTGAGCGGGCTGCTTGCACCCGAAGATTTGGCACAGCCGGTAGATGTGCTGAACGGTATCGCTTTTGATGCCGATACCGAACGGCTGTTTGTGACGGGCAAATTGTGGCCCAAAATTTTCGAGATTGAATTGGTGCAAAAATAAATGGGAGCAAGTTATTTCTGCTCCCTGCCTGCAGTTTAATTATATCATTTTCATCACAGTGGGTGCTTCTTGCCACAGTGCTTCAAGTTGATAGTATGCTCGGCGTTCCGGCGAGAAAATGTGCACCAGCACATAGCCGTAATCGAGCAAAATCCAACCGGATGCGGGCGTGCCCTCACGGTGATACGGACGCTCACCGGCTTCTTTCAATTCATCGAGCACATTTTCGGTGATGGCATTCAATTGCCGCTCCGATGCCCCTTCGCAGATAACAAAATAATCCGCCAATGTGGTCAAATTGTGCACATCGAGCATCAAAATGTTTGCCGCTTTCTTTTCCGCGGCGGCATCCACAACCATTTTTGCTGTTGTTTTTGAGTCCAGAGTTACCTCCAATAGTTTTCAGTGGTTTGTTTAATTTTCATTTTGTATTGTAGCATAAGGTTTGCCCCATGCAAACTTTTAAAACCACGCCGAGTGCGCTATACTGCACCCTGGAATTGCATCTTTGAAAAAGGTGAGGCTGTATGCTGAAATATCTCTCCAAACCACTCATTCTTTCGATAGCCCTGCTGGCAATGGCGACACTCCCCGTGGCGGCACAATCCGGCGATATAACGCCGCCGCTGGCGCAAGCCACCAGCACCGCCGGCTTTTTACTGCTATTGCCGTTGGGGTTGCTCCTCCTCTCGTTGAGTGCGCTACCCAATGCGGAAACCGACGCGCCACAAGCGGCAATCACAGCGCTGATGGTGTGGGGGATTGCGGTGCTGGCGTATTTTTTCGCCGGTTTTGCGCTGGAATTCGGCGGCGTTGCCGTCAGCAATCCACATCCCGATTTTGCGGAACTGTATTGGAACTGGTCGCCCCTTTCGCCCGCTTTCGGGCCGAATTGGGGGGTCGTCGGGTTGCGGGGCTGGCTGCTGCTGGGCTCAGCTGCCACGCCCGGTGTGTACGATTTATTTTTGAGACACGCTGCGCTGCTGGGCGCAGTCACGGTTCTGCCCGCGCTGTTACTCTTTCGCCGCGTCCGGGGGTGGCAATTGGCAATTTTCGGCGCCATCAGCGGGACGATTATTTATCCATTGGCGGGAAATTGGATTTGGAGCGGCGGCTGGCTGGCAAATTTGGGCATCAACCTGCAAATGGGACACGGTTTTGTGGATGCCGGTATCGCCACACCGCTGGTTGTTGCCGGTGCAATAACGCTGACCGCGCTATGGGTTACCCAACCCACCCCGCCAGCCGAACCCGATTCGCTGCCGGAAGCGGAAACCACTGCCCCCGCCGACACATTCACCGAAATTCCGATGCCTGCCGCCTATCTGCCCGTGCTGAGTTTGCTGGGGTTGGGGTTGGTATTGTGGAGTTGGGCATTTGCCGCCAACGGGCAGCACATTCCCACCGCCACCGATTTGGCAATTCCGCGCGCAGCGCTGAACGGATTTTTGGGCGCGTTTGCGGGATTGGTCGTCGCCGGGCTGTACAGCCAATTTACCACCACCGAAATAGATGTGCTGATGACCGCTCGCGGCGCCATTGCCGGGTTGGCGATAACCGCTGCCGGGGCGGCGTTGATGCTGCCGTGGCACGCGGTACTGCTCGGTGCCATTGCCGGGGCGCTGTTGCCGCCGCTGGTTTATTTTGTCGACCGACGGCTGGGATTGGCAGATACCACCGCTGCCGGGACGATGCTCGGAGCGATGGGTGTGCTCGGCTGGCTGGCAGTGGGACTGGTTGCAGACGGTTCAACCGGCAGCAACTGGAACAGCATTGCAGGCACTATCGCGCGCGACTTTCCCGCACAGTTGAACGCCCAACTGCTGGGTGCGGTAACAGTGATCGGCTGGACGGTGCTGGTAACGTGGCTCACCTTCCGCATACTAAAACGTATGGACAGTTGAGTGTCACCTATTGCACCCAGCCATCAGCGAAGACACCGTCGCCACAATGCCCGAAGATGAACGGGTGCGTTTCACATTTGGGGCGGGATTGAAGAAATATCCGGCAGCCTACCGAAATTTCGCCTCGAATTAAAATTCAAGGCTCAAAACTTAAGCCGACTTAAGTCGGCTTGGGCTTTTAGCCCGGAAATTCATTTCCGGGTTAAAATTTGCCTGAAAACTGAAACGCACCCAGATGAACTCGCCGCATACACCGCATCGGCAACATATTTTGATGCGGTAGACACATCCCCCCTGCCCGACCCTTCATCACTGCCAAACACACCGTCCATTCCGCGCCGAAAATAAACCGGTTATCCGCCCGCTGCCGTAAACAGCGGGCTTTTTTTGGGGTGTGACATACATCACACCTCGATTGTGACCCATCTAGCTGACAACCACCACAACACGCGGTATAATATTATCAAAAGAGTAAAAATAGGGTCATAACTCAAGGAGGATAAAATGAAACAGCAATATTTTCGGGCTACAACCATTTTGATGATGAGTATACTGTTGCTGGCATTCACTTCGGCGTGCCAACTGGTTGACAGTTCCAAAGAACAAACCAAACCGGTGGTAACACTCACCCTTTCTGCCACAGAAGATGTTCCCGTGGGTGAAGCCGTGACCATGCAAGTTGCCGCCATTGATACCAAAGGTATCAGCCGGGTAGAAATTACGGTTGACGGCAAACCGTTTGCCACACTCGCCGCCGCAGCCAATACCACCACCTTCAACGGCTCGCAAACGTGGACACCGGAAACCGTCGGCAGCCACGTCATTCAAGCCATCGCCTTTAATGTGGATGATACCGCCAGCGACCCTGCTCAAGTATTTGCAACCGTAAAAGCCGCATCCGCAGCGAACATCGCCACCGCCACCGAAGCGCCCGCCGCACCGACCAACACCCCGGCCGGCGGCTCGAATGATACCCTGCCCACCGATACCCCCATCTCGCCGACAAACACACCCGTATCCGCCGCATCCACCAATACCCCCGTCCCGCCAACAAACACGCCCGCCCCCGCCGCACCCACCAATACCCCGGTGCCGCCGACCAACACCCCTGTACCACCAACCAATACGCCCGTGCCGCCGACAAATACACCTGTACCACCGACCAACACCCCTGCTCCACAACCACTGCCCACCATTCACTATTTCACCACCAGCGAAAGCGATGTCTCGTGGGGAACGCCCATCACCCTGCAATGGGATTTGGATGGCGCCGACTGGGTGCATCTGAAAATTACCCAAACCGACGGTTATGTGGACGAGCAGCCGGTTGTCGCACCGACAACAATGACCTTCACGCCGACCGTCACCACTACCTATATGCTCATTGCACACAACAGTTCCGGCGAAGCCACCGCCCAAGTGACGGTTAACGTTGCGCCATTACAGTTCCTCCCGCCGATAATCATCACACCCATCATTCCGATACCGATGAACACACCCACCCCGACACCCTCCATTGTGTTACCCACCATCGTCATTCCCACCATCGTCATTCCGGGATTCTAAAAAACCACCCAACTAAAAACCCCGACAGATATCCGTCGGGGTTTTTTGCTATCCGGGGTCGTTGACCACCCGTCCCAGTTGCACCAGCACATTTTCCAATTCTGCTTGCCACTGTTCCGGTTCGCCGCGAAGGGGCATTACAATTTGCCGCCGTTCCACCCGTGCCACCATTCCGAGCCGTTTGTCCAAAATTTGACGGTCAACATCTTCCAGCACATCGGCACGAATGACAATATTTCCGCTTTCGGTAGCCAGCGCTTTTACCCCCGCTGCCCGGCACAGTACTTTCATTCTGATTTGATACAGCAAATTCAGTACCGGTTCGGGTAACTGCCCAAAACGGTCTTCCAACTCTTGCCCCATCGCATCGATTTCTTCCATCGTGCTCAAATTCCCCATCCGCCGATACAATTTCAGCCGCAGATGCTCTTCCGGCAGATAATCTTCCGGCAGAAAAACCGGCAATGGCAGGTTGATTTGAATATCTTCTTCCAACGGCATCAAATACGTCTCATCGAAGCGCTCGGTGATGCCTTCGTGTTCGTCGCCCTGCAATGCCTGCACAGCCTGCGCCAGCAAACGGGTATACAAATCGAAACCGACAGCCGCGATATGCCCGTGCTGTTTCGCGCCGAGTAAATCGCCCGCACCGCGAATTTCCAAATCGCGCATGGCAATTTTAAATCCGGCGCCGAGTTCGCTGGCTTCTTGAATGGCTTCCAGCCGTTTGCGTGCCACTTCCGGCAATTTGTAATTTTTGGGAACCAGCAAATAGGCGTAACTTTGCACAGCAGCACGTCCCACCCGTCCGCGCAACTGATACAATTGTGCCAGCCCGAAACGGTCGGCGCGGTTGATGATGATGGTGTTCACATTGGGAATATCCAACCCGCTTTCGATGATGGTGGTACTGACCAGCACATCATAGTCCCCCGCAGCAAAATCGAGCATCACCTTTTCCAGCTTCCGCTCTGACATTTGCCCATGCCCGATGACCACCCGCGCTTCCGGCACCAATTTGCGGATGCGCTGCGCCATCGCCTCGATGCCCAGCACCCGGTTGTGCACAAAATATACCTGTCCGCCGCGGTCAATTTCGCGCAGAATGGCTGTGCGGATGAGCGTGTCATCGGCAGTGGCGACGGTTGTTTTTATCGGCAGTCGTTCTTCCGGCGGGGTTTCAATCACGCTCATATCGCGCACGCCGGTCAGCGACATATGCAGGGTGCGCGGGATAGGTGTGGCAGTTAGCGTCAGCGTATCCACATTGACGCGCATCTCTTTCAACCGCTCTTTGTGTGCCACGCCAAACCGCTGTTCTTCATCCACCACCAGCAATCCCAAATTTTTGAAAACCACATCTTTTTGCAGTAACCGATGTGTGCCGATGACAATATCTACTTTGCCCGATGCCAGTCCGCGCAACACTTCATCCGTTTCGCGGCGGGTGCGAAACCGCGACAGCATTTCTACCGTGACGGGATATGCTGCCAACCGGCTGCGGAAGGTGGCAAAATGTTGCTGCGCCAGCACGGTGGTCGGCACCAGAATTGCCACTTGTGCCCCATCCATCACCGCTTTGAACGCCGCCCGCAGTGCGACTTCTGTTTTGCCATACCCCACATCGCCGCAGATAAGCCGGTCCATCGGGCGCGGCTTTTCCATATCGGCTTTCACGTCTGCCAGCGCGTGCAGTTGGTCTTCCGTTTCCACATACGGAAAACTCGCTTCCAATTCGCGCTGCCATTCGGTATCCGGGCTGAATGCCCGCCCCGGCACAACTTTTCGCGCGGCATAAATGCGCAGCAACTCGTCGGCAATTTCGGCGACGGCGGTACGCGCCCGCTTTTTCACCCGCGCCCAATCAGCCGTGCCCAACCGGTTGATTTTCGGCGGCGCATCATCCACCCCGACATACCGCGACAGGCGGTCAGATTGGTGGATGGGCACATACAGTATGTCGTTTTGGCTATAATCTACCTGCAGGTATTCGCGTTCAATGCCGTCCAAATCGAGTTTGACCAGCCCGCGAAAAATGCCGATGCCGTATTCGATATGCACCACATAATCGCCGGGGCGTACATCGGCAAAAAACGTTTCGGGGGTGATGCCTTTTTGACGGCGCGGGCGGCGGCGCGGTTGCGGTTTGCGGTCGCCGAAAAGTTCGGCGTCGGTGAACAGCGACAGCACCGGTGCAGAGCCTTCGCGCGGGCGGAGCAGCCAACCTTCTAGCACTGAACGGTTGAAAATGGTTATGCTGCCCGATGGCGGTGGAACATCCAGTGTATCCAGCGGGGGGGCGATGATATTTTCATTTGCCAAAAAGTCGCTTAACCGCGCCGCTTGGCGGCTGGTGATAACCACACGTTCGCCCGTTTTTTTACGGCGCAGTAATTCTTCGATGGCAGGTTTTATTTGCCCGCCAAAAACGGGGGGCGACACGAAAACGCCCGCTACCGAAACGTCGGCGGCGGGGGGTAAATCGGCGCGGTCTGCCCAATCATCAAAACCAAGTGTCAACGGCATTCGGGCTTTCAGCGCATTTACCAAAAACTGCCAGTTGAAATATGGTGCGGGCATATCGGGTGGCAGAGTATAGCGGTTGACCATATCGGTTTTAAGATTTTCTGCTTGTGCCTGCAAATCGTTCACCACGGCTTCTAACTCAGCAGGATTTTCAATGATGACCAAACCATCGGCGGGCAGAAAATCGAGGATGGTTGCCGGGTCGGCGCACATCAGCGGCAGTAGATTTTCAATACCGTGAAAACCGGTTCCGGCAGCCAGCATGGTGTGCAGTTCCTGAAAATCGTTGGCGGCAACCGGTTGCAGCGTGCGGTGGTCGAGTTTTTTCAGTGCAGCAGCCGCTTTTTGGGCGTAACGGGGCATGGCTTCGATGGCGGGGGCAATGGTAATCTCGGTGAGCCGTTGTTCCGAGCGCTGTGAAATGGGGTTGAACATGCGGATGGAGTCAATTTCATCGCCGAATAAATCAATGCGAACGGGGTGCAGGCTATCGGGGGGGAAAATGTCCATGATGCCGCCGCGTCGGCTGAATTCGCCCGGTTCTTCTACCACACCCCGATTTTCATACCCCAAATCGAGCCATTCGCGCAGGGTTGCCGCCATATCAATTTGCTGACCAACACGGTATGTGCGCAGCGATTCGGTGAGCCACGCGGGGGGCATGGTTTTTTGCATCAGTGCGCGGGCACTAGTGACAATGATCGGGGGGGCGGCGGGATTGGCAGTCGCCAGCGCGGTGAGTGCCGCCATACGGCGGGCGATGGTGTCGCGGTTCCACGGGATGCGCTCGTATGGCAGCACCGCCGGGTCGGGAAAGCGGTACACTTGCGCCGGATTGTCTGCCCAAAAGCGGAGCTGGTCGGTGAGAATGCGGGCGCGGTCGGCACGCCCGGTGATGAGCAGTACCGGCGTTTGCAATTGGTGATGGAGCATCGCCACCAACGGCAAACGTGCTGACACCGGCACTCGCAGGGGTTGGGTAACGGGTGTGCCGGTAGCCAGCGAGTCACTCAGGGCACGTAGCGCAGGTATTTGGTTAAAAAGCCGCAACAAAATCGATAGATTAACCATAAATCAGTGAATACCGGTAACGGTTTGGCGCATCAGTAACAAGTTGTGGTTAGTTAAATTTATTCATTGCTGTTTCGACGCCCTCAGTCACCACCGTGCGGACAGCATCTACGGCGCGGGCATATGTAACGAGCATTTCTTTCCACTCGGCAGAAGAAAACGCTTGCAGCACATACGCCTCGACCGGCATTTGCCCCGCCGGACGACCGATGCCCACCCGCATACGCGGAAAGTCTTTCGTACCGAGCAGGTCAATGATGCTGCGCATCCCTTTGTGCCCTCCCGCGCCCCCTTTCAATCGGATGCGCAAGTGTGCCGGGGGCAGGTCGAGGTCATCAAAAATGACGAAAATTCGCTCCGGCGGAATTTTATAGAATCGCGCCAGTGGTGCCACCGCTTTCCCGCTGAGGTTCATAAAAGTCTGCGGTTTGGCAATCATCACCGGCACACCATCCAGATTTCCCCGCGCCAACATTGCTCCATGCTGCTGCCGGCCGAAAACGATACCCGCCGCGTCTGCCAGCCGGTCGGCAATATGAAACCCGACGTTGTGCCGGGTTTGGGCGTATTTTTTGCCGGGATTTCCCAAACCAACAATCAGCCATGCAATGGGAGAATCCGGCTTTCGGTTGAAGTTCCAAGTTTTTAGTTTCAAGGTTAATATCTCAAATCAAACATTTCAAGATTTGGTTCTGTTGACGTTCACACCGTTTTATCGCCTCTTGTTTCGCCGTCGGCGTCCGGTACGCTTGGCAAAACCGAGTACCACCAGTCGGATGGCAGACAGGAAGCCGAAGAAAAGGAAGATGACGAGCATGCCACCCGCACCGAGCAGACACGCGCTTTTTAGCGGTGAAGCATCCAGCTTCACTTTGGGGATGGGCAGCCCTTCTGTCGTCGGGTTGGGAGTGGGCAAGGTTTCTGTCACAGTCAGAACCCGCGGGGTAGCGGTAGCATCCGGCGTGGGCAATTCGATGACGATGGTCGGTGTGGGCGGTAGCGGTGTGGGTGTGGTGGTGGGTGTCGCGCTGGCGGAAGGGGTCGGGGTTTCGGTGGGAACGGCATTGGCTACCACCACGTGTTTCACTTCGGTTTCGCTGTAATTGCCATCGTTCCGCACCACACGCAGACGCAGGCTGTAACTGCCATCGGGCACAAGGGTTGTGTCCCATTGTGCCAATTCGCCATTGACCACTTGCTCGCGTCCAACCTCACCGATGCCCACCCATTGGTCGTTGGATGTCACCGGCTCGACGGCGTATGCCAGTTCGTAACGGTCGAACGCGGGGTGTACGGCGCTGCCAATGATGCTAACCACGCCGCGCACCACATCGTTATCGGCGGGCGCAGTGATAATCGCCAACTCACCCTGTTTCGGCGGCGCGGCAACACTTGCCATTATGGGAAAAATCGCAATAAACAGCAGTAAAAAAAGCGTCCACAAAAACGATTTTTTTAGGTTCATACAAAGCCTCTCGTGGCTAAAATTAACATCGCCTTCAAAGTTGTATAGTGTAGCATGGCTTCATTTCTCTGACAAGATTGTCAAAGCACGCCACAAATCATCAAACAGATTAAGTATTGCCATCATACCAATTTAATGATAAAATTACTAACAGTTATTTCATCAATTGGAGCGCACGCCTGTGGCGAAAATTCTTTATGTAGAAGACCATCCTGCCCAACGTGATATTCTAGCACAAATGCTGGAACTTGGCGGATTTGAAGTTGAAACTGCCGCCGACGGTAAAGAAGGCGTTGAAAAAGCCCTTTCGTGGTTACCCGATGTCATTTTGATGGATTTGCGGATGCCTCGGATGGACGGCTTTGAAGCCATCGAACTGATTCGGAAAAATGAAGCCACGGCAAATACCCCCATCATCGCCATTTCTGCCTGGGCAAGCGGAAAACATCGCAAACGTGCCATGGAAGTCGGTGCGACAGAGCATTTTACCAAACCTGTGGACTTGAATCGGTTAATGAACACGGTGAAATCATACGTTAAAGACGATTAAATTTACTTTTGTCCATTAGCCGACCGGAGAAATCCGGTCTTTTTTATATCACATTCATTACCGGAGAAAAAATATATGCCCCCAAAAATTCGGCTGGGATTGCCCAGCAAAGGTCGGCTGCAGCAAGATAGTCTCGAACTGCTAAACGCCTGCGACCTGAAAGTAACCCAACGCAACAGCCGCCAGTATATTGCCGAAATTAAAGCCCTGCCCCATGTTGAGGTGTGGTTTCAGCGCCCCGCCGACATCGTGCGTCAAGTGAGAGACGGCACCGTAGCATTCGGTATTGCCGGTTATGATATGGTTGCCGAGTATGGTGGTTCGCAAAACCAAATCGTCATCATTCACGATGCCCTCGATTTTGGACACTGCACGCTGGAAGTTATCGTACCCGAACGATGGACGCACGTCAACACCATCGCCGAATTGGCAGCCCACGCCCGCACCCTGCCCGCCGAAGCGCCACTGCGGGTGGTCAGTAAATTCGAGCGGATGACCACTGCTTTTCTTGCTGAAAATTCCATCCCTTTCCGCCCGTTGCACGCCGATGGTGCGCTGGAAGCTGCCCCAAATATGGGTACGGCAGATGTTATTGTCGATTTGGTGCAAACCGGTTTAACCCTGCAAGAAAATCGGTTGAAACGAATTGAAGGCGGACGCATCCTCAGCAGTCAAGCCGTCTTTTTCGGCAACCGAAAAATTCTGCAATCTAACCCCGATGCGCTTGCCACGGCGCATCTGCTGTTGGAACGCTTCGAGGCGCATCTGCGCGCCGCGCAACATTACAACATCATCGCCAATGTGCGCGGCAAATCGCCGGAAGCCGTCGCCCGGAAAATCCATCAATACCCGGTGTTAAGCGGCTTGCAGGGCCCCACCATCTCACCCGTTTATCCAAAATCGCCGACACAAAGCGAGCGTTGGTTTGCCATCAGCTTGGTTGTGCACCGCGCCGAATTGCAAACCGCCATCGAACAACTGCGATCCATCGGCGGCAGTGGCGTGGTGGTACTGCCCGCGCTCTTCATTTTTGAAGAGGAGCCGGAACGCTGGACACAACTTAAAAAGCAATTAGCATCCGGTTAACCGGTTTTCAGTTCTCGACACCCGACAATTTTTGCAATTAGACCGCAGATGACACAGATTTTATGGATTCGCACAGATATACTGCCAAAGGGCATAATCTTAACTTTTTCAGGACGCAGGTGAACGCTGAAAAACGCTGATTTTTAAATTATACCTGAGTGAATCTGCAAAAATCTGCGTCCTATTTAAAGAATCAAACGTATCTTTTCAAAATGCAGGGGTAGCCCTTGTGGTCGTCCGGTAGAGGGCACGCTGCAGCGTGCCCCTACGATGTCGTGCCCCAATTTATTGAAATGACACAATCAAACGTTAAATTTATGACCTTGTGAAGTATAAAAAAATCATTTCATTCTCCGGGAGGGAGACTTATGAACCAAAAACGCAAACTATTCATCAGTATTATCGTCGGATTTATTTTAGCGATACTCGCTTTGGGGGCGGTTACTGTGATGGCGGGACCCAACGCCCAAGCCCCGACCCTCATCAGCTATCAAGGTTTTTTAACCGGCAGTGATGGCAACCCGATGACCGGCACAGTCACGCTTCAATTCGATTTGTATGATTCCGAAACGGGTGGTTCGGCATTGTGGAGCGAAACGCAAAACAGTGTGACCGTCACCGATGGCTACTTTGCGGTGATGCTGGGCGAAGTTGCCCCCATTGATGCCGGTGATTTTAGCGGCAGTGAGCGTTGGCTGCAAGTGACGGTTGACGGCACAACGATGCCGCGTCAGCGATTTGCGTCCGTGCCATATGCGCTGCAAGCCGAAAACGCCGCGTCCGCCGCGTCTGTTCCGTGGAGTGGCATTACCGGCATCCCCGCCGGTTTCGCCGATGGGGTGGACGATGTCGGCACGGGAAGCAGCGGCTGGGCGCTGACCGGCAACAGCGGCACCACCGCATCCAATGTTTTGGGCACTACCGATGCCCAAACCCTGACGATGGTCGTCAATAATGCCATCGCCATGCGTTTTGTGCCAAGTGTGGATGATATCAGCGGCGTTGTGGTGCCCAATGTCATCGGCGGGCATTCTGCCAATAACGTTGCCGCCGGTGCATACGGCGCAGTCATCGCCGGGGGTGGTGGCGACGACGGTTTCGGAACCCCATTGAAAAATAGCGTAACCGCAAGCTACGGAACCATTTCCGGTGGCAATAACAATACCGCCGGACAGTTAGCCGTCATCGGCGGGGGCGGCTCAAATACTGCCGACGGAACTTACGCCACCGTTTCCGGCGGAGAGCATAATACCGCCAGCGGTAACCATAGTGCCATCACCGGCGGTCACAATAACACGGTCAATGCCGAGAGCAGTTTTATCGGCGGCGGGCAAAGCAATCAAGTTAACAGTATCGCCGACATGTACGCCACCATCGGCGGGGGGTTATCCAACAGTATCAGCGGCGGGCAATATTCGACCATCGGCGGCGGCGATTACAATGAAATCACCGCCGACCACTCCACCATCGGCGGCGGCCTGCGCAATCACGCCAACGGCACATACGGCTTCATTGGCGGGGGACGTGACCACACCATCAGCGGCAATTATTCTGCCATCGGCGGGGGTGATACCAACATCATCAGCAGCACAAACGCCTTTATCGGCGCCGGCGCTAACAATACCATTGCCGTAACTGGTACATATGCCGCCATCGGCGGGGGCAGCAACAATACCACGTCGGGTTATGCTGCCACCATCGGCGGGGGAACGGGCAACAACGCCACCGCTTCCACCGGTACCATCGGCGGGGGCAGTAACAATACTGCCTCCAATACATCCACCACCATCAGTGGCGGCGCAAACAATACTACGTCGGGTTTTGCCGCCACCGTCGGCGGGGGAACAAACAACGATGCCGGTCTCGTTGATGCTGACCGATATGCGGTCATCGGCGGGGGATATGGCAACCATATTACCGGCGGGTACGATTCCACCATCGGCGGCGGCGGTAGCAATCAAATCACTGCCGACCATTCCACCATCGGCGGCGGGCAAAGCAATCAGTCCAAAGGACAGTATGGCACCATCGGCGGCGGATATCTGAACGTCATCTCTGCCACCAACAGCACCATTCCCGGCGGGTATCAAGCACAAACCACCCACTACGGTGAAATGGCATACGCCGGCGGTAACTTTGCCAACCCGGGCGATGCCCAAGCCACCACGTATGTTCTGCGCGGCACCACCACCGATGACGGCGGCAACTATTATCTTTATCTGGATGGCGATACCGGAAGCGAAAGTATCACCATTCCCGCGAGTCACGCTATGTTCTTCGATATTCAGGTTGTGGCAATTGAAAGCAGCAGTAACAACTACAGTGCCGGGTATCACTTTACCGGTATCATCAAACGAGATTTAAACAACAACACCACTTTCATCGGCACACCGACCCAAGATACTTTTGAAGGCACTGGTTCAAGCGCATGGAACGCAGAAGTTACGGCGGATGACATCAACGAGGCATTGGCAATCCACGTCACCGGCGATACAGGACAAACCATCCGCTGGGTGGCAACCGTTCGCGCCACCGAAGTGGCATTTTAGGGGGCGGCGATGAAACGCTCACGCCTCAAAACAACCCTCATCGGCACGATGGTCGGTGTGCTTTTACTGACCGCCATCGCGCTGGCAGCGGGCGAAAGCCTGCCCCGTCACGTCATCGGTAGCGGCGGCAGCAGCATCGAAAATGGCATCACTTTGCGAAACGCCATCGGACAACCGATAGCGGGCGCGGTCAGCAACGGCATCACGCTGTGCAGCGGATTCGTCTGCGGGCAAAGCACATCCGCGCCATTCGATAACAACCATTTCGTTTATTTGCCGCTGGTTTTGAAATAAAAACGTGATGCGTGAAACGTGAAAAAATCACGTATCACGTTTCACGCATCACACAATTGGAGTAACATTTATGAATAAAAAACCACTTTTCCCCATTTACGATACCGACACCGGCACGCAGAAACTTCTGCACCGCAAACCCGTCGGCGAAACGGAACAATCGCCCACCCTGGCCGCCGGCATTGAGCGCGTTTTTGGCGAACCCCTCTCGGTGGAAGATGCCG
>Ga0114931_10006477_pt1 | contig 14393 bp, 9 predicted proteins | sample 2SBtaG_FD_89579 | JGI IMG/M metagenome (GOLD analysis project Ga0114931, IMG submission 89579) | Deep subsurface microbial communities from Kolumbo volcano to uncover new lineages of life (NeLLi) - 2SBTROV14_V59a metaG | ecosystem: Environmental > Aquatic > Marine > Volcanic | place: Kolumbo...
GCCATGTACATTAAATTGTTTTCGGCCATTTGGGTCATTTCCTCTTCAAGGTTGACGGTATTTTTATCAGGGCCGCTTCCCGAAAGAGGCGCCGTCACTTGAAGGAAGGGACGATCACCTTCATTGACCACCGGCAAATGATAGGCATGCGTTTTTATGGGAAGTAAAAGCCCATTTCCTTTCTCTGCGGCCTGCAATGCTTGCCTAAATGGTAAATGCAAAGCCCGATAACCCGGGGTTTCTTCATTGGCCACATTCGCCGCCACCGCTTCATGAATGGCCCCGCGTACATCGAGCGAATGTTCATAGAGCTTCGTCCCACCATCCCAAGGTGAAATCACCATGACCTCTTCCTCCATACAGGGCATGTTGAAAAAAGCCACCAGCAGCGTTCTCGCCCTTTTGCCGTGCGCACGTACTGAGAGTACGCTCCACGCACCAAAACAGCTGCGGCCTTGCTGGACGGACTTTTTTGAACATGCCCTCTCATTGATACCAATCACCTTCTCTGGCGCATCTTTGAGGCTTGGGTCTGAAATATTCAACAGGCCCCTACACCCAAAATAGCAACCTCAGTGCCAAAATTTCGCCACGTTCTATTTCTACGGGCTCTTCCCTCTTATACAAAGATTTTGGTACGGTCACTTGCCCTATCAGGAACAATTAGCCGAGCCCTTTTTACCCATCAGCAGTTCTTGCCCATATCGTGAAACGTCATCCGTGATGCGTTATGCGTAAAAAACTGGAGAAGTTTCACGCCTCACGCCTCTAAACAACGATCCCCAATTGACGATACTCTCGCAACTTATTTCGCATGGTCCGAATACTGATGCCTAATTCCTTGGCCGCATGCGTCCGGTTGCCTCCGTGCCGTTCCAATGTCCGCAGGATTAAGTCTCGTTCCATCTCCCAGATTGAGCCCGTTGGTTCCGCGGAAAGTGTCACATTCATGGCACCGACATCAAAGGCAAAATGTTCTATGCGTAGAGGTCCGCTGTCGGCCAGCAACACCGCTCGCTCGATTACGTTCTCTAACTCACGAACGTTTCCACGCCAGGGACGCGACTTTAAGCAACCAAGGGCTTCAACAGTGATCCCGCCACCTGGTCGATGATTTCTTCTGAATGATCGTTCCGCGAGATATTCGGCCAGCAACGGAATGTCCTCCGGGCGTTCCCGAAGCGGAGGAAGCGTGACCGGCATGACGCTCAATCGATAGTACAGGTCTTCACGAAAGTTCCCTGATTGGACCTCCTGTTGTAAGTTTCGATTGGTCGTCACTAAGACACGAATATCCACGGAAATTGGCTGGCGCGCGCCCAGACGATCGACTTCGCGTTCTTGCAGAACCCGCAAAAGTTTGGCTTGTAACCCTAAACTCATTTCGCCAATTTCATCCAATAACAGCGTGCCTTGATGAGCCAATTCGAATTTTCCGCTACGACGAGCCATCGCTCCGGTAAACGCGCCTTTTTCGTAGCCGAATAATTCACTCTCCAACAACCCGTCAGGCAACGCGGCACAATTCACGGCGACAAACGGACGATTAGCCCGAGGACTGATACTGTGCACATATTGCGCTAGGACCTCCTTCCCTGTTCCACTTTCTCCCTGAATCAACACGGTGGCATTACTCGGAGCCACCGCTTCGAGCATTTTCAGAATTTGCCGGACTCGTTCATTGCAGGTAAGGAATCCAACGGATGGTTCTTCCTCTTTCAAGGGAATCGTCTCTTCGCCAGAGACCGTGGTTTCATGGCGTAATCGAGAAATCATGCCTTCCAATTGCTGAAACGGGAAAGGCTTTTCCAGATAGTCAGCAGCCCCAAGCTTCAACGCCTGCACTGCGGTATCCACGGTGCTATAAGCCGTCATCAGTACCACTGGGATCGAATTCCCCATGGCGCGGATATCCCGTAACATCTCGATTCCCCCTTTTCCCGGCATGTTCACATCCGCAATCACCAACCACGCCGGTTGTTTTTCCAGACATTCCAATGCTTCATAGCCGTCATGAGCGAGCACCACGGGATACCCCTGTCCTCCAAGAGACTTGGATAACGCCAACCGCATGTTCGAATCATCTTCAACCACGAGAATGACCGACTCGTCCTCACATTCCATCAATTCATTCATTATCCCTCCCTCCCTTGGGGAACCCACAACGCAATCGTCGTCCCTTGGTTCGGTGTACTGGTCCATTCCACCCATCCCTGATGGACATCCATGATCTGACGCACAATGGCCAACCCTAATCCCGTGCCTCCACTTCGCTTCGAGAAAAAGGGATCGAACATGCGCGCTTGGTCTTCTTGTCGTATTCCACATCCATAGTCACGAACACTCACAACCACCGCTTCGCGAAACTGGAAGCCAGCCTTTAGTCTCGACATGCCTTGATGACAGGAATCGATGGAAGCCCATCGACTCGAAATTTCAATCTTGCCGTGCGGTGATGACGCATGGATGGCATTCAGCAATAAATTCAACAACGCTTGCTTGAGTAAGGGCTCATCCGCACGAACCATGCGAGGCGAGACATTCAGCATTTCGGTCACGGATACCGTTCGTTCCCGAATCGCATGCATCGCCATCATGATGACATCATGCACCACCTCATCGAGATTCACGGATTGAATTTTCGCCGAAAGGTCTCTGGCCATGACCAAAAGGTTCGACAGCACGTGATCAAGACTTTGCACGACCTTCGCAATCTGCTTTGCCAGCGTTTGTCGCTCAGCATCATCCTGGATGGATGTGCCCAACAATGACGCAAATAATTCGATGCTCCCCAAAGGATTCCGTATTTCATGGGCAATCGTCCCAATCATTTCTCCCATGACCGCAAGACGTTGCTGATTCGCGATTTGATCTTGAATAGTCCTCACCATCGTCACGTCCTTGATGATTCGAATCACCTCTTTTCCTCTTGCCCTTGGTGGAGGCATGACTTGGTCATAGCCTGTGAGGAAACGATCGCGATGTCGAACTGAGGAAAAGGGGACGGCAGGCAACTCACTATCGAACCAAACTTTATCAAGGGGAATGCCAAGGATGTTCTCACGAGATTGCCCTAAGAGATCCTCGGCCATTTCATTCACGGCTGTGACCTTGCCGGTCGAATTGGTCACCAATACCCCTAATTCAAGATTGCGAATCAACGCATCCCGTTCTTGTTTCAAGCGGGTATTCTCTTGGAGCTTGGCTTCTAAGGCCAGGGTATTCGCGCGAAGATCCAATTCAAGATCGTGAGCGTCTGGATGCGTGGACACACGACTTGTGGAACGAAGAGTCGTCCCGTGTGACGCTAATGGAGGAACCTCAAGTGGCGCTGGTCTATTTTTTGTTTTTTTCACGAATTTCCTCTGTGGCCACAAGGCGGATTCCCATTTGTTGTGCCGCCGCGGCCGCTCGAACGGCTGATCCAAACTCTCCCTCAAGATCCTCAGATGTTGCTAATTGAGTAAATAGGGCCTTTGATTCATCGACCTTCCCTTGCGCGAGGTAACTCACGGCTAAACGGTATTGAGCCCAGGCTCGCCCCTTGAACGATTTGCTCCCCTTCACTATTTGCTCATACTCTTGACTCGCTTCTTGAATACGACCAGCATCAAACAACACATCCGCATACATCAGTCGATCATCCTCCGTGGCAACATTGTCGCGGATGAGGTCCTGATATCCTTGAATAGCCTTACCGATGTCACCAGCCTGAAATTGAATGCGGAGCAAGCGTCGACGAATTTGCAGGCGCTGTTTTTCATCCGTGACATGCGCCAACACGATTGCATAGTGCCGTTGTGCGGCTGAGAACTGTTGTTGCTGCAAGGCAAGCATTCCTAAATGAGAAGAGACCTCGACGATCCATCGGCCCTCGGGATATTCTTTTTCATATTGTTGACCTGCATCCTGCGTAACAGACTCCTCATGAATTGCCGCAGCAGCCAAGACTTTCCTGGCCAAAGATTCCTCACGAACAGGGGAAGACGGATGTTTGGTTAACACTCGGTCGTACCATTTCATCGCGTCCTCAGGGAGTTGTAGGTGGCGGAAAGCTTCGCCCATTTGAAACATCAGTTGAGGGCCTGGGGAGAGCACGGCAAATAGATTCGGATATCCGTCCTGAAACGAAGCTAACCGGGCCCAATCCTGTTGTTCTGCGTACTTGAGAAGAATTTTCTTGACGGATTCAGCGGACTGCGTGCCCCATGTGGTTCCACTCCGCGCGCCCACGAGATGAATAAAGCGCCTCATGGCTTCTTCATAATTCCCTTCAGCCTCAAAACTATCCGCAATCCAAAACGAAGCCTCGTCCGCCACATCAGCCCCCGCCACCATCACCAATCGCGCCGCCTGTTTTCGAAAATCGTTCCAGGTGATCGGGACGGGAACCCCTAACTCCGCCAAACGTGGACGCACCTCACTGTGAAACACAGCATCAGGCCCTTTTTTCAAATCGACATGTGCCCATCGAAGAATAGACGCCTCGCCGGCATAGGCTTGCTCCTGCCCAGGGAATCGTTTCGTAGCTAAATAGGCGAACCAAATCGAAGGAACATACTGCCCTTGCTCCCCGAGCAATTCCGCCAAACGATTCAGAGATCGTCCAGCATCATCGTGATAGGGATGCAAGTTGATGGCATTCAAAAATTGCTGAAGGGCTTTTTCGGTTTGACCTTTGGCCAATGCCGTCATCCCTCGTCGATACAGGGAACTCGCCGACACTCGTAACAATTCCGGTTGTTCGAGCTCTACGGTTTCATACCAATATTGGGCTTGATCCCAGGCTTTTGACGCGGCTGCGCTATCGGCTAATCCCAACGCCGCTTCTAAATGAAATTCATGCCAAGCCGGTTCATTTAGGACTTGACGAAAAATTAACGCAGCTTCAAGATTTTGGTGATTATTCAAAAAGTTTGTGGCTGCCCCGATTAAGACTCCCGGGGTTAAGGGGTGATTTGGATAGGATTCCAAAAATTGTTCGAAGATTCCCTTGGCCTTAGGAAACCAACCGAACTGAGCATATAAATTGCCGACCTCGCAGAGGGCCCATGCACTGTATTCGCTGTTGGGGTACCGTCGACGCACCGATTGCAGATAGCCAACAGTTTCCAAAAAAGCATCATCAGGATCTTTCGTGGACGTGAGCAGAGTGGCTAAGGCAAACCGCGCTCCGATGCTTTCCGGCTCCTTGGGATGTTCACGAATAAACGTCTGGAAGTGCCGACGAGCCTCTTGCCTCAGACCATCCGCCATAGCCTTTTTCCCCTCTAAATATTGTGCGGGGAATTCACCTGAAGCTTGCCCATCTTGCCAGGGAAATTTATGGCAAGAGGAAGAAGCCTCACTCGTTTGTGAGTACATCAATGTCACCATGAGTACCAATCCATAAATCGTCAGAAGACGCATCACACCACGACATCCTTTTTTTGCCCAATCAAACATTGAGCAATTTCCAGACCATTTTGTCAGGATGTCATGAAACCCGGTATCGACCGATGAACATTGGGAATTCGAAAAGAATAAAACGGATGATTGAACGATGGAGGGGAAATTGCTGTCAGGACGTTGACGCGAGGGTCAAAATTCCTTGCAGTATTTCAAAAATCGTTAAACGTGAGGCGGGAAACGGAAGGAGGAAACGGAAGGGGGAAACATCATTTCGAACTCTCCCGTTTTCCGTCTACCAACTTTCGAGAAAACTGAACATAATTTAACCTAGACACGACAGTTGGGCGCGAAAAAGCTGTGCAAGCTATTCATGTGCATAGGGAATGTGAAAAACTCGTAGTCACCTTGCGGGTGATGAGAGAATTTTCACATTTCCTAGGTGCGTGAAGAGGTTGTGCAGACTTTCGTGATCCAGCTGCCGTTTCTAGGTTTAAATAAATAAGTGGAGTACACCAAGGGCGATAGAATACTTTCCTGGGAAAAGAGCGGAAGTTAGGAAGGGGTGGGAGGAGTACCTTGTCGCTGAGCCACTGCGGCAGCCAACGATCGTTTCTTGAGTTTTTCTATGAGCGTCGTGCGATTAATCTGGAGTAACTGGGCGGCCCGGCTCTTGACCCAATTCGTCCGTTCGAGTGCTTCCAGGATTAACCGATTTTCAAATTCTTCAACGACCCGACTTAAGTGAATGCCAGCCCCAGGAATGGTGGGAGAGGCGGCGAGTGAAGGGGTGACACTTGGCCGCCGGATTTTTTCTGGAAGGTCGTTAATATCAATTTGTCCCTTTCGCTTCAAAATGGCGATTCGTTCAACCAAGTTGGCCAATTCTCGAACATTGCCAGGCCATTGGTAGTCAGACAATAACGCCAACGCCTCCTCTGAACAATCTGTCAACGTGGCGCCACGCCGTTCATTGAGTTGCTCAATGAAGTGACTGATCAACAGCGGAATATCCCCACTTCGTTGCCGAAGCGGAGGCACCATGATGGGCACCACATTCAGTCGATAATAGAGGTCCTCTCTGAATCGCTTGGTATTCACCAGCTCTTCAAGGTCTTGATTCGTCGCGGCCACGACTCGGGCATCAGTCTTTAATGTCCGCGTGCCACCCACCCGTTCAAAGGTTCGTTCCTGAAGAAAACGTAAAATTTTTACCTGAAGCGGTGGGCTGAGATCCCCAATTTCATCTAAGAAAATGGTCCCTCCCTCCGCAAGTTCGAACCGTCCAACCTTAGTGGCGATGGCTCCGGTAAACGCCCCTTTCTCATGACCAAACAATTCACTTTCCAACAAAGACTCGGGAATCGCTCCACAATTCACCGGAACCAACGGGCCCTTTCGCCGCAAACTATTGTAATGGATCGTTTGTGCCAGCAGTTCTTTTCCCGTCCCGCTTTCACCCTGCAGCAACACGGTGCCCTCGGAATCCGCCACACATTCGATGAGACGAAAGACCTCTTTCATCACATCGCTCTGACTCACCAATCTCCCTAAACCAAATTGCCCTTGTACTGTTCGACGCAGTTCAACATTTTCATCTCGTAATCGCTTCATTCGCAGGGCGCTGGCCACCGTCGCCAGTAAAATTTCTCCCCCAAATGGTTTTTCCAAAAAGTCATGGGCCCCGGCTTTCATCGCTTCAATCCCCATGGTGACAGAACCGTACCCCGTCATCACAATCGTCGCTGGAGCAGAAGGCATGGGCGCAATCCGTTTTAACAATTCAATACCGTCTAAGCCGGGCATTTGGACATCCGTCAGCACCACATCGAAGGCCTGCTGAGATATGAGTTCAAGCGCGTCACTTCCTGACCGAGCTTCAACCACCTGATAGCCTTCTATCAGGAGCTGGGCTTGCAGCGCGTCTCGCACATCACTTTCATCTTCGACGATGAGAATATGCGCGGATGATTGGGTCATGTCAGGTTCCCTGCCTTCCTTGGAAGCCATCAGTCGCTCCTTTTCTCCAAATTGGCAACGCGCCTCATGTTCATATCCATCACGTTCCTTGAATATTGACCACGTTTTTTTCCAATACTTGCCGTTATGACCTCAAGTATTCGCCAGAACTTCCGAACAATTCATTATAGGCAGTGTATTTTTCCACTAATGATAAATCTTACGTCAATCATCAAACCAAACAACGGGTAAGGTTCATTACCATGTATCCTGAAAAACCTTCAATGCCCCTGTTTATTCTCTTTGATAGTAAAACAGGGTATCTGTACGGCCATTTGATCGCTTCAGGCCCAGACGATCCTTTTTTAAATGATATGCTCGAGTGGTGGGGTACCCATTGCTCTGCAATCCCCATTGGATTGGACTATCCTGGATTGACCGGAACCACTCAAGCCCAAAATACTCTGTCGTCCAATTAACCTTTCCCCGCCTCCCTCACCTACCGATCCCGTCTATCACATTCCACATTCGATTGCCTCAGTTATATCAAAAGGCAATTTCGAGATTGTCGTCCCTTAATTTGTGGACCAGGGCACGCCTGGCTCATTCTCAAGTAACCGGCCCAAGATCGATCGGAGGAGAGTCGTTCCATTACCCTGTGTGGCCCCAATTCCACGAAGGGTCACGACAAAATTAAATTGGTTTCGTTCTGGCAATCCATTGCCTCCACCCAGCCTGAGGTAATACAGCCCCAAAGACCAGCATCGACATGGGTTTTGATACAGCCCGACAACATCCCATTCTGGGGTTTGCCCTTTGGCGAAATCATGGTACACCTTTGATCCGATGGTCCACCCAAACGGTGTGCGGACTGCCCCTCCCAATGTCAGAAAGTCGATTTCTGCTTGTGGAGCTAATACCTCGTTCAAGGAAAGAGTATTCCAGATATCTCCTCGCCGGGGCACGATCCCTGCACGGGTATGTCGATGTCCAACTTGTATATACGCTGTACGATTGGACTGCAACACAATATCGGTATTGAATTGACTGAATTCAGAATCTCCCGGATCAAAAAATGCATCGAATGAAACTGAAGTCTTGCTCAAGAACGGCGGCAATCGATCCGTTGGGAGGCCTACGATAGCACGTCCCCACACATCTGAAAAGATATTGGCTTGACCTGGCGTCGATCCAAGATGGTAACTCTGGGCAAAAAAGAGATCTAATACGGTGGTGGATTTCCCTCCAGATCGTTCATCTTTTAGTCGGGTACTCAAAGCATATGTCAACAAATTCTTCTTTGGCAGATTATCTACGGCATCGATTTGCGCTAAATCAGACTGTTTGGTGTTGGGAACATATTCGTAAAACAGGCTTGGTTCGATGGTATGACGAAGCCTCCGGCCCTGGCCTAAGGGGAAGCGGCGCGACATGCTGGACATCGCTTCAAAGCCCAACCAAAAAGTCCCTCGATCACGAGCATCATTCTGAAGCGACGTCCGACCATGGGAATACAACACCTCGCGCACTTTCATTTGTGGACGAAGCCCTACAATATTCCCAAGATGTAACCCTTGTGTGGAAATCCCTGGCATCAAATCGAGCCGACTGACCTGAAACCCTTGTTCGCGCCAGAAATGCACAAAATTGGAACTCGTGTTCACAACAAAGGCGCCATTGAAAAACGCCGGGCTGGTATACCGATGGCCAAGCTCAGGCATACGTTGAAAGGTTGTACGCCCACCTGAATTCAGGGGCTGTAAATATTGGACTTTCAAGTAGGCGCTGCCACCTGGCAAACGTTGCGTCACATTGAGCACAGATTTTTGGCTCGGCAAAGAACGAAACACACCGGAACTTGAGAGGTCCTTCAAGAGAGACCGATCCGTGGCATAGTTCACTTGCATTTGAAACGAGAGGTCTTCATTGACTTGTTGAACATGCACGCCAGTGATTTGGGCTCGGCCTTTCTCCAGATCCGTGTCATAGAGCGAATTCAGTAACCAATTGCCCTTAGAACGACGATTAAGAATATACCGATAGGCCAGATTTCCCCCAAACCCCCGATCAGTCAAAATTTGAGGCGTCACCAACAAGTCTTGGCTTGGAGAGATCGCCCAAAAGAAATCCTGTCGATATTGAAATCCTAAAACACTATCATAGCCCGCCGTTGGAATAAGAAAACCGGTTTTACGCGCACCTGGCATGGGATATTTGAGAATGGGTAGTGGCACAAGACGCTGATTTCTGACCTGAAACCAAACATTCTTGGCAAAAATGCTATCCCCCTGCTCTACATCGATATCTGCAAAGGCAAAACTCCAATCAGGAATTTGCCCATCATCGGCATCACAATTCGTAAACGTGCCATCTTTCGCTCGAAAATGTGTTTCGGAGAAACGTTGCAACAAACGGCCACGAACCCATGTATTCGTCTTTGTCAAAAAAATCTTTCCATTGGTGACGATGCCGGCTTCGGTATAGACATTGATTTCCATTTCCTCGGCCCATACTTCCGTGACCTGATCATTCAAGTGGACGTGGCCTTTGGCTTTGAGGGATCCCGAAAGTTTGTGGATGACGGCTTCATCCGCCGTCAACCGAAGCAGGCCTTGCGTCACCACCACTGATCCGATGGCACGAAAGACTTCGGTGACACGATCAAACTCAACTTGTTGCGCAGTCACATCTAAAGGAGAACGGGCAGATGAATTAGAACTTTCAACAACAGGAAGAGAAGGTTGGGCCAATATCTGAGAGGTGAGACCACCTCCCAGAATCATACTGAAAATACAGACCATCCTCAGAGCCCAAGCCCGCAATAATGAAGGAGGAGGCAGAGGCATCATTTGTCGTTCATCCAACAATGGGAACATACGTTGATCCAGCCAACATGCTCTTGACCGCCCCCACAAGAAATAACGACCCAGTCACACAAATTAGATCTTGTGGATCAGCAAGTCGAGTAGCCAAGGCTACAGCTTCGGAAGGAGTGGCAGCCCCATGGACACACAACCCCTCCTGGTTAATCTTGTGTTGCAACATTTGCACCGTCGCAGATCGAGCATGGTCAATTTGTGTGCAGATGACGATAGAGGCTAAGGGAAGGAGGGCCGACAAACAGGCATCGATGTTTTTGTCTTGCATCATCGCCACGATGAGAATCAATTTTCGCCCAGGCACATCACCAATCATGGCTTCCAAATGGTGTGCCAACCTTATCGCAGCCTCAGGATTATGCGCACCATCACAGACCATGAGGGGATGGGTCATGAGAGTCTCCAAACGACCTTCCCAGCTCACTGAACCTAGTCCTTGAATAATGGCCTCCTCTGAAATTGCTCGACTTGGCATCACACTGTTCTCAATAAGGGCCAGCGCACAGGCTGCATTGTCGAACTGGTGAGAGCCTTTCAAAATACAAGGGAGATTGAAATATGTCGTCACTCCCTGGTAATCAAACACGCCATCCCCTTGAACCTCAATCGAGAAATCGTGGCCATAATGGCAAACGAAAGCCCCCTCCTCGGTGGCCCTTTGCCCAATCACTGTTTGAGCCGCAGACTCCATAGGCCCCATGACAACAGGGATGCCAGGTTTGATGATGCCTGCCTTTTCATAGGCAATGGCTTCAAGCGTATGCCCTAAATACGCCTCATGGTCTAAAGAAACATTGGTCACCAACACCCCAAGGGGGTCACACACATTGGTGGCATCAAACCGCCCTCCCATTCCGACTTCCAAAACAGCCACCTCGACCTTTTCCTCTGCAAAATATTTGAAGGCCATCGCGGTAACTGTTTCAAAAAATGTAGGGCAACTTTTTAGATCGGGATTATCCCGAAATCGTTCGGTAAGATCGACGACTCGAGATTCGGAAATCTGTTCTCCCTGCACTTGAATCCGCTCACGAAAATCAACCAGGTGGGGAGAGGTGTAGAGCCCCACTCGAATATTGGCGGCCCGAAGGATCGAGGCCGTCATGGCAGCAGCCGAACCCTTTCCGTTCGTACCGCCTATGTGCAAGACCTGGAATTGACGCTCAGGATGATGGCATTGAGCCAATAACCTTCGAATGGTATCGAGCCCCAGTTTAATACCATGCTTCTCAAGCCCGTACAGATAGGTGAGGCATTCGTGGTATGACTCAGACATATCTTGCGCTTTAGCCATTGGCCCCCATACCGGGCGACCTAGGCACATATCAACATTTCTCTGCTGTTTGGGGACCTGCGTGGGCATCAATACAGGATCACGCTATTCGGAGGACGACTAGTTTGTTCTTGCGAGATGCTTCAACAATATATGGATCGTGTCCCGCAAACGAGGCCGAGGCACGATTGAATCAATCATGCAATGTTCCAAGAGAAATTCAGCTCGCTGAAATCCTTCCGGCAATCGTTGTTTAATCGTTTGCTCGATGACCCGAGGGCCCGCAAATCCAATCAAGGCCTTGGGCTCAGCCATGATGACATCACCCAACATGGCAATACTGGCGGTGACGCCGCCAAACGTCGGATCGGTCAGTAACGACAGGAACGGTAATCGAGCCTCATGAAGACGGGCGACAGCCGATGCCGTCTTGGCCATCTGCATCAAAGACAAAGTGCCTTCTTGCATCCGAGCGCCACCAGATGTCGCCACCAGCAAAAAAGGATGCTTGGTCTTCAAGGCACGGTCAACGGCTCGGCAAATCTTTTCCCCGACCACCGATCCCATACTTCCACCCATGAAGCGAAAGTCAAAGAGACCCATCACAAGAGGCTGTCCCTGCACTAAGCCTTCCCCAATAATCATGCCATCTTTTCTGCCGGTCTTTTCTTGATAAACCTTCAAACGGTCAACATAGGGCTGCGTATCCACAAAAGCCAAGGGGTCCGCAGGCGCTAAATCCGTTTCCCATTCTTGAAAGCTGTCAGGGTCAAGAAGCAGCTCAATCCGCTCATTCACCGATAGCGGAAAATGATATTCGCATTTTGGACATAACTTGAAATTCTTATCCACTTCCTTTTGATACACAATGCCTCGACAAAAGGGACATTTCACCCACATGCCTTCGACAATATTGAGCTTCCCTTTATCGGAACCTTTAGGAGGAGCCTTCTTAAACCATCCCATTTGATCTTAACCCTTCGGGAATATTCACTAGGAAATAAACCTCAGTGCACAAAAAAGGAAATGTAACACAGCATCTACCTTCCATCAAGAAAACGGTGAACTATACACGGGCAGGAGATTGGGAACCACGAAAAAAGAAGGTGCTTGAATTGATTGGTTTTCTATGAACCTTAAACTCGAAATGCGAATATCGAAATCCGAAATAAATTCAAATGACCAATCGGTTTGAAACATTTTCATTTTAACCCAGAAACGGCAGCTGGATCACGAAAATCTGCACAACCTCTTCACGCACCTAGGAACTTTGAAAATTCTCTCATCACCCCCAAGGCAACCACGAGGTTTTCACATTCCCTATGCACATGAATAGCTTGCACAGCTTTTTCGCGCCCAACTGCCGGTTCTAGTTTTAAATTTCGGATTTGTTTCAAATTCCGATATTCGCATTTCGGATTTCTTCCACATATTTCGGCAAAGAACCACTGTAAAAAAGGAGTTGCGTTGAGGAAATGCGAGCGTGGAATGGGCGAAGGAGGAAGGGGGGAACGTCAACCCCCACGGGCATGCATCTCAAGGCGAGGGTCACGGCGAAGTTTTTCAATCTCGATAAAACGTCCACGCATGCTAGATTGTTCCAAATTCTTCCGGTCTTCAGCCCCTCGATCCGTTCGAGTGTTCCAACCGGCTTGAATGCGTTTACGAACTTCCGTGAGGTCTTTCATCCGAAGCGGCTCTCGCAAGTCAATACCCTCTTTGGCATACAGGCAGAGGTACCAAAACCCATCGGCGGTAAGACGACTTCGATCACAAGTGGCACAAAACGGCGTGGTGGTAGAGGGGATAATACCAAAGGTCGTCCCATCAGACAGAAGAAACCGTTGAGCGGGCGCAGTGCTATTTTCGACCACGGGTTCAATAGGCCCATACTTTTGTCTCAACGCCAATAAAATTTCCGCACGAGACAACACCTTCTCCATGGCCCACTCATTCGCCCCACCGACATCCATATATTCGATGAACCGAACCTCGGCATTGACTGATTTTCCGTATTCAATGAGATCGACAAGTTCATCGTCGTTAAAGCCTTTAATGGCAACGGTATCAATCTTCAGTCCCTTGAAACCAAATTTTTCGACACTTTGAATTCCAACGAGCACCCGATCAAATGTTTCACGACGAGTGAGTGCTTTAAATCGTTCTGGCTTGAGGGTATCCAGACTCACGGTCACTCGATGTAAACCAGCATCGAATAAATCCTGCCCCTGCTCCTCCAACAGGATTCCATTCGTGGTGAGGGCAATGTCCTGAACCCGAGCATGTTGGCTAATCATCCGAATTAATGTCGAAAGATCACGACGGAGAAGCGGCTCCCCACCGGTCAATCGAACCCGATCCACTCCGAATTCGGTAAAGAGGCTCACGAGGACATTAATCTCTTCAAAGGTCAGGAGGGTGTTGCGAGGCAACCAGGCATACTCTTCTTCAGGCATACAATATTGGCAACGGAGATTACATCGATCCGTCACAGACAACCGTAAACTTCGCAGTGGTCGCTCAAACGTATCCAACAAGCCGGTATTCATTAGTTGTCCAGATTGAGTGCCCATAGTTCTCTTGTTTATTCAAAGCAAGGAGGCTGTTCAAAACGCTCCGTCCAGCAAGGCCGCAGGAGGTTTAGCGAGCGGAGCGTACGGCAGTACGTGAGTACGACAAAGCTCCGAGAACGCCGCTGGCGGACTTTTGGGACAACCCCCTCATGGATGTTGCTCCACCCAGACCTCCCCTTCCGGAGTCTGTTCCAGCTTCCAAATGGGGGTAATTTGTTTGAGTTCATCAATGCACCACTTACAAGCTTTAAAGGCATCCGCTCTGTGCTCAGCGCCAATGACAATCAACACGATATTTTCGCCAATATCGATCGCGCCAAA
>Ga0114931_10006478_pt1 | contig 14392 bp, 14 predicted proteins | sample 2SBtaG_FD_89579 | JGI IMG/M metagenome (GOLD analysis project Ga0114931, IMG submission 89579) | Deep subsurface microbial communities from Kolumbo volcano to uncover new lineages of life (NeLLi) - 2SBTROV14_V59a metaG | ecosystem: Environmental > Aquatic > Marine > Volcanic | place: Kolumbo...
GTAAATAACCCGACAGTTCGTAGTACGCGCTTTAGCGCGGGTCCCGCTGACAACCGCGCTAAAGCGCGTACTACGAACTGTCAGTCTACTTGCGCCGCATTGTACTAGCCTCCCCCAACTTTGGGGGGAACGCCAGCCAGCCGGCCACGCCAGCCTCCCCCAGGATTGGGGGCCGGGGGCCGACACCTTCATACCAACCTGACGGAGTGCGTCATGAACTCGTCGTCCAACCGTGCCCTCATCGACCAGTGGATCGAACAGCCCGCCCCCTTGCTGCCCATCCTCCACGCCTTCCATGATCGGGATGGCTACCTCTCGGAGGAAGTTCTGCGCGAGGTGGCCAAGGCCCTGCGCATCCCTCTGGCCGATCTCTACGGCACGGTCACCTTCTATCACCATTTTTCGACTGATCCCGCCCGTCCCCAGACCGCGCCCCGGGTCTGCACCGGGCCGATCTGCCGCCTCCACGGCAGCCATGATCTGCTGGACGAACTGGCCGACCAAGGCGCGACGTCCATGGTCTGCGCCGGTCGCTGCGACGAGCCCACGCCGGTCCTCTCCGGCCACAACGTCTTTATCGGCCGACATGCCGACGCGTTGGAGATCGCGCCGTCCCTGCTACCGCCGGTCAACCCTGGCGGCGTGGAGGAGTGCGTCTTCTCCGCCATCCGCGAGCCAGGCCGAAGTGCGCTGGACGGCTACCGGCGGACGGGCGGCTACGAGGGCCTGGGCCAGGCCGTGACTGGCATGACGCCCGCTGACGTCATCGAGACGGTGCGCGAGAGCGGGCTGGCCGGGCGGGGAGGTGCGGGCTTTCCCACCGCGGTCAAGTGGACGGCTGTGGCCAATGCCGAAGGCGAACCCAAGACCATCGTCTGCAACGCGGACGAGGGCGAGCCCGGCTGCTTCAAGGACCGGGCCATCCTGGACCACGACCCCCACGCAGTCATCGAAGGCATTGTCATCGCGGCCTATGCCATGGGTGCGAGCCGGGGCTTTATCTACCTGCGCTACGAATATCCTCATACCTACAGTGTGCTGGAACAGGCCATCGCTGAAGCCTATCAGGCCGGTTATCTGGGCGATGACATTCTCGGCAGCGGCTTCCAGTTCGACCTCTATCTGCGCCGGGGCGCGGGCGCGTACATTTGCGGCGAAGAGACTTCCCTGCTCAATAGCCTGGAGGGCAAGCACCCCTTCCCCCGCAACCGCCCGCCCTATCCGGTGACCCACGGCTTCGAAAACCTGCCCACCGCGGTCAACAACGTAGAGACCCTGGCCGCGGCCTCCCACATCCTGCGCAAGGGCGCGGCCTGGTATCAAGGCCTGGGGCTGGACGACCGGGCCGGAACCAAGGTCATCAGCCTCTCCGGCGACATCCAACGACCCGGCAACTACGAGGTCCCCTTCGGCCTGCCGCTGAAGACCCTGCTCTACGACTGGGCCGGCGGTCCCTTGCCGGGGCGCTCCATCCAGGCGGTGACCATGGCCGGTCTCTCCGGCGGTTTCCTGGCCGGCGGCGACCTGGACGTGACCCTGGACGAGCCGGGCATCCGCGCCAAGGGCTCCTTCCTGGGCGCGGGCGGCATCATGGTCTTCGATGACAGCCGGGACATGGTGGATGTGGCCCACAACGCCATGGAGTTCTTCGCCCACGAATCGTGCGGCAAGTGCTTCCCCTGCCGCATCGGGACCCAGCGCCTGAGCGAGCGCCTAAACGGCGGCGGCCCCGGGGACCTGGACGACTGGCTGGCCGAAGTCCGCGATATCGGCTACACCATGAAGGAACTGAGCGCCTGCGGCCTGGGCATGGCCGCCCCCGCGATCACCGACAGTTTGATTCGTTATTTTCCGGAGCGAGTAGCAGGGAGATTGAAAGATTAGAGATTGAGGAGATTGAGGAGATTGAGGAGATTGAAGATTGCCTTATCCAATCTCTTCAATCTCCAATCTCCCAATCTCTTCATCATGATGCACACCGACGCACTCTCCATCGATTACGCACGCGAGCTGGACCGGCGGGACCCGCTGGCCGGCTTTCGCGGGCGCTTCGTCTTCGCCGACCCGGACCTGATCTACATGGACGGGAATTCGCTGGGCCGGCTGCCCAAGGCCACGGTTCCCCTCTTGGATGACGTGGTGCAGCGACAGTGGGGCGAACGGCTGATCCGGGGCTGGAACGAGGGCTGGATGGACTTGGCCGGCCGGGTGGGCGGCAAGATCGCCCGGCTTATCGGCGCACAGTCGGACGAGGTGCTGATCTCGGACGCGACGTCGGTGAACCTGTTCAAGCTGGCCACGGCCGCGCTCCAGGCCCGGCCCGGTCGCCACAAGATCGTCACCGACGATCTCAACTTTCCGTCGGACCTGTACGTGTTGCAGGGCGTCTGCGAACTGGCGGACCGGCCCTGCGAGTTGGTGGTGCTGCCCTCGCCGGACGGCGTTCACGGCCCGGTGGCGGCGCTGGCCGAAGCCATCGACGACGACACCGCGCTGGTGGCCCTGACCCACACGGTCTTCAAGAGCGCGTACCGCTATGACATGGACGCGGTCACCCGGCTGGCCCACGACGCCGGCGCGCTCATGCTCTGGGACCTGAGCCACACGGCCGGTTCTGTGCCAGTGGACCTGAACCGGGCCGGCGCCGACCTGGCCGTGGGCTGCACCTATAAATATCTCAACGGCGGACCGGGGTCGCCTGCCTTTCTCTACGTGAAGGCGTCGTTGCAGGAAACGCTCCAGAACCCCATCCGCGGCTGGATGGGGCAACGAGACCTCTTCGACTTTGGCTTGAGCTACAGCCCGGCCCCCGGCTTGCAGCATTTTCTGACCGGTACGCCGCCCGTGCTCTCCATCTCCGCCATTGAGCCGGGCGTGGACCTGCTGCTGGAGGCGGGCATGAGCAATCTGCGGGCCAAGTCCGTACAGCAGACCGAGTATCTCATCCACCTGTGGGAGCGACTGCTGGAGCCCCTGGGCTTCAGCCTCAACTCGCCCCGGGACGCGGAGCGGCGGGGATCCCACGTATCCGTGGGCCATCCGGACGGCTGGCGCATCGCCCAGGCGCTGATCAACGACATGCACGTGCTGCCCGACTTCCGCAAGCCGGACAACATCCGCATCGGCGTTGCGCCTATTTATACAACGTTCGAAGACATCTACCAGACCATGACCCGGTTGCAGCGCATCATGGAGGAGGGTCTGCATGAGCGCTATGCGGCCGAATTTGGATTGGTGACCTGAACGACAATGGCGACGATTCAGACGCTTGCGCCGCTGTCGGTCCTGCTGGGGTTGCTGTCCGCGCTTTCCTGGGGAACGGGTGACTTTTGCGGCGGCATGGCCACCAAACGCAGTTCCGCCTACAGCGTAGTCATGGCGGCCCAGTTCATCGGTGCGATGCTATTGGTTGGGCTGGCGCTGGTGGCTGATGAACCGCTCCCCACTCCCCAGGGGCTGACTGTGGCAGTGGCCGCCGGCATCGCCGGCGTAATTGGGCTGGGGGCGCTCTATCAGGGGTTGGCTAGCGGACAGATGGGGGTGATCGCACCGCTGTCGGCCATCGTTGGCGGCGTGGTTCCCATCCTCGCGGCCCTAATGACGGAGGGCTGGCCGTCCGCGACCCAGATGGTCGGTTTTGGCGTGGCCCTGATCGCAGTCTGGCTGTTGGCGGGTACGGGCGAGTTTCGCGCCGATCCGCGTACACTGACGCTGGCCACGATTGCGGGGACCGGCTTCGGCTTCTATTTCGTCCTGATCGCACAGGCCAGCGGCGATAACGTCTACTGGACGCTGTCTGTGGCTCGCCTGGCGGCCGCTCTATTCTTTCTGGTGGTCATCTTGATCACCCATCGTCCCCTGGCGCCCCGGCGGGAGGCGTGGGGGCTGGTGACGCTGGCCGGTTTGGCCGACGCAGGCGGCAATCTTTTTTTCGTCCTGGCTGCACAAGCCGGCCGGCTGGATGTGGCCGCGGTGTTGGCGTCGCTCTACCCCGGCTCGACGGTTTTTCTGGCCTGGATTTTCCTGGGCGAACGGCTAAAGCGACCGCAAATGATCGGCGTCGTCGCTGCACTGTCGGCGGTTGCGTTGATCGCCTTATAAACAACCATAGGAGATTATCTCCATGAGCGAACAATCATCTGTCACCCTGACCCTGACGCTGGATGGCGAGCCGGTGACCTTCCAGGAGGGCGAGACCCTCTACGAGGTGGCTACGCGCTACGGGAAGACCATCCCCACCCTCTGCTACGACCCGCGGCTGGAGGCCTTCGGGTCCTGTCGCATGTGCGTGGTCGAAGTGGAAGGCGCGCGCACGCCTGTGGCCTCCTGCACCACCGCGGCAGCGGCCGGCAGCAACGTGTCCACCACCAGCGAGCGCATCGAGAAGCATCGCAAGACCCTGCTGGAGCTGGTCGCGTCCGAGAACCCGGCCCTGGACGTGGACCCACTGCGGGGCTACGCGTCCCAGGAATTGGCCACGCTGGTCGACGCCTACGACGCACGCACGGGGCGCTTCGTCGGCGCGCAGTCCGGCCACAGCAAGGTGGAGGACGATAACCCCTTCATCCTGCGTGACTATGACCTCTGCATCTCCTGCTATCGCTGCGTGCGCGTTTGCGCCGAGCAGGAGGGGGACTACGCCATCAGCATCATGAACCGGGGCTTCCAGACCCAGATCACCACCGAATTCAACGGTTTACTGCGAGATTCGGCCTGCACCTTCTGCGGTCAGTGCGTCCAGACCTGTCCCACGGGCGCGCTGGCGGATAAGAAGGCGTTGCGGTTTGGAGAGATTGAGAGATTGGGAGATTGAGAGATTCACCATACACCGGCCAATCTCCAATCTCCCCCAATCTCTTCATTCTCCAATCTTTTTTCAAAAAGGAGACAAGACCATGAACCACACCATTCCCGGCATCGAAAAAACCCGCACCATCTGCGGCTACTGCGGCGTGGGCTGTTCGGTGGATGTGCTAACTCAGGGCAACCGCATCGTCGCCATCCAGCCAGCCATGGACGGCCCCGCGAACCAGGGCGCGCTCTGTGTCAAGGGCCAGTTCGCCTATGACTACGTCCAGCATCCGGACCGGCTGACGCAACCCCTGGTCCGGGGCGCGGACGGCCAGCTTCACCCCGCAAGCTGGGACGAGGCCCTGGATGTGGCCGCGAGGGGCTTCCTGCGCGCGGCGGAGAAATATGGCCGTCACAGCGTCTACGGCGTAGCCTCCGGGCGCACGCCCAGTGAGGCCGACTACCTCATGGGCAAGTTCATACGCGTGGGCTTCGGAACCCATCAAATCGACAACTGTAGCCGTGCTTGACACGCCCCCACCGTCGCCGGTCTGGCGGCAACAATCGGGCGCGGCGCCATGTCCAACCCGCTGAAGGACATGGAAAAGCCAGATGTCATTTTCGCCATCGGCACCAATATGACCGAGGCCCACCCGGTCGCGGCCACCCGGCTCAAGAAGGCCCTGGCCAACGGCGCAACCTTGATCGTGGCCGACCCGCGGCGCATTGGCCTGACCGAGCTAGCCCATCTCTACCTACCCTTGCGGGTGGGATCGGACGCAGCCCTGCTCCTGGCCATGGCCCACGTCATCGCACGCGAGGAGTTGATCGACTGGGAGTTCGTGCGCACGCGCACCGAGGACATCGCCCCCTTCCTGGCCCATCTCAAAGAGTTCACGCCGGCCTGGGCCGAGACCATCACCGGCGTGCCCGCCAAGGACATCGAGACCGCCGCCATCCTCTACGGGGAGGCTGACAAGGGCGCGATCTACTACACCCTGGGCATCACCGAGCACATATGCGGCGTGGACAACGTCCAGTGCCTCTCCAACCTGGCGCTGATGACCGGCCACGTGGGCCGGGAAGGCACGGGCATCAATCCCATGCGCGGGCAGAATAACGTCCAGGGCGCGGGCGACGCCGGCGCGATTCCCAACAACTATCCGGGGTTCCAGCCGGTGACAGATCCGAAGAATCAGGCCAAGTTCGAGGCGATCTACGGGCGCAAGCTGGACATCGAAAAGGGGATGACCAAGGTGCGGGCGCTGGAGAGCGTGGGTGATGGCATCCACGCCATGTTCATCGACGGCGAGAACACCCTGGTCTCCGACGCCGATCGACTGCATGTGGATCGGGACCTGCGGGACCTGGACCACCTGGTGGTCATCGACATCTTCATGACCGAGACCGCTGAACTGGCCGACGTGGTGCTGCCGGCCGCGGCCTGGGCCGAAGTCGACGGTCATTTCACCAACACCGAGCGTCGCATCCAGCGGGTGCGCAAGGCTGTGGACCCGCCGGGCGAGGCCAAGCCGGACTGGTGGATCATCAGCCAACTGGCCCAGCGCATGGGCATGAAAGGCTTCGACTACGAGTCGCCCAAACCCGTTTTCGACGAGTTGTGCCGCGTGTCGCCCATCTACGCCGGCATCGACTGGGAGTTGGCCGAGGACGGCGAATACCAGTGGCCCATCCCCTACAAGGGACACCCCGGCACGCCCCGCCTGCACGAAGAAGAGTTCCCCATTGGCCGGGGCAAGTTCATGCTCATCGGCTACCGGGATCCGGCCGAGGTCATCAGCGAGGACTATCCGGTCTGGCTGACCACGGGGCGGCGTCTTGAGTCCTACCACACCCATACTCAGACGGGTCGGGCTTACGGCATCGACTATGTGTTGCCTGGAGAACGGGTGGAGGTGAATCCCGCGGATGTGGAGAAGTGGGGGCTGACCGACGGCGGCTGGTGCGCCATGTCCAGCGTTCGGGGCACGGTCAAGGCCATAGTGAAGGCCACGGAACGTTCGCCCAAGGGCACGGTCTTCTGCAGCTTTGCGTTCGGCAAGTCGACGCCCGTCAATATCCTGACCGGCTCCGGCTACGACCCCATCACCGACACGGCCGAGCTCAAGGTCTGCCCGGTGCGCCTGGAAGCCGTCCCCGCGCCAGAGTTGATGGCTGCGGATTAGAAAAAGCAATAGAACGCGGAAAGAGCGGATTGGGCGGATCTACACGGATTTTTCTTAAAAAATCCGGCTGTTTCCGCCCAATCCGCTCTTTCCGCGTTCTACTGCTTTTTTCTACGCTGCAACTCGAGCCGGGCTGAGTTCCTGGCTGGTCTGGCTGGCTGTCTCGCCCAGGATGCGGTGGGTGAGAAAAATATTGACCACAAAGAGGAGCATGGCCGTGAACTGGTGGGTCAGGGCCAGGACCAGAGGCACGTGGAACCAGATGACGCTGACGCCCAGGGTGATCTGGACGCCGATCAGGATCATCATCCACACCAGCCCTTTGTTGACTGTAGACGAATAGTGTTCCTGTTTCGCCACCACGTAGAGGATCACAGCCATGGCGAGCACGAGCCATGCGAACCAGCGGTGGGTGAAGTGAACCGTGACGCTCATTTCCACCAGGTTGCGCCACCAGGGCTGAAGGGTGGCCAGCAACCCGGGCGGAACCCATTCACCAAACATGAGCGGCCAGGTGGCCGAGACATGCCCCGCCTTCAGCCCCGCAACCAGCCCGCCATAGGAAATCTGCACCAACAGCGCGCCCAACAAGCCGATGGAGAGCCAGTAGCCGGCGCTCTTGGGCGCGCCCTTCCTCGCGCCGCCATAGGTGAGGTTGAACGCGGTCCACAACGTGATCCCCAGCAGCGTCAGCGCCAGGAGCAGGTGGATGGTTAGCCGGAAGTGGCTGACGGCAGGCCGGTCCACCAACCCGCTGCTGACCATGTACCAGCCCATGAAGCCCTGAAAAATAAACAACAACGCGATGAAAATGTAGACGCCCGACTTGCGCCAGGGGATGGTCCCCCGGAAGAGGAACCAGAGCAAGGGCAAGATCACCACCAGGCCGGCTGTGCGCGCAATCATGCGATGGATGTATTCCAGGTAAAAGATGTGTTTATATTCCGCCAGGGTCATGGCGGCGTTGACCTTCTGGAATTCGGGCGTGGCCTGATATTTGGCGAATTCCTGGGTCCAGGCCTCCTCGCCCATGGGCGGCACGATGCCGGTGAAAACGTTCCACTCCACGATGGAGAGACCGGAGCGGGTCAGGCGCACGTAGCCGCCGAAGACCACCAGGCCGACGATGATAACGCTAACGATATAGAGCCAGATGCTTACGGTTTTCTTGGCTTGGTCAGTCATAAGGCGCTCTTTTCTATCGCGAAAAATCGAGTTGTCTGGATGCTGGCGTGCAGCCCACATTATACGCGGCTGCGACCGTCAATCCAATTCCAATAGACCGCGGATTGAGCGGATTGGGCGGATCAAATCGGATTTTTCTTTGAAAAATTCGGCAGAATCAGCCCAATCCGCGGTCTATATAATCCGCTCGCGGATTACCGCGCTGGTGTAGTCCATGATGGTCACCACGACGACGATGGCCCAGACCGCGGTGGCGGCCGACTGCCATTGGAGTTGGTTGATCCAGCGGGCCAGTTCCATGCCGATGCCGCCGCCGCCCACGAAGCCAATGATGGTGGACATGCGCACGTTGATGTCCCAGTAGTAGATGGTGAAGGAGATGTAGGGCGTGGTGATCTGGGGAATGACGCCAAACCAGATGACCTGAAGACCGGTGGCCCCGGTGGCGCGGATGGCCTCCAGGGGGCCGTCGTCGATGCTCTCCGCAGCCTCGGAATAGAGTTTGCCAATGTTGGCCACCGTGCTGACGGTGAGCGCGAGGACGCCCGCGAAGGGGCCAAAACCCACCCAGATGGCGAAGATGGTGGCCACGATCAGCGGCTAGATGGAGCGGGTCACGTTGAAGATGGTGCGGGTGACGTAGTAGACCGTGTTGCCCAAGGGCGTATAGGGCATGAGGTTGCGCGCGCCCAGGAAACTGACCGGCACCGCAATGATGCTGGCAAAGGTGGTGGCCATGAGCGCCAGGAAGATGGTCTCGATCATCTTATTGATGGTCGTGGTCAGCGCTTCGGTGGGTGCGAGGCGGCCTGACTCCCACTTGGTCTCGGCCTGGAGTTGATGTTTACCCGGATTGTCCGCCAACAACGCCGGCGTATCCGTCTCCACCGTGAACGCACCCTGGGCGTCGGTGGTGAAGCGCTCATCGCGCAGCCGACCTTCGCTGCCGGCCATGCGCCAGTAAAGACGCCCCTCCGTATTGGGCCGGAAGTTAGCGCCGGTGACCGTCACCGGGTCCTTGGCGTCCAGGCAATAGCTGGAAAGCTGAATGACGGGGTCGCCTGTATCCTGAGGTTCAATGGGCGGAACCACGTTGGGATCGCAGGGGACGACCACGCGCGCGCTGGCCAGTTGAATCTGCTCGCCGCGCGCGAACAGGGACGGGTGCAGCAGATCCGACATGATCGGTATCGCCTTGGGCGCGCCCGAAATCAGGGTGGGAATATCAATTTCAGTGACATTCCAACTCCAGATATAGAGGGGGATGGCGATGATCAACAGGATCAGCCAGCGTCCCCAGCGTTCGTAAAAACTTCGATCGTCCATGGACTTTTAGACAACCCGTCTGCGTACGGCGCTGCTCATAAAATCCAGCGCTGTAACAACGATAGCAATTGCAATGATGGCCGTGCCCGCTGCCCGGAAATCGGTCAGGCGAATCCACTGCTGGAGCAAAAAGCCGATACCGCCGCCGCCCACAAAGCCGATGATGGTGGACATACGCACGTTGATGTCCCAGCGATAGACGGTGAAAGCGATAAAGGGCGGCATGACCTGGGGCAGCACCGCGAACCAGATGACCTGGGGTCGGGTGGCCCCGACTGCGGTCACCGCTTCGATGGGACCGATTTCAATGCTCTCGATGGATTCGGAATAGAGTTTCCCCAGCGCGGCGATCGAGTGGAGCGTCAGCGCCAGCACGCCGGCGAAGGGACCCAGCCCCACCCAGACCACAAAGACGATAGCCATGATCAGCGGCTCGATGGCGCGCAGGATGTTGAGGATCGTGCGCACCACATAGTAGACGCCGATGGCCAGGGGGCTGAACTGCATCAGGTTGCGCGCGGCCAGAAAGCTGAGGGGGATGGCCAGAAGCGCGCCAAAGGTAGTCGCCATGAGCGCCAGTGCGATGGTGACGCCGATGTTCTTCAGCACCAGCCAACCCGTAGTGCTCACATGCAGGGGACCCACCGATATCACCCAGCGCGCCTCGATGCGCTGTATCTGTGGTTCGTCGTTAGTGACAGCCGGAACGACGATTTCGATCGTGAACGCACCCTGATCGTCGGCCTGGAAATCGATGAATTCCCCATTCATCCGCAGACGCGACCGGTCGCCGATAGTGTTGATCCACCACAGTTCTCCCTCCGTGTTCGGCGGGAAATTCACACCTTGAATCGGCAAGGCGTCCCCTTCCATGGCGCACCCGTTGGCCAGGACAAGGGAGGGACCGGAGCCAGGTGGGACCGGAGCCGGCGGAGATTCGCTGCACGGCACCTGAAGCGACGCCCGCGTCTGATCATAGATGACGTCGCGGCTGAAAAACTCCGGACTCAGGAGACCGGCGATAAAGGGTTTTACCTTGGGAAGACCGGTGGAGAGTTGATCCAGGTTGATCTGGGTGACCTGCCAGCCGATGGCGTAGATCAGGATCGCTCCCACCAGCGCCAGGCGGAAGGCGCTCGTCCGCTGACCTTGGGCCATGGCCCGCGCGTCCCAGGCGTTATAGAGCCAGAAGGGGAGCAGGAGCGGCAGCAGTATCCAGAGATCGAGCCACCAGAGTAGAGCCAGAGAAACGATGACGGCGGCCAGAATCCCCCGGCCACGGCCGTTCGCCCCCACATAAAAGTGCCCCGCACCGGGAACGATTAGCGCCAGCACCGTGGCGACGGTGGGATTTTTTTGTGATGGTTGGGAAGAAAGATCGGCTTGAGCCATTGGAGTCAGCGCACCTCGACCTCGATTGCCTCTTCGCCGTAGATCTCTTTGAATCGGGCCTCGTCGATCTCCGCAGGCAGGCCCTCGAAGACCAGTTCGCCGTCCTTGAGCGCGATAATGCGCGTGCCGTAGGTTCGGGCCAGGCTCAGGAAGTGTAGGCTACAGAGCACGGTCACGCCCCGTTCGCGGTTGAGCAACTCCACATATTTGAGAACCGAGTGGGAGGTGGCCGGGTCCAGGCTGGCCACCGGCTCGTCGGCCAGCAGCAGCCGGGGCTCCTGCATCAACGCCCGGGCGATGCCAACCCGTTGTTGCTGACCGCCCGATAGTTCGTCGGCCCGGTTGTGGGCCTTGTCGCCGATACCGACCAGCTCCAAGTTTTCATACGCCCGTTCCCGGTCTGCCCGAGACCAGCGTCCCAGGATACTGCGCATGGACCCCACATAGCCCAAACGGCCAGTGAGGACATTGGTCAACACAGACGAGCGCGTGACCAGGTTGAAGTGTTGGAAGATCATGCCGATCTGGCGGCGGATGCGGCGCAGTTCTGTATTATTGGCCGCGGTGACGTCCACGCCATCCCACAGCACCTGGCCGGAGGTTGGCTCGATCAGGCGGTTGATGCAGCGCAGCAGGGTCGACTTTCCCGAACCGGAAAGGCCGATGATGACCAGAAATTCGCCATCCTCGACCGTGAAGGAGAGGTCCTTGAGCGCATGGGTGCCGTCGTCGTAGATTTTGTTGAGGTTCTTAATTTCCAGCACAGGATTCCGTCCGGTGGATAGACCGCTGATTGAGCGGATTGGGCGGATCAACGCGGATTCTCAAAAAATCCGTGCAGATCCGCCCAATCCGCGGTCTATTGTCGTTTACTGAGCCAGGTCTTCGATATTGATCCCGGCGGCGTCAAGTTGGACGCGGAAGCCATCGTAGAACGAATCGTCAGTGGGTTCCAGATTTTCGATGGAGTAGACCGTGTTCAGCGCAGCTTGTCCCTCTTCGCTGGCCGCGATCTCCAGCAGCGCTTCCTGGATGCTGGTCTTCATCTCATCAGGCATATCGGCGACCACGCTGACGTTGTCATTGGGGATATCTGGCGACTCGGCGATGACGACCACCTTCTCCTTGACGTCGGGCAGGTCCTTTTCCACCGAGTTGCGGGCGTCAGCGTAGGTGGCCCCGGCGTCGCACTCACCGTTATAGACGGCGATGACGACGTTGTTGTGGGAACCGGCCTCGACCGTCTTGGCGAAGTCGGCGTCCGGATCGATGCCAGCGGCCTTCAATTCCACCCGGGGAACGATATAGCCGGAAGTGGAGAGAGGGTCGACCCAGCACATGGTCTTGCCCTTCAGGTCCTCAAGCGAGGTGATGCCGGAATCGGCGCGCGTGATGATCTGACCCTTGTAAGCGTTGCTGCCAAAGCGGACCGTCACCAAGATGGGTTCGACGCCGAATTTTTCATGGGCCAGGAGATAAGCGAAGGTGTTGAGCCAGCCGATGTGGGCGTTGCCCGCGCCCATGGCTTCCACCACAGCAGCGTAGGATGTGGCCACGTTGCTATCGATGGAGAGGCCGGTCTTCTCTTCCAGCATCTTCTCGATGGCGTCGCCGCCGGTAATGATTTCCTGGGTGTCGCCCGAAGGCACAAAGGACATGATCAGCGGGTTGTCGGGCGTGCCCAATTCGGCCCCGCTCTCCGCCGGCGCAGCGGCCTCTTCAGCCGCAGGGGCTTCGGCGGCGGGCGCTGGCACAGCAGTGCAGGCCGCCAGGAGCAATGCCAACAACAGGAATGCGGTTAACAGGGTAATGCGTTTCATAGGGTTGTCCTCCTGAATGGATTACTACAACGGGCGGATTAATGGAACGAACGACGAAAAGTTAACATGCGACCTGGGGGGTGCATGGACTATTGGCGCTGTCAAGACGCATTTCGACATCGTCAAGCAGGGGCTGACCGCTTAATGATACAACGACTTGCACGATCGCACAATTAGCGGGAAAATGAGTTGGACGCATCGTATCTGCTCGATAAACCGGGGGAGTCCATCGCACTGACCGGGCGTATCGGGGAAATTCGGCCTGTAGTGGGTCAGTGCGACGCACTCCGCCCCGAAATATTGAGAGGATACGACACATCCAATATAAACCCGGGAGGGATCATCATGGTCGTCAAGCGCTCGCTGCAATCCGTACCCCGCAATGTCTGGGCCCTTACCCTGACCAGCTTTCTGCGCGATGTGGCCAGCGAGATGTTGGTCCACCTCGTGCCCCTCTTTCTGGCTGACGTCCTCGGCGTCCGCTTCGCCATCGTGGGGATCATCGAAGGCGTGGCCGAGACCACGGCCAGTCTGGTCAAGATCTATTCGGGCTGGCTTTCCGATAAATTGGGCCGGCGCAAAGGCCTGACCATCGCCGGCTATGGCCTGGCCACCCTGGCTATGCCCCTGTTGCTGATCGCCCAAAGTTGGCCAGCAGTGTTGCTCTACCGCTTCCTGGATCGTCTGGGCAAAGGCATCCGCACGGCGCCCCGAGACGCGCTGCTGGCGGATTCCGTGGCCGCCGATCAGCGGGGGATCAGTTTTGGCCTGCAACGGGCAGGAGATACGGCGGGCGCGTTCGTCGGCCTGCTGATCGCCATGCTTTTCGTCTGGCGAATCCAGGCCAACCGAGTGAGCTTAGCGCCCGAGACGTTTCACGCCTTGGTGCTCTGGGCCATGGTTCCGGCTACGTTGGCGGTCCTGGTTTTGATTCTGTGGGTGAAGGATGTGGTCTTGCCCCGCCAGGCCCGGCCACCTAAATTCAGCCTGCGCGGCTTCGACCGCCGTTTTCAGCGCTTTCTGGTCGTGGTCATCCTCTTCACCCTGGGCAACAGCACCGACGCCTTCCTGGTTCTACGGGCCCAGAACGCGGGCGCGACCGTGCTCATTATCCTGGCCATGATCGCGCTCTTCAACCTGGTCTACAGCCTCCTGGCCGGGCCGGCGGGCGCGCTCTCCGACAAGGTCGACCGGCGTATGGTGATCGTCGTCGGTTGGCTGATCTATGCGTTGGTCTATCTGGGCTTTGCCCTCGCAAACCGCCAGTGGCAACTTTGGGCGCTCTACGCCACTTACGGCGTCTACTATGCGTTGACGGTGGGTGTAGGTAAGGCGCTGGTGGCCGATCTGGCGCCCGATCCCGCGCGTCGGGGTGCAGCCTATGGCGTCTACAACGGGGCCGTGGGGTTGACGTTGTTGCCTGCCAGCGTCATCGCCGGCGCACTCTGGCAGGGCGTGGGCGCGTGGGCGGGGTTCGGCCCGGCAGCGCCCTTTCTCTTCGGCGGCGCGCTGGCGCTCCTCGCCGCGCTCCTGCTCTGGCGCTGGGTGTGAAGGGGCGGGATTGAATAGAACGCGGATTGAGCGGATTGGGCGGAAACTGCCGGATTCTTTTGTAAAGAATCCGTGTTGACCCGCCCAATCCGCTCAATCCGCGTTCTATCAAGGTTCCCTTACGCCAGGATCTCGATCTTA
>Ga0114931_10006479_pt1 | contig 14391 bp, 4 predicted proteins | sample 2SBtaG_FD_89579 | JGI IMG/M metagenome (GOLD analysis project Ga0114931, IMG submission 89579) | Deep subsurface microbial communities from Kolumbo volcano to uncover new lineages of life (NeLLi) - 2SBTROV14_V59a metaG | ecosystem: Environmental > Aquatic > Marine > Volcanic | place: Kolumbo...
ACTTGAACTATATCAGTATTCGGACTGGCATTTACAGTAACCTGTCCTGTTGTGATCGTAACACATCCATCCTGACCTGTAACCGTGTAAGTAATGGTGTGTGAACCAGGACCAGCAACGGCCGGACTGAATTCACCATTCAACGGATTGATTATACCAGGTCCAGACCAATAACCTCCACCAACAGAAGCAGTCATTAAGGTAGTATTCTCTTCCTGGCAGAACGGTCCTGCCTGATTAATTGTCAGGTTAGCAATACCTTCTACTATAATTGTCAAATCAACACTTACCGTACATCCAATGGGATCAACATATGTATAAGTGATTACATGTGTACCCACTCCGGCAACAGCAGGATCAAACGTGCCATTATTGGCATTGGTAATACCTGTACCACTCCACGTTCCACCTGCCGGTGTTGCTGAGAGATTTACAGGATCATCACTTTGACAGAATGGACCTGCTGGTAGTATTGAAAGCTCCGGAGCCTCAGATACCGAAATCATCGCAGTATCATATCCAGTACAGCCAATAGAGTCCGTGTATGAATAGATAATCATATGCGAACCAAGTCCGGCAGATACTGGATCAAATTCTCCCGTATTGCTATTCACAATTCCGGAACCTGACCACGTGCCACCAGCTGGAGATGCAGTTAATGTGACCACTCCTTGATTGAGGCAATAAGCATTTGGACCAGCAATTGTCGGTTGAGGCAGAGGCACTACTGTAATATCCACAGTACCGGATGCAGTACACCCAAATACCGTGGTATTCGTATACGTAATTGTATGTGTACCCACTCCGGCTACAGAAGGATCAAATGTTCCTGCAGCAGCATCCGTTATTCCGGTTCCACTCCAGGTACCACCCATACTTCCGGCAGCGAGTGTTATTGCATTATCATTTACACATAACGGTCCTGCAGCAGTTATGCTCACATCCGGAAGAGGTCTTACTATGACACGCATCAAACTATCATCTGTACATCCGTTTGCATCCGTTACTGTTAAGGTGTACGCAGTAGTAACCGTTGGAGATGCCGTTGGATTAGCAGCTGTAGGATCACTTAATCCTGTGGTCGGCATCCAACTATAGGTATAAGGTCCTACACCTCCACTAGCAGCAGGTGTACCGCCAATTATTACACTATCACCGTCACATATTTCATAATCACCTCCTGCATCGGCCAATGGCACATCGTTCACTGTAATTACCACTTCATCCGAATAGGTACATCCGGCTTCGTCTGTTACAAAAACAGTGTATGTTGTATTAATCAACGGGTCAGCAGTTGGATTTGCAGATAGAGGATCATCCAATCGATCAACTGGGCTCCACTCATATGTCAATGCACCCTGTCCTCCGGAAGCAGTAGGTGTGCCACCCAAGACAGTACTTTCTCCTTTACACAATACTCTATCATCTCCAGCAAATACTACAACTTCAGGATTAACCACCAAATTAAACGTATCAGAACCCACACAACCGTTTTGATCAATAACATCCACTGTAATCACTTCCGATTGTGTAGCATTGAAGCAAACGGTATCGTTACCCGATGTAGAATTGCTCCATACATATGTAAGTCCAGTACTATCCTGCAATTGTACAAATGCTGTGGCGAGAACTTGTTGATCTGTCAATGCACGATTATATACCCTGAATTCATCCAAAAGCATACCGTTTGACAATCCATTGAGTGTTCCATAACCACCTACTTTAAACGGACCATTGCCCGTTAACTGTAATGGTATAAGGTTATAATTAACTGTGGTTACACGTTGTCCATCAAGATATCCTCTTACCTCTCCGGTAGCGGAATCATGAACGAAAGTAACTACAGACGGGCCATAGGATACGTTCTTAACTTCCACATCTGGGAAGGGTCCACGTAGCACCATACTACCGGGTGATCCGGCATTAAAGCTACCCACTTCACAACGGAAGTCTTTTGCACTTGGGTCGCCAAAGACGTGCCATGGTGAGGACAAATTACCTGCCACGTTCCAGGGAACTTTATGTGTCCAGAAAGAAATCGTCCAACTTCCATCACCAAGGTCTGTAGCCCAGCCACTATTTACATAGTTACTTGCTGAAGAACCTCCAACACCCTGAAGTGCAGAACCGAATTGACCGGTACCGGTTTGTTTAAGACTACCAACAATAGGAGCCGGGTTGTTACCCACCGGTGAGCTGGCCAAGTTATCAACGGATGACTGGCCGGATTGGTCAAATTTGTAGTAGATAAGTTCCGGAACCGGAGCATCCTCACCTACACCTTCCACATCCGCCCATAGACATACCTCCTCATTATAGCACACCGTGTCTCCGCCATTCACATTCTTCAGATGTACAACAGGAGGCTGCCAAATTACAACCTGTACAGAGTCCAAGGTACTACAGCCACGACCATCGCTAACAAAAACCGTATAAGTTGTGGTAGAATCTGGTGTAGCAACCACTACCGGCCCCATCGTAGTATCCAGACCATTTGAAGGCATCCAAAGATATTCATACGGGCCTGGTGTTCCTGATGCCGTAGCGGTTAAAGTAACCGGTTCATCCCTACATACAGTCGTATCCTGTTCTACAATTAGATCAGCCAGAGGATATACCGTTATTTGAATGGAGTCACTGGCTGTACATCCATTTCCGTCAGTAAATGTATATACAATCCAATGCGTACCTACTCCGGCAGAGTCCGGCCAGAAGAGAACCGTTTGTTTCGCAGGCGTACATGTCTGGAATACCAGACTGAAATTATTCAATGTTCCATTATCCACACCAAATCGATCGTATATTTCAAGTTTCCAATTACCATTGGCCGGGCTACCCGCAAATACCGAGTTCAAGTCGCCACCGGCAGCTTTATACGTACCAGTTATAGGATAACCGGGTCCTGCTGATGCAATGCTTGTTGAAGCATTGTCGGTAATCGTAACATCAAAGCCATCAGAAGAGCCACCAACACGAGACCAAAGGAGAATTTGAGCTCCGTTAGGAGCAGTCAGATAAACATCCAGGTCTGAATTCCAGGTGTGATCGATATTTAAGATCACCTGGTCCAGTTGTACGTCAGCACCTATGATTTGGCCAATATTACCTCCAATACCAGTAACATTCAAGTTTCTTACTGTTGGAGCAGAACCAAAACCACCAGTTCCTGTAGGCGGAACCGGGACAGGTAATCCGGCATCATCAAACTGTGTTGTATTACAATTAAAGTCCTGGGTAATTACAGCACCTTTACAGTAATTCAGTTCCATTTGCAAATGGTCTCCACCACAAAATGATCCCACATAAACAGTTGCTTGAGCTGTAAAGGTCATTACCCCGTCAGCAGCCCAATTCTGAAGATCAGCCAATGGAAGATTGATTACATCAGATATAATCCCACACTGCGGAGATTGTTTGCCGATAAATCCAATATAATTACCGTTTTCATCGTAGATATTAATATACTCTAAAGACCAATCCAAGTCGCCCAAAGCAGCAAGATTTAACTGCCCATCTGCCGTAGGTGTAGGTACATTTGTGAAGGTATATGTCCACGTACCTCCCGCTATAATACTCTTATCCTGCACACTTGAATATGGATCAGTACATTGTGTAACTGTAGTTACAGGTGGAGTTATATTTCCTCCAGGTGCTGCAGGAGTACAAACATCATAATATACCGTGCCATTCCATATCCTAGGTTGGAAAGTAGATCCAAATGGATACGATTTACCGCAACCCTGCAAAATTTGGATATTAGCATCCTGCGCATAAACAGAACCTGTGGAATTTCCATTTGTATAATTCATCGTTGTCGAACTTACAACCGTTACATAGAAGGCTTGTCTATCACCGGCATTTATTGGAATGCCTAAACTTAAATTCAGAGACGTAGGATTATTAGTACCGGCACTTGTAGCACTGGTTGTTGCAACCAAAGTCCATGCAGAAGCATTCGTTTCAAATCCTTGCCAGGTACCCGTTTTGGTATATACTTCAATGGTATAGGTACCTGGATCAATATTCACGTCAAAACTTTGTACTTGTACATTGTTTATAGCCACAATGTCAAACATATTTCCGGATTGCCCATTATTAGAGCTAAATGTTGTACTTAACGGAGTAGCTGGTGTACAAGTTGGGCCACCACCGCCACCGCTTCCACCAGGGCCTACAATGACCACTCCGGGACCGCTAAATATACCACCCTCCGGTGTACCAATGAGTGTATCCGGTAAGTCGTTGATACAATAAGCAGTATCTACTCCTGAGATTGATACAACCGGAACGGTATCCACATGAATGTTTATACCATCCGTTGCTTCACAACCCTGACCATCAACCACTGTCAAAATATAGCTATAGTCACCAGCTCCAGGTTGTGTGAACACAGGATTGGCTGCAGTAGGATCATCAATATTCGTAGCCGGAGTCCATGTATAGGTATAGGTTCCTTCACTTCCGCTCGCTGTAGGAGTACCTCCCAGTACTACCGTCTCACCCGGATAAGCACAAATGCTGGCATCCGTTCCGGCATCCACTACAAGCGGTGTAAGTACCGTTACTGTTTGCGAATCAACATTGGAACAACCGTTGCCATCTACATACGTATAGTAAACGGTATGCGTACCTGGGCCGGCCAAAGGTGCATTAAATGTGTACATCAAACCACACCCTGAAGTTGTTGAAGTTCCGGTATAGATTTTACCGGTCGGGATATAGGGTCCGGCAGAATACACAATGTTACCATTGGGATCTTTTAAGTCAAATGAATTTTCATTTTCAAATGACCCGGAGGTATAAAATAATTCGATGGTAGCACCATCTTCCACCAGGAAGCTAGCCGAGCTAAAACTACCTAAGGCTTTAAATTGATTGCCATTATTTCCAGCAACTTGTGTTCCATTTACGAATACTTCAAGATAACCACCATTCCATCCATCTCCCCAGCTATCATACATATCCAATGTATAGGAGCATGCGGCAGCTGTTCCGGTAGACTGGGATAGAATACCCGGGCCAGCAAAGACACCACCCGAAGGTGTACCAACCAAAGTATCAGGAGCGGCATCTGCACAGTAGACAGAGTTCAGACCAGTAAATGATACAACTGGTATCGGATGTACTTCCGTAGTTTGCGTATCCGCATTTGTACAACCATTGGCATCTGTATAAGTATATATTATTGTATATGTTCCCACACCCGCAATTGAAGGATTAAAGGCTTCACTAGGACCCGAGAAATACAAAGTAGCACCGGTAATTGTACCTGAATAGTATGATCTGAGATCATCCTTAATAAAGAGGTTCCAACTACCATTTGGATCACTACCATCATTCAAATTATTTACATCATCCCCATTTACTGCATTAACCGAACCCTGAATGGCAGGATATGGGAATACAGAGTTGGTAGCCGGATTGCTTGTACCCCATACCCAATTGGCATTAATATTATCATACCAGTAAGGATAAGGATGATCCAGCAGTTCAACTGTAGTACCATTCGGGTTGCTAAGTGAAATGTACAAATCACCAACACCCGTATGGTTTATCTGAATATTTACACTATCAAGTGTAATATCATTTCCTAAGGAAGTTCCCGGAAGAGAAACACTTTGTGCCAGTGTAATGCCGGCAGGATCTTCAGCCGGTATCGCTACAGGAGTCATTGTGTACGCTTGCGTATATTGAGAACCACCATACGGAAGTGATACTAAAGGCGTAGTACTTGTAAATGTACCACCGGCAGGATTGCCTGTCAGTACATAATCCGTATTGTCATCTTCACAATAGCTACTGGCTAAACCGCTGATAGTAACCACCGGCAGCGGCCAAACATTGATAGTAACCTCATCCGAGCTTACACAACCATTGCCATCTGTAACAGTAACCGTGTAAGTAGTGGTATTTCGCATATCACTAGTTACTGGATTCGGCAAAGTTGTTGAGCTAAGATAAGTGGCCGGTGACCAGCTATATATAAATGCAGATGATCCACCCGCTGCAGCAGAAGCTGTCGGGGAACCACCGATTGTCGTTCCTTCAAATTTACAAACAGACTGATCCATACCTGCATCCACAATTGGAAGCGGATTTACAGTAACGGTTATAGCATCTGTATTAACACATCCGTTTGCATCCGTAACCGTAACGGTAAACGTATAAGTACCAGCCGCTGCAGGGTCGAAGACCGGATTTGCAGCAGTAGGATCATTCAAGCCTGTAGTTGGCATCCATGAATAGCTAAAGGGACCATTTCCGGTAGCCACAGTAGAACCACCAAGTGTTCCTGTAGCATCTACACAAATATCAAAATCGGCACCTGCATCTACAGTAGGCAATGGATTGACAAGAATTTCAACTACATCATCATCTGTACACCCGTTGGCATCCGTTACCGTAACAGTAAAGCTATATGTTGCCGGTCCTACAGGTGTAAATGTCGGATTGGCAGCAGAGGTTGAGCTCAATCCCAAAGCCGGGCTCCAGGAATATGTGTACGGTGCTGTTCCACCATTGGCAACAGGTGATCCGCCAAGCACAACAGATCCATCGGCACAGATAACATCATCGGTACCGGCATCTGCAGTGGGTGCTTCATTCACTGTGATAGTTACAGCATCAGATTCTGAACAACCGTTGGCATCCGTTGCTGTAACCGTAAAAGTATAAGAGCCACCAGCTGTTGGGGTAAAAACCGGATTCTCAGCTGTTGCATCATCAAGTCCCGTGGTAGGACTCCAGGAATAGGTAAACGGTCCATTTCCAGTTGCGACCGGAGAACTTCCCAAAGTTGCCGTTTCATTAGAACAAATAGTTTGGTCGGCACCTGCAGCTACAGCCGGAGGATCGAACAATTCCACCGATTGACTGTCAATATTTTTACAACCGTTTGCATCGGTATATGCATAGTATATCATTACCGGTGAGGTGGTTGGTACCGTGGGGTCCAATACTGCATTTGCAGAAGCGGTTCCCTGACTGCTAAAGAACAAGGTAGCCGTGACAAATTCTCCGGTATTTCCGGAAATGATATCCGTCATCTCCAGTGTCCAAGCACCGTTTGGATTACTGCCATCATTTAAGCTATTAAGATCATAGCCAGTATGTGCAGTGAATTCGCCATGAATTGTAGGGGTATATGAGTTACATACATTTTCTACCGAACCACCCGTTCCAGTCACGAATGTAGCAGAAATGTTGTTGCCATCGCATCCGAAAGTGCTGGCAGGAACACCAGGGCGGTCAACCAATACTACATTAGTACCATTCGGTGATTCCAATGTCACAGAGAGATCACCTACAAATGTATGATCTATCGTGATTTGTACACTATCCAGCCATACATCCGTACCAAGATTCTCGCCCTGAATGTTTTGTCCATTCAATACTACGTTCAAAGGAAGGGCATTGTCAGGAATGGCAAGATTGCCACCATCATAGCATATTTTGAATACTTCCGTAGATGTACTTGTTCCGGTAACCCCTTCCCCATAGAACGTACCACCAGCAGGTGATCCGTTGAGTGTAATGTTTCCGCCATTGGTACAATATCCGGCATCCAGCCCAACGATTGAGACAGCCGGTAAAGGATTCACTGTAACCGTTACCATATCCTCATCCGTACAACCATTCGCATTATCGGTTACAACAACAGTATATGTTGTGGTAGTAGCAGGTGAAGCTATTGGATTAGGAATAGAATTATTATTCAAACCGGTACTTGGTGACCATGAATAAGAATAATCCAGAGATCCATCCCCATCACTTGCAGTTGGATACCCCCCGATGGTTACACCCGGGCATTCATCACATTTCTCTACATCCGGTCCTGCATCGGCCACCGGTGCAGGTAGAGTAGTAATATTGATAACATCCGATGCTGAACAACCATTGGCATCTGTAACCGTCACAGTATAGGAGTAATTAGGAATTGCTGTCGGAGTGAACAAAGGATTGGAAGCAGTCGGATCATCTAAATAGTCGGTAGGCGTCCAACTGTATGTATAAGGTGTTGTTCCACCACTTGCTGTTGGGCTTCCTCCCAAATTAATAGAAATATTGTTACAAATAGTTTGATCAGCTCCTGCATCCACTACCAATACCGGTGTAACCACCGTTACTTGCGTATCTGCATTCACGCAACCATTGATATCGGTATAAGTATAGATGATCGTATGCGTACCTGCACCTGCCACGCCTGGACAGAAATCATTTCCTACAATACCGGGGCCGCTGAATGTTCCCCCGGATGGAGTTCCTGTAAGCATAGCACATGGATCACTTCCGCAGTAAAGCGGAGCCAATCCGGTAAATGATACAGGCGTTTCGGGAAATACTTTAACGCGTACCGTATCCATATCAGTACATCCATTGGCATTGGTCAATATAACTGTGTATGTGGTTGAAACCCTTGGATCTACCGTTGGGTTAGCCACAGATGTAGAAGAAATTCTATAATTGGGTGACCAGCTATATGTATAAGGAGCCGTACCACCGCTTGCGGTAGGTGTTGCCCCGATCACTATCGATTCTTTTTCACATATAGACGTATCCAATCCGGCATCCACAGTTGGCTCGGGATAGACCGTAATGGTCATTACATCCTGATCTGTACACCCATTGGCATCTGTTACCATAAGTGTATAAGTATACGTACCGGCCGAAGGCGCAGTGAATGTCGGGTTAGCAATGTTGGGATTGCTTAGATAAGTAGCAGGACTCCATTGATAAGTATATGGCGCTGTTCCATTGCTTGCCGAACCATTGAGCGTGGTAGTCAAAAGATCAAAACAGAATCCTTGATCGGCTCCTGCATCAGCCACAGGGTTTTCCCAGACTGTAACAGTTACTACATCCGTTGCCGTAAGACCACAGGTATCTGTAACAGTTACCGTATAGTTATATACGCCCGGAATGAGGGCAGGCCCCCCGGCAGTCGGATTAGCAATGGTTGGGTCAGAAAGCCCAATGGTCGGACTCCATGAATAACTGTAAGGGAAGAGATAATGTCCGCCTGAACCGGTTGGGGCTCCACCTAGAGTAGTAGAATTAGCTCCACCGTCATAACAGAAAGAAGCATCCGTGCCTGCATCGGCCACCAAGGTAGTAGGAGCCGAATTACAAGTAACAGAAAGTTCAAAATCACCGGTAGCACCTGCGAACCCGTGAACCAGGATATAATAAGTTACACAAGGATCCGACATAAAAGTAACTTCCGATGGACCTGCAAATCCGCAAGCATCATCATCGCCCGTCACACATACCAAGGAATCACATGAGCCGGTATAAATGTTCAATCGGGTATCATAAGTTGTCCCCGGATTACAAAGACTCACCGTAATGCTGTCGCCATTGCCTTCAATTGTATACCAAACACCCGGTGCTTCAACCAGTGTGCTACAAGCAGGAGCAATAAGATTATCGATAGTAGCATTAATAGTAGTACCTGTTGTTACGTCACCACATTCGAGAGCATATGCATTTCCGCACACATCATTATAAGGTATGCCGGGAACTGTTGTGAAGTTCAATGTCCATGATACAAGTGTACCCACATCACCGGTACCATTATCGGATACCTTCAAGACCCATTGACCGGCAAGCGTCTCGCTGTTAAAATCCGAAAGCAAGCCATTTGGTTGCTTAGAGCCTCCTATAGCTGGAACGGACGGGGTGTCACAAGTTGTCTCGGCTGCTGTGGCTGCAGCGTCATCCAGAGTGACATCAATATTATCACCCGGGCAGCTGTTGGCAGTAGGAGGTGCGCCCGGAGCCTCAATCAATGTTACTACTGTTCCCGTGGCCACATGCGTAAGGGTAACCGTCAGGTCACCCACCCATGTGTGATCTATTACCAGATCAACATTTAAGTCGGTTATAACATCTGTTTGTTGTGGAGGTATTGTTATGGTGTCACTTATTCCTACCGGGTCGTTATCTGGAATAGCCATTCCCGGTGCACTTGAATAAGTTTGCCCTAAAACAAGAGATCCAGCTGTGATCAGCAAACTAAAAATAAGTCCGCTTAATAGTTGGGTATTGAATACTCTCATGTGGATTACATTTAAATTTTAAAGATGCTCTATCTGATAATTCTTTGTATATAAAAATTTATTTCTTGGTCTTCTCGGTTCTAACAATCGTACTGATAAATTCGATGATTTCATCATTGCTTTTACCTGCCGCTTTCATCTCAATGACTTTTTTCTCCAACTGCTCTTTCATGTAGGCCTTAGGATCGTCATTTTCATACCCGTAATCGGTATTTGCTCTTTTGTAATAATACTCCGCTTTTTCATCTTGTGACAATCCAGTCGGAATCTGTATGGTCTCAAACTTCGAAATCACATTTTTGGCAAAACTGCTCATCTCAATGAACGATTTTGCATCGACATCTGAAAAGTTGCCTTTTTGCAAAATTTCTTCTGATTTTGCCCTGATATTTTTTTCCCGGTCCAGTTCTATTTTACGGACATCTTCCAAAAGACCATATTGATCCTTTACTTTCTGAAGATCTTTTTGGGATTTTATGACAATGACATGGTCGCTGTTCAGCAACTCTTTTTGTTCGTCTGCAGGCAATTTATTAATGTCTGATTGAAGAAAAACTTCGCGTCCATCCTTCGTTACAGCCACTTGTTGTGCAGATAATAAAGATGGCACCATTAATAATAGGGTAAGTAATAAAGCGACTGGAAACTTGTAAATGTGTTTCATGGATTCGTTGGTTTTCAATTTTTTTTGATATCAAAGCAATAATTGCAGCATACTATACCACTATAAAATTGAAGCTAAAAGTAACAAAATTCTTAAAAAGTTAAAACCTTTTAAGCATCCTATTACCTCCAGGATCAAATTCAAAGCAGATAGCCTACACTTCACATTTGAGCGCTAATTTATAATTAAAAATAAAATATATCCTTACGATCCTTTAAAAATTTCACATACAATATCCATTACTGTCCTATTGCATGGATACTTGACCTTTTTTTATTTGACAATTACAATTCCTATCCTTAGCTCAATAAAAATTTTGCCCACGGTATCAGCACTAAAATGACAAATAGTAGATAAAGTATAGCAGTAAAAATATAGATCATCAGATTGCTTCTTTTTTCACCCATTTTCGCGCTGAGATTCAGTCTTTGCGCCATGCTGCCGACTATAAATATGATCAGAAAAAAACCGAAGGCGAAGAAAGTTAGCACCAGAAACAATCTGCCGAACCATTGCAGGGAATATAGAATTGTCAGATGAAGCATCGGATATTTGCATTGAAAATTTAAATCTAGGCATCCAAATGAAGAAAGTGGAAGAAATACGAAAAGAACTTGCAGCTATCGAGTTAAATGCTAAAAAGCTCGAACCTACTGCCGAATTACTGAGCAATTGGACTGAAAGCACCCTTTCTTTTGCAAAAGAATTTCTCAAGCTATTGCCAGAATCTCCTGTTTTTGTGAAAAATGATGAATCAGAATCATTTTTTTCAGATGAAGTGCTGCCTGAGCAAGGTTTGCCAATCGATGTATTGCTTCGAAATTTAAAAAAGTATGTGATTGATCCGGGCTTGAATCCGGCATCAGGCGGGCACCTGGGCTATATCCCCGGAGGAGGGCTCTATTCCGCAGCATTGGGCGATTACCTTGCAGCTGTTACCAATAAATATGCTGGCATTTTCTTTGCCGGGTCAGGGGCCGTAAGGATGGAGAATTTTCTGCTGCGATGGATGGCCGGACTTTTTGGGTATCCCGAAAATGCTGCCGGTCATCTTTCTTCCGGTGGCAGCATTGCTAATTTAACGGCAATAGTCACGGCCAGAGATGCGAAAAATATAGGCAGCCGGGACATTCCTAGATCTGCAATTTACCATACGAATCAGGTGCATCATTGCATCGACAAAGCTATACGAATAGCGGGCCTGGCCGAGGCTCCGAGGCGTATAATTAAAATGGATACTCATTTCCGGATGGATAGCGACCATCTTAGAAGCTGCATTGAGAAGGATATTTCCATGGGCATACAACCCTTTTTAATCGTGAGCTCGGTAGGAAGCACCGACACGGGTGCCATCGACCCGCTTGCAGAAATTGCTGAAATAGCAAAAAACTCCGGAGCCTGGTTTCATGTAGATGCTGCATATGGAGGTTTTTTTAGTCTGTTGGATGAATTCAAAGCCTCTTTTTCCGGCATTGAATTATCAGACTCCATAGTAATTGATCCACACAAGGGTCTTTTTCTCCCGTATGGAATCGGTGCCGTGATTGTGCGTGACGGAGCCGCCCTGCATCGCTCACATCAATATCAGGCCAATTATATGCAAGATGCTTTGAGCAAAAATGATGAATGGTCGCCAGCCGAGCTCTCGCCCGAGCTTACAAAACATTTCAGAGGATTGCGCATGTGGATTTCCTTAAAACTTTTCGGCCTGGAGCCTTTCCGTGCAGCTCTACGTGAAAAAATCCTGTTAACGCGTTACTTCTATGAAGGTATACGCAATTGGTCAGACTTCGAAACAGGTCCTTATCCTGATCTTTCTGTAGTCATCTATCGTTTTCGTTCAGGAATTGACGACAACGCCAAGAATCTCAAGCTGGCTGAAAGGATACGGAATTCAGGAAAAGTTTTCATTTCCACCACAAGCATTGAAAATACGGTTTGGCTACGTCTGGCGGTCCTTTCCTTTCGAACCCATCGCGAGGCAATCGACATCCTGCTGGAAGAATTGCGCACGAAGGCACGTAATCTTTAAGCTATTTCTTGCGGCTGCGCTTCACCTGCGCCTCCAATTGATCCCAGTACTCTTCCGGCAAATCGAGCAAGGGGCTGAATTCACCGGCTCCCTGTAGCCACTCCCCACCATCAATGGTTACCACTTCTCCATTTATAAAAGCAGAATAATCGGAAACCAGATATGCCGCAAGATTAGCCAACTCTTGGTGCTCGCCATATCGGCCCACGGGAATAATTTTTTTCGGATTAAATTTCTTAGCCAGGTCACCTGGCATCAATCTTGACCAGGCTCCTTCGGTTGGGAAAGGTCCCGGTGCAATGGCATTCAGCCTGATTTTGTATTTGGCCCACTCTACTGCCAGCGAACGAGTCATAGCCAGGACCCCAGCCTTGGCGCAGGCCGATGGCACTACATAGGGAGAGCCCGTCCAGGCATAGGTAGTAGTAATACTCAGCACGGTTCCACTGGTCTTTTTCGCAATCCACTGCTTAGCCATTAACTGTGTCATATAGAAAGATCCTTTCAGCACAATATCTACCACAGCATCAAATGCACGATGTGAAAGGCGTTCGCTGGGACTTATAAAATTTCCGGCAGCATTGTTAATCAGAATATTTAAATAGGGCAAATCTTTTCCAGCCTGCTTCACTACTTCATCGAGTCGCTCGTAGTCGCGCACATCGGCCGGATAGCAATACACCTTCTGCCCGCTTTCTGTTTCTATCTCTTTGGCCGCTTTCCTAAGTTTTTCCTCGTTCCGGCCTATGATGGCAAGATCTGCACCCAGTTTTGCCAAATATTTTCCCATTGATTTTCCCAGGCCCGAGCCCCCACCTGTAATCATGGCAGCTTTACCTTTCAACGCTCCGGGTAGTAGCATTTCGTCTTTGTATGACATATCCTTGATATTTTATTTGTAATAATAATTCGTTTCTATTTCGGTTAATACTCTGCCCCAATCCGCCCTTTATTAATTTTGCTTCGAAACGGTTTCAGTATGAAAGTATTAATATTTTGCTTTTTTCTTCTCTTCGCATCCATCATTGAGGCAAAAGGACAAGTCGTTTATGAAACGGAATGGAAAAGTCAGGCAGACAAAATTGTATACGTGACTCAGTGGAAAAGCGAAGCGGACCTTATTGTATATGTTACAGATTGGGAAAGTGAGGCCAAGGAAAAAGAAGGATATTGGTATTACAGTGATTGGGAAGCAGATGCCGATTGGACCATATATATAAGCAAATGGAAAAATGAGGCCGACTTAATTGTATATTTCAGTGAGTGGAAGAGTGAAGCCGGATGGCAAAAATAATCTATGTATTATCTCACACTTGACATTGGCAACTCAAAGACTAAGCTGGCCGTATTTAATAAAGAGCAACTAATTTATAAAAAAACATTTGCGTCAAATCATCCGTCCGGTATCGAAGATATCATCCTCAAATTCAAGATAAAGCACAGCATCATTTCGGCCGTCAAAGCAATCCCAACTTCAATTATTGATATGCTTAACGAGCATACAAAACCTGTGGTACTTCATGGCCTTCTTGATCTGCCTTTAGCCATTAAATACATGGACAAAAAAAAGCTGGGCAGTGATCGCATTGCGGGTATTGTGGCAGCAAAGTCTCGATTTCCCAAGCACCCGGTACTGG
>Ga0114931_10006480_pt1 | contig 14386 bp, 14 predicted proteins | sample 2SBtaG_FD_89579 | JGI IMG/M metagenome (GOLD analysis project Ga0114931, IMG submission 89579) | Deep subsurface microbial communities from Kolumbo volcano to uncover new lineages of life (NeLLi) - 2SBTROV14_V59a metaG | ecosystem: Environmental > Aquatic > Marine > Volcanic | place: Kolumbo...
CTGCTGTAATTGGCGGTGTTTAAGTTTAAGTCATTGATTATTAATCAATTATGAATATTAATAATATTTTTGCGAAACTCAAGTTATTTATTCACCGTTCCTTAGGCGCTTAGGCAAAATTTGAAACCAACATGTTGTCGATAATTTTTCGCCCGTGTTTTTCCCTTCGAAGGAGGTTTAAGTTCAAGAACAAGCATCAAGTACAAGTTCAATTTTGAACTTGTACTTGATGCTTGTTCTTGAACTTTCCTAGGGGTTTAGGGTCATTTCGAGAATGAATTATTTGCTCAAGAAGAAAATGAAATGAAATACAACAAACTGACAGCAAAAGAGGAACAGGTCCTTTTGCAAAAAGGCACGGAACGGCCTTTCAGTGGGGAATATTATCAACACAAAGAAGCGGGGGTGTACCTCTGTCGCCGTTGCGATGCACCGCTTTATGAATCGGACGACAAGTTTGATTCGGGCTGCGGCTGGCCGAGTTTTGACGACGAAATTGCCGGTGCGGTGAAGCGGGAAACGGATGCCGACGGCAGGCGAACGGAAATCGTCTGCAACAACTGTGGCGGACACCTAGGACATGTGTTTGTTGGAGAAAAATTGACCTCCAAAAACACCCGCCACTGCGTTAATTCGGTCTCGCTGAAATTTGTTCCGAAAGAAAAATGGGAAGCCCAAAAGTGAAAGATTTTCAAAATCTTTCACTTTTGGACATCACCATCCATCATTCAAAAATCTAAATTTTTAATTTGAAAAAAATACTCCTCCTCTTTTTTACTTTTTTGCTGCTTTCGGCTTGTAAAAATAATGTTGCCAAACCCAATCCATCTTCCGTTGTTGGCCTCCCTTTTTTTGACCTGAAAGGGTATTTTGAAAAGGAAATAACGCGCCTTGAAGGGATAAAAAAAGGGAAGAAAACATCCGTGGTAAACGACAAGCGAGAGGAAAAAACGCTTGATTCACTGGATTTTCGGAGCGAGTTGAAAATCTTTTCGAGTTCGGATATCAATCGCCCCGCATGGGCTGATAAATATGACATTGAGGAATTATTCAACCCCAAGGGGCAACAGGCCGAAACGAACTATCTGGCAAAAAGTGAAAAATTGAAAACCAGGAAGATTTCCATTGAATTTGAGGCGGGAAAGGTCTCGAAAATTTTCATAGAAAACAGAATTCCTAGTCTCATCGCTACCACGCGTCAAAGGTTGAGCTATCGTCCTCAGAAGGGTTATTCTATTGAAATAAATCAGAAAGTGATCTTCTCGGCGGATAATTATTTTCTGGTAGAAGTAGCATTCGAAAAGTGAGAGAAAACGATCCTTCTTTCCTTTTCTTCCACCTTTCCAATTGCTGTGAGAGTAGGATTCGAACCTACACGAGGCGGTTAGGTGCCAAACGGCTCTTTTTCCCGATCTCCTCACCCCCGAGACAAGGGGGCATGGCTGCCTGTTTCATCACCTCACAGTATTATACTTTGTCAGGGTGAAAATTTTACTTTTCCTCCAATGGGTTTCAACCCATTGGATTATTTATCAAAAGTCAAATTCTAAACCTGATACAGTATGACAAAAGATTCCTTGAGCTGTGAGGGAAGGATTCGAACCTCCACGGGGCGGTTAGCCATAACACAAATAGTTAAATTGTGGTCAACCCGATATGCTACGTTTGTCCCTGATTCCCCACCCCCGAGACAAGGGGGCATGGCTGCCTGTTTCATCACCTCACAGTGTTGCGGAGGAATAAAGATTGAATTTTTTGATTCCTCCTTATTTAAAGGGAGCGGGAAATAAACTTTTTTATCTCCGCCATTTGATGAGGCAAATTTAAAAGGACTGTTGTTATGATGCAAATTATTTAAACATTTTTATAATTTTTTATAAATCATTCAAAAATAAAACAAAATAGTTGACGATTTGAAAAATTTGAATTTATTTTGCGGGGTTTGATTAACAAAATTTGAATTACATTTCAAAGGGTTTTAATACAAGCCACCAACCGGCTTGCATCGCCTTAAATGATTCGGCAAAAATTTTTAAACTTCCGGTCTTAAAGTTACCTTTGCAGAAATTTTTAAAAAGGGATATTATCATGAAGAAAATAGCAAAAATCTTTTTATTCTCATTCGTTTTCCTTGTGATTACAGGGTCTTCAGCGGTTGCTCAGAAGTACGGTCATCTGAATTCGGGCAATTTGCTCGTGCAGATGCCGGAAACAAAAAAAGCAGATGAAGAACTTCGGGCTTATCAGGATAGCTTGGTAAAAAAGGGAGAAGAAATGGCAAATGCTTTGAAAGAGCACTTTGCGCAAGTAAATGACGATTACAACAAAGGGCTCTTGTCCCCTCTTCAAGCACAAAAAAAACAGGAAGAGTTGGAGAAAAAAAAGGATGAATTAAGCAAATATCAGCAGGAGGTCACCGACAAAGTAGGGAAGAAGCGGGAAGAATTATTTACGCCTATTTTGGATAAAGTTCAGGTAGCTATTGATGCAGTGGGTAAGGAAAACGGCTACAAAATCATTTTCGATTCAAGCATTCCAAACGTCATTTTATTCGCAGTAGATACGGATAATGTGGAGGCTTTGGTAAAAGCGAAATTGGGGTTGTAAGATAACGGATTAGGTTCAGCGTTTCAAGCGCAGGAAATTGTTCAAAGCACTGATATCCACAACGCCTACCAATTCATCGTTTTCCACCACCGGAAGGATTTTCTGTCCTTCCCGATGGATTTTTTCAAAGACAAGTTTCAGCGAATCGGAAGACCTGAGCGTTTCGAAATGAGGCTGCATAAGGGAAGCCACGCTGACTTCTTTTTTTCCCGCATTTAACAATTGCTTTTCCAGCAACACCCCAATCAAATTGCCGGCAGTATCGAAGACGAGAAAGTTTTTTTCTATGTTTCGCAAAAGCAAATCCGATGCTTTGGAAACCGTTTCATTTGCCTGCAAGCCGGTAAAATGGGGGCGGAAAATTTCAGCTACGGTATGTTGGCCCAATATGCTCTCCGTTTGCACCCATCGGTTTTCCTGAGAAGCGGTAAAAAAAATAAAAACGCCAATGAATGCGGTGGTGATGCTACCCTGCCACAATCCATGCAGCAAGAGCAGGACAGCAAAAAACTGCCCGAGGCGGGCGGCGATCCGCGTGGCTTTAGAGCGTTCCATCTTCGTCGAAAGCAAGGCCCGGAAAATTCTGCCCCCATCCATTGGGAAAGCGGGTAACAGATTAAATAGGGCGAGGATGACATTCAGAAAAATCAAAGCAGGGATAAAATAGGAGTAATCCTGCACCATTTCCAGTTCACTGAGGGGGGGAGTCCGGTCCGAATTCAGAAAAAACCAGGGGCTGAGAAATAGCGCAATCCCAATATTCACAAGCGGCCCCGCAATGGCGACGAGGAATTCATGGAAAGGTTTTTCGGGTAGTTTGTTCAGGCGCGCGATGCCCCCAATGGGCAGCAGAATGATGTCTTTGGTGTAAACGCCAAAACGCCTCGCCATCAAAGCGTGTCCAAATTCGTGGAACACCACGCAGGTGAAAAGGGCAAGCACAAACAGACTCATCCAGATTATTCCCCCTACTTCCAGCCCTGTTTGCTGTGCTACATGCAAAACATAGAAAAACAACAAGCCAAAGGACCAGTGCAGCAAAACCGGAATGCCAAATAATTTAGCTATTTGAATGGAACCCTTCATTTAAGTTTTAAACCCGCTTTTGAAAAACTAAAAAAGGCGACAACTACGTCATCGCCTCAAAAACTATTTGTGCTTTGAAAAGTTTATGCGCTTGATTTGATTACGAATAATAAACAAAGATACACTTTTTCCGATTCAAAGGAACATTTCTAAAAAGCGCGTTTCCCGAAAAACCAACTTCGGTTAACCCGCTTCTGCCTTCATTCCCAAAACCTGGGGATACAACTGCCCCTTCAAAATATTCCTCGAAATGACGATACGCTGCACCTCGGAGGTGCCTTCATAAATCTGCGTGATTTTAGCATCGCGCATCAATCGTTCGACATGATATTCCTTTACAAAGCCATAACCGCCATGGATTTGCACCGCTTCAACCGTTTGTTTCATGGCGACTTCGGAAGCAAATAATTTTGCCATCGAACTCGCTGTTCCAAAATCCATATTCTGGTCTTTCAACCAAGCTGCCCGGTAAACGAGCATTCGTGCCGCTTCAATTTCGGTAGCCATGTCCGCCAGTTTGAAAGCAATTGCCTGATGTTGGTGGATGGGTTTTCCAAAGGCTTGCCGTTCTTTCGAGTAGGCGAGCGCCAGTTCGTAAGCCCCCGTAGCAATGCCCAAAGCTTGGGCTGCGATGCCAATACGCCCCCCTTCCAGCGTCTTCATTGCGAACGTGAACCCGAAGCCGTCTTCTCCGATACGGTTTTCTTTCGGCACTTTTACATCATCGTACATGATAGTATGCGTATCGGAAGAACGGATGCCCAATTTGTCTTCTTTTGCGCCAATAGTCACTCCTTCCCAATCGGCCTCCACGATGAAGACATTGATGCCTTTGTGTCTTTTTCCCGCATCGGATTGCGCCATGACGAGGTGTATTTTCGAAGTGCCGCCATTGGTAATCCAATTCTTGGTGCCGTTCAGGAGGTAATAATCGCCCATATCCACGGCAGTGGTGCGTTGGTGCGTAGCATCCGAACCGGCCTCCGGTTCGGAAAGACAAAAAGCCCCAATCCATTCGCCCGTAGCGATTTTGGGAAGGTATTTTTGCTTTTGGGCTTCGGTGCCAAAAGTCTCCAAGCCCCAACAAACCAGTGAATTATTCACCGACATGACCACCGAACAGGAATTGTCCACTTTTGAAATTTCTTCCAAAGCCAACACATAAGAGAGCGCATCCATCCCGCTACCGCCGTATTCGGGAGAGGTCATCATGCCGAGAAAGCCCAATTCGCTCATCATCCGAATCTGTTCGGTCGGATGAATCATATTCCTGTCTCTTTCAATGACGCCCGGTTTGAGTTCGTTTTGAGCAAAATCCCTTGCTGCCTTTTTTACAGCCAACTGTTCTTCTGTCAATTCAAAAAACATAAGTGGTTAGGGTTTGATTTGATGAAAATTGATTGAAAATCAGACCAAGAAGAGTTGATGGGGTGCGGTATTTTCGTTCTGGATTTTCAAGTGCGAAATTAAGGTATTTATTCTTTTTTCCGAAATTTACTACTGCCATTTGGCAAGGGACTTTTGATTATCAAGCAAGTGCTGGAAGCACTGTTCAAAACTACGTTCCTGATGCACTAGCCGTTTCAGTAAGGATTGAAAAATATTTCACTATTTTTGCCCCCCCAAACAAAATCATTGGTCAGGGGTTATAAAAAGGTTTTGTTCTCCGGTCAAAAAATGAAAATTGAAATTTGAAACACCTCGCATATCTTCGTAAATTTTTCTTCAAATATCGCTGGCGCTTTTTGCTGGGCATTTTGTTTGTTTTCGTCTCCAATTGGTTTCGGGTATTGCAGCCGCGCATGATTCGCGAAGCTCTGGATTTGGTGGTGGAGAATATCGGGCTTTTTCGCCTCAATGATGGTTTTGAAAATCAGGCCGCAATTTTTATGGATTTAGGCAAAATCCTACTTTTTTTCGGTTTGCTAGTGGTCCTGTTGGCTTTGCTGATGGGGGTTTTCATGTACTTCATGCGGCAGACGATAATCGTCATGTCCCGCCTGATAGAATACGATTTGCGCAAAGAAATATTTGCGCATTATGAGAAGCTAGACCTCGCTTTTTACAAAAGAAACAACACCGGCGATTTGATGTCCCGCATCACGGAAGATGTAACCAAAGTCCGAATGTATTTGGGACCTGCCGTACTTTACGGCATCAACCTCGTCTCGCTTTTCATCATGGCCTTGTACTCCATGCTGAGTGTCAGTTGGGAACTAACCCTTTATTGCCTGATACCCCTGCCATTGCTTTCTATTTCCATCTATTATGTGAGCAATTTAATTAGTAAAAAAAGTGAGAAAATCCAGCGCCAATTGGCAAAATTGAACAGCATTGCACAGGAAGTTTATTCCGGTATCCGAGTAGTGAAATCTTATGTGCAGGAGTCGCCGATGGGCAATTATTTTGAATTGCAAAGCGAAGAATATAAAGGCAAAGCTATGGCATTGGCGCGAGTAAATGCGCTGTTTTTTCCGGTCATGTTGCTGTTAATTGGCGCCAGTACGGTGATTACCGTTTTTGTGGGAGGTTGGCAGGTGCATGAAGGGAACATCACCACCGGCAACATCGCCGAATTTGTTTTGTACGTCAATATGCTCACTTGGCCGGTCACGGCTTTGGGTTGGATTACCTCCATCATGCAGCAGGCAGCGGCTTCTCAGAAGCGAATCAACGAATTTCTAAACACCAAACCCACCATTGCCAATGCGGCCGTTCAAGCGGATGAAGTTAAGGGGAAAATCGTTTTTGACGGAGTGTCTTTCACCTATCCCGACACTGGCATCCGCGCATTGGAAGGAGTGCGTTTTGAATTAAAAACGGGGCAAAAAATGGCAATTATCGGAAAAACCGGCTCCGGGAAAACCACAATTGCCGATTTGCTGGTGCGAATGTACGATGTATCGGAAGGCAGAATTTTGATTGATGGCAAAGACATTCGCGAACACCACTTGTACCTGCTTCGTCGAAAAATAGGCTACGTTCCCCAAGATGGATTCCTTTTCTCCGACACGGTTTCCCGAAATATTGCCTTTGGCAAAGCAGATGCTTCGCAAGAGGAAATCGAAGAATTTTCCAAATACGCTGCCGTTTATGAAGATATAAAAGGGCTATCCGAAGGGTTTGACAGCTTGGTTGGCGAGCGCGGCGTCACCCTCTCCGGCGGGCAAAAACAACGGGTTTCCATCGCGCGCGCCTTCATCAAAAAACCCGAAATCGTTCTCCTCGATGACTGCCTATCCGCCGTTGATACCAACACCGAAAAGCAAATCCTGGGCTACTTCGACAAAGCCCTGGCCGATAAAACTGGCATCATCATCACCCACCGGATCTATTCGCTCCTCAATTTCGACAAAATCATCGTGCTCGATTCCGGCCGAATCATTGAAGAAGGAACCCACGAACAACTCCTTTCCCAGAGAGGGTACTATTTTGAGTTGTTTGAAAAACAACGCGCGGAGGAAGTAAATGCGTAGGTTTTTTCTTGTTGGGAACTTTATCACCATATTTTTTGGAACTTTTCTACAATTACCTACATTTGTCAGGACTTATTCTAGATTTTAGACATTTGATAAAAGACAAAAGGCTTTTAGGTGGTTTATTAAACCCGTTGAAAGAGAGGACGTAACTTAGAAGTTACAACCTATCTTGGAATCACCCCATCAATCGTTTTAATGCACCACCTGACTTTTAATCCTGCCCCGAAATTTCGTGATCGGTATTAAAAGTGACGTTAAAAACTAAAAAAGTCTTTTGTCTAATTAGTCTTTTATCTAAAGTCTAGTTTACATTTCATAACTAAATTTTTGAAAAGTGGATGACCAAAGAAGATTTGATAGCGTGTATTCAAAGAGGGTTCGTGCAGGCAAACGAAGAACCTACTTTTTTGATGTTCGTCAAACCAAAGGAGACGATTTCTATTTGACGCTTACCGAAAGTACAAGGCGGTTTCACGGCAACGGCTACGAAAGACACAAGATTTTCCTCTACAAAGAGGACTTCAATCGCTTTTTGAGTGGTTTGGAAGATGCCATCACATACGTTAAAACGGAGTTGATGCCCGATTACGACTACGACGAATTCACCCGCCGGCATGAAGAATGGGAAGCCCAAAGGGCTGCCGAACTGGAAGCCGAAGAAGCCGGAGAAACCGGAGAGACCTCTGGCGAAAGCAAATTGGAAAAATTGGAAAAAGAAGAAAAAGAGAAAGAAACGGAAGTTGAAGAAGCGAAAGATTCCGAAGTCAAAACCGAAGACGATATGACTTGGTAAAACGAATTGTATCAGCCACTCTTTTTTTTGATTGATAAAAAAGCGAAACGCACCAGGGTTTCGCTTTTTTATTTTGAATTGGGCAACGGCTAATCCAATTCCCGCCCAAGCTGAATAAATCAATTCACTTTGAAAAGTATTTGACTGCCTCCCCAAAAAGATGAAAAACAGGGGGGCAGCAAAATGAGTGAACACCAATGGGGAGACAATTTTGGTGCCAAAGTAAAGTCTGATTACCTTTGCAATTATGGAACATTTAGTCGCACCTTCCATTTTAGCCGCCGATTTCACGCATCTGCCCGAAGCCTTTGAAATGGTAAATAAAAGCGAAGCCGATTGGTTTCATCTCGACGTGATGGACGGCCGTTTTGTGCCAAACATCAGCTTTGGCATGTTCGTCATCGAGGCAATGAAAAAAATGGCAAAAAAGCCGCTCGACGTCCACTTGATGATTGTGGAACCGGAGCGGTATATCGAACGCTTCCGGGAAGCTGGGGCGGACGTGATTAGCGTTCATTACGAAGCCTGCCCACACCTTCACCGAACGATTCAGCAAATCAAAGCAACGGGGGCTAAAGCAGGCGTAGCCTTGAATCCGCATACCCCGGTGGGGCATTTGGAGAACTTGCTCGAAGCCATGGATTTGGTGTGTTTGATGTCTGTAAATCCGGGCTTTGGCGGTCAAAAATTTATTTATCAAACCTTGCCGAAAGTGCGGAAGTTAAAGCAGATGATTATCGAAAAAAATGCCTCTTTGTTGATAGAAATAGACGGTGGTGTGGGTTTGCAAAACGCGGAAGTGCTACTTCAAGCCGGGGCGAATGTTTTGGTAGCAGGCAGCAGCATTTTTAAGGCAGCCAAACCTTCGGAAGTTATTGCTAAATTGAAGGCAATTGGTGGAAAAACATGGATGATTTAAGCCTCCGGTAATCTTGTCACGCCGGGAGTAATTCAAACGCCTTTTTTTTAATTGCTTGAGGTGGTTGGAAAAGTTGAGGTCGTAGAGGAGTTGAGAGATGAAAAACAGAAAAGCCCCGAAATTGATTTCGGGGCTTTTCTTTGGAAAGGAAGGGGCGTCCAAATAGTTGTCCATTCGACATTTTCATAAATCCCGAACGGAATTTCTATCTATCAAAATATCTTTCAGTTCCTTGAGCATTTCATATTGATGGGGCAACACCCGCTTGAACGCATCTTTCACGGCGATGAAGGTTCCCTTTTCCATCATCTCCGGGATGATTTGTTTGATTTGGTCTTTCACGAACAGAACGTCTTCTTTGACCATGGATTTAAGCGAAGGGATGTCGTGCCAATCGCCTTCGAGGGCGTATCCCTGCTCCACTTTTCCATCCTCCTGTTCTACGGGGTCCAGCGCAATTACTTTATCTTCTTCCTGTTGTGCAAGGGGTTGTTCCTCTACTTTTCCTTGTGGAAGACACCATTTTTCGCCCTCCCTTTCCGGGTTGACCATGAAGATTTCCAAGCCTTTTTCGGCAAAGCGATAGATGATTAAATTTACTTTTTTTACCAGTGCCATACCGTTTGTTTTTCGAACTTTGTTTGAATTGTGATATTAAAGCAAGAGCAATTATAGCAAAAGGTCGTCCAAAAAAATGTAGTAGCGGCTACAAAAAAAGCAAGAAATATTGAGATAGTAGAATTTTTTAGAATTTAAAATCCGAAACTCAAGGAAGAACCCATTATTCTACTCCATTCGTTCTCAGTTCTTTAGATGCGGGAGACTTACAAAGTGCAGCAGTCGCAATTCATAATAAGCCTTTTGCAGTTTAAGTTTCTCGGGTTCTCACTTTGACTCTGCCAAAGCCTGCTCAATATCTTGAACAATGTCATCAATATGTTCCAAGCCCACCGAAACCCGCACCAAACCTTTCGTTATGCCTACGGCTTGTTGCTCTTCTATAGACAATTTGGAATGGGTCGTCGAGGCGGGGTGTGTCAGGATAGTTCTTGAATCGCCCAGGTTGGAAGTCAGCGAACACATTTTTGCAGCATTCAAAAAACGCATTCCCCTTTCGAGACCCCCTTTGACCTCAAAGGTCACCAAGCCGCCGCCAAGCTTCATTTGTTTCTTCGCCAGGTCCTGTTGTGGATGAGACGGAAGGAAGGGGTACAAAACTTTTGAAACCTCACTATGCTGCTCAAGAAATTGAGCCAGTTGCAGCGCATTTGAGCAATGTCGCTCCATTCGCACCGGCAAGGTTTCCAAGCTTTTGGAGAGCATCCATGCATTAAAAGGCGACAAAGCGGGTCCCGTGTGGCGGCAGAAAAAAACAACTTGCTCGATTAACTCCTGCTTTCCGACGATTATGCCTCCGAGGACCCTTCCCTGCCCATCCATGAATTTAGTGCCCGAATGGACGGACAAAGCTGCCCCGAATTTGATTGGTTGTTGCAAATAAGGCGTTGCGAAGCAATTGTCTACGTTCAAAATGAGTTGGTGCTTTTTCGCCAACTGACCTGCCTTTTCGAGGTCCACAAGTGTAAGCCCCGGATTGGAAGGGGTTTCCAAAACTATCATCCTCGTGTTCGGGCGAACATGCTGTTCCCAGCTATCGACATCCGTGGGGTTCACGTAGGTGTGCTTGATTCCCCAGGAAGATAAAATATAATTCAGAATTTGGTGGGTAGAGCCAAAAACCGCCCTCGAAGCGATAACATGGTCGCCGGAACAAAGAAAGGAAGCCATGCTGGCAAAAACGGCAGCCATTCCGGTTGCTGTCGCAAAACCGGCTTCCGCACCCTCCATCAGGCAAACCTTGTTGATGAATTCATCCGTGTTGGGATTGCTGAAGCGGGAATAGATGTTGCCTTCTTCTTCTCCGGCAAAAGTACCCCGCATCAATTCTGCTGAAGGGAAAGTGAAACTCGACGTTAGAAAAAGCGGAACGCTGTGTTCCCTGTACTGAGAGCGCTCGATTTGCCCTCTAATTGCTTGTGTTTCAACTTTCTTTGAGTTGGACATGTGTTTGAATTTTATTTGAAATTCGAGTTGTTCACGAAGGAAAATTACAAACCCCATCCCAAAACATCGGGATGCGAATTGCAATTTTTGAATTTGTAATTTTACGATTAATCCAGACTAGGTTAGGGAGTGAATTTTGTAAGACCAGGTAATCGCTGCGGTTTTCTCCAAAAGTTTAGCTACCGAGCAATATTTTTCCATGGAAAGGGAAATCGCCCGCTCCACTTTTTCTTTGTTCAAATTTCCGGAAAGGTCGTAATGCACATTTATCTCTGTAAAAAGAGAAGGCACTTTGTCTTTTTCGCGTTCAGCCGTCACCGTCAATTTAATATCCTGCAAATCTTGCCGTTGCTTTCGCAAAATAAGAATGACATCAATCGAACTGCAACTACCCAAACCGGCAAGCATCAACTGAAGGGGCCGCATGGCTTTGTTGTTTCCTCCTATATCGGGCGAACCATCTGTTTCCACCGTGTTCCCCATTTCATTGACGGCCTGCATATGATAGGCATCGTCGAGTCGTTTCAATTCAATTTTCATAAAATCGTCAACTTGGCTTGATTTCAGATTGCTTTAAAAGCAATCTTCGATAATCCGGTTTCTTTGAAAAAGGCAAAAATAAAAAAAGCATCCCGCAAATGTGCAAGGATGCTTTTTTGATGAGAAATTATTTGGTAAACAACAATTTTAAGAGCCTAGATAATGCTTCAACAACTTGCTTCGACTCGCAGAACGCAGTTTATTGATTGCCTTATCTTTTATTTGGCGAACCCGTTCGCGGGTCAATCCGAAACGTTCTCCAATGTCTTCCAACGACATCGGATGTTCGATGCCGATGCCGAAGTACAATTTCACAACGTCACATTGCCTCTCGGTCAGTGTACTCAACGAACGTTCAATTTCGCGGCGCAGCGATTCATTGTATTCCAATGCTTTATCCGTCCCGGGCGTTCCGCCATTTTCCAAAACGTCCAACAGAGAGTTATCTTCTCCGTCAACGAAGGGCGCGTCCATTGAGACATGCCGGGCTGCTACCCCCAAAGTCGTTTGAACTTCTTCGGTACCAATTTCGAGCGAGTCGGCCAATTCGTCGGCGGAGGGTTCGCGTTCGTATGCCTGTTCGAGTTCTGAAAAGGCTTTGTTGATTTTATTCAGGGAACCCACTTTATTCAAGGGAAGTCGCACGATGCGAGACTGTTCTGCCAAAGCTTGCAGGATGGATTGACGAATCCACCAAACGGCGTAAGAAATGAATTTAAAGCCGCGGGTTTCGTCAAAGCGTTGAGCCGCTTTTATCAAACCCAGGTTGCCTTCATTAATCAAATCGCTAAGCGAAAGCCCTTGATTTTGATATTGCTTGGCAACGGAAACGACGAATCGAAGATTGGCTTTTGTCAACTTTTCCAAAGCCAATTGATCGCCTTGTTTAATTTTCTTGGCGAGATCTACTTCTTCTTCGGGTGTCAACAAATCAACTTTTCCAATTTCCTGCAAATACTTTTCTAAGGATTGACTTTCCCGATTGGTAATAGATTTTGTAATCTTAAGTTGTCTCATTTACTTCTATGATTTTTGAAGTGGACGTAAAATTAAAAGCTTGATAAAGAAGGTTTTGGAAAATTATGGGAATGACTTGAAATGTTCGCACATACCACTAATAAAACTAGCTTGAGAAAAGTTCAGAGTAGGAATTTTATTCAGTAGTCTTTGCTGCATCCTTCGCCTTTTTGTTGTTTTTTAAGCCCTTTTTAAAATGCGTTGCAAAATTAAGGGAATATCCGCTGCAAGTCAAGATTTTTTTTCTCCCTACCCTTCAACAACAATGAATTTGGGTGGTAAATAACGAATGAAGGCTTTGGAATTTGGAAATTGTGCCCTATCGGTAACTTGTCGAAGTTTCGATGTTGGCACGGCATCAGGATTCAATGTGCGATTTTCTTGCAAGAAGAACGCGGGTTTTTAAATTTAATTTGCCAATCTCTCATCTAACGCACCCCTCTTTCCATCTATAAAAAATACCTTCTTCCAATAAACAGAGCCACTTTTGAGTTTACCCTCAGATTATCAGTTTATTCAATCACCCACTAAAATGTTGTTATGAGCCAACTCAAAAAGTTTCTCTTATTTTGCTCCGGTGTTGACCAAAATATTCTCGAAAAATGCCCCTCCGATGCAAACAAATACGCGGGAATTGGAGCCACCGTTTTGTTTACAGGAATACTCGCTTTTTTTTCCGCAGGCTATGCTTTGTTCACCGTTTTCGACTCTTGGTTGGCGGCGGTAGCTTTCGGATTGGTTTGGGGGCTGATGATATTCAATCTCGACCGATACATCGTGTTGAGCATGAAATGCTACGGTTCCCGTTGGCGGGATTTCGGGGTGGCATTGCCGCGATTAGTGTTGGCTGTTTTTCTCGCAATCGTCATTTCCAAACCATTGGAATTGAAGATTTTCGACAAAGAAATTGATGCACAGTTGATACAGATGGAGCAGGAAGTTTTTAAAAAACAAGAAGACCTCGTAAAAGCTCGGTACGAGAGTCAAATAGCTGATTATCAATCACAAATAGCTAGCCTGAAGGCTGAGATTGTCGAAAAAACCAGGGTGCGGGACACCCTTGCTTTGATGGCTTTGCAGGAAGCTGACGGCACGGGAGGCTCAAAAAAGAAAAACCTCGGTCCAATTTACCAGGCCAAAAAAGCAGAGGCAGATAATGCACAAGAAGAGTTGGACCATCTTTTAGCTGCGAACCTCCCCTCCGTTCAAGTGAAGGAAGAAGAAATTAAAAAAATTGAAGCCGCCATCGCTTCCGAAATTGCTACTTTCGACCGCAAAAAATACAATGGCTTGGCTGCCCAAATCGAAGCCCTCGAACAATTGACGATGAATAGTCAGGCGATTTTTTTTGCCAATATTTTCATCATGCTCTTATTAATTTCCATTGAAACAGCCCCCATTTTTGTCAAACTCATCTCTTATCGCAGCCCCTACGATTTTCTCCTCCACGAACACGAACATGAATTTCAAATGACCGAGCTCGAAAAAACGACTTTGCTCTCCAATTTGGTGAAAAACAAACTTCAATACGACACAGAGGTAGGTACTCATCTCAACAATGCCAAAATTGCGGCCGAGAAAGAAATCATTGACCACCAAATGAAGAAAAAAGTGGAGCAACTCAAAGAGCAACCTATTAATTGGGGGGATGGCCTGCCTGGGAAAAGCATGTTATATGCTTTGTCAGAGTGAAAATTTTACTTTTCCTCCAATGGGTTTCAACCCATTGTCTCTCAGTTTTGGTCGTTGAGAGGCTGTCTCTTAGGAACGGTGAATAAATAAATTGAGGTTCTTGGGTTGATTATTTTGTTCTTAGTTTTTGCTTTGAAAACAAGAGTTATGTTGATATAATGACTGTTTTCAAAGTGAAAAATAAGGACA
>Ga0114931_10006481_pt1 | contig 14382 bp, 10 predicted proteins | sample 2SBtaG_FD_89579 | JGI IMG/M metagenome (GOLD analysis project Ga0114931, IMG submission 89579) | Deep subsurface microbial communities from Kolumbo volcano to uncover new lineages of life (NeLLi) - 2SBTROV14_V59a metaG | ecosystem: Environmental > Aquatic > Marine > Volcanic | place: Kolumbo...
ATGATGCAAGGCATCGATTCTTTCAATCGACAGGCATTCGATCTGGTCACCGGCAAGGAAGCGGCGAAAGCATTCGATATCGAAAAGGAAGATGCGAAACTGCGCGATCGATATGGAAGAAATTCGGTAGGGCAGGGGATGCTGCTCGCTCGTCGGCTTGTGGAAGCGGGTGTGACGTTTGTTTCGGTTCATAACGGCGGTTGGGACAACCACGGACAAATCGAACGATCGATGCGCAGTCACGGTCCGCGAACCGATGCGGCACTGGGCACATTGATCGCCGACCTCGACCAACGGGGAATGCTCGATGATGTGATGGTGTTGGTGATGGGCGAATTCGGACGGACTCCCAAGGTCAATAATCAGGCCGGTCGCGACCATTGGGGGAACTCGATGTCGGTGGTTCTGTGCGGTGGTGGATTACAATCGGGACAGGTTGTCGGTGCCAGCGACGACAAAGGCATCCGACCGGTCAAGCGAGCGGTGAAACCGCCTCACATTTTACACACGATTTACCGACAATTGGGAATCGACCCCAAAACGCACTTCTACAACCGCGCCGGTCGTCCGATTCCCATTTTGAACGAAGGCGAACCGCTTTCAGAATTGTTGTAAATCTAAATCTCAACTCGCTCTTGCTGAGAATGGCTCGAAAAAGGCTTCACTTTGCGCTATTTTTCATGTTATGATAGCGGAGGTTTCGAAGGCTTCATATTTGACCGGTTCGGTTTTTTTTTACGTCTTCAAGCAAAATAATTTCAACAGTAGACCGGCTTTTTTCGTATCTCTCTTTATAACAAGTGGCATGGCGGAACCGCCTTATGGTTTTGAAAACCAAACTGAAACGTGGTGTCCAGCCGATTGCGGTTGTGGATACCGACGATGTTCGCAGTGAAGCGAAACTGGTGGAAGATGCGCGCCAAGGAGATCGAGACAGTTTCGGTGTTTTGGTGTTGCGATATGAGCAAAGATTGATCCGCGTCATTCTCCGATTCGTGACCGATCTCGAATTGGCGAAAGACTTTGCACAGGAAACTTTTCTGAGGTCTTATGAAAGATTGGACCAGTTCGATTCTTCCCGACGATTCGGACCTTGGCTATTTCGGATTGGCGTGAATTTGACTTTGGATTATCTGCGCCGTCGAAAACGACGTGGAAAATGGACGCTCTTCAGCGAGAGTCCTTCAGATCGTCAACCCGACCCCGCCGTGGTTGACCCCAGACAACATCAGGAATTGAGTCAGGAGATTCGCACGGTTTTGGAGGCGATACCCGAAAAATATCGATCTGTGTTGATTCTGCGGGATCTGGAAAATTTTTCCACTTCGGAAGTCGCGGCCATTCTTAAAAGGAAGGAAGCGACCATCCGTTGGAGACTGGCAGAAGCACGTAGCCGTTTCCAAAAAATATGGGCCAAACGATGTGGTCTTGCGACCACGAAACCGGAATGAGGTAGTCGTTACAAAATGATGAACTGTAGACGGGCTAAGTTGGAAATTTCACTTTGGATCTCCGACGACTTAAGCGGGGCTTCGATCTCGAACCTCGAAGAGCATATCGCTCGGTGTTCGGACTGCGAATCGTATCGTCAGAGACTTCAAGAAAGTTTGATCAACTTGAAAGCCGGCTCGGTCGTTTCTAATAGGGATTTGAGCGACAGCATCTGGCCGGGGTTGGCTGAGGAACTTCCCAACTACCAGGAAATGCAACAACGTAAGCGTTTTCACGGTTGGATGCTCGCAACAGCTTTTTCGGTTGCTTGCGTCGCCATGGTGACGTTCTCCACCAAACAAAACTTTTTGAGTTGGTCGGGCGAAGGCGGTTACGATTTGGACGGTCGAAACTTTTCGCAAACTGCCGATCGTGCTGGTGGTTTTCGCAGATCTCGCAAAGACACGGACGCCGCTCCTCAAATGCGCATTCCCAATTATCGATATTTACAGCTGGAAAAGAAACGAAGAACCCAAATCAACAATAAAGCCGATGACGATACAAATCCGGATAGCACTCTGGAAGAAATCGACCAACGGAAGTAATTTCAATTGCGACGTGCTGGTACAGTTTTAGAGTGGCTCGAATCCTCGAATCAAAACTGGACTTCCCGATCTTCGGTCAAGATCTCTTCATTCTGTTTCAGTTCTTCTTTTTCGCCTTGGGCAGGCTTTTTTTATGTTCTTTTGCCGAGCGGGGACGCGGTGCGACCAGTGCTTTCGGCTTTGGCTTTAGCTTCACGAGGTCTTTTCTGTGCACTCGCAGGTCTTTGAGGCTCTTCGCAGAAATGACGTAATACCAGTCTTGAAACCGCTCGTTTAATTCTTTGGACTTCTTTTTACCTTTCGACAGCTTGTCTTGATACTCTTCGTCGCTCGTTTGGTAACGCTTCCTATCTGCTTGATACTGCTGTAATTGGCCTCGATAACGGCTCATCGCTCGTTCGTACTTTTTCTGCGGTGTGAGTTCTTTCTTCTTTTTGGATTGTTTAATAGGAGGTTTCTTTTTGGGTGTTTGTTTTTGAGACTTTTTTGATTCTTGATGAAAAGAAACGAACCGGTGATCGTCTTTTTCTCCTGGATCGTTTTTCCCCGTTTTTTTCGGAATTTTAGGCGCGGTTTTTTTCTTCGCGGGTGCACTGGGCTTTTTCGGTTCGACCGGTTTTTGAGGTTTGGAAGAACGGTTGTCCGGAACGTACTTTTCGTCGAACGTGACGTTTAAGTAGAGATAACGATTGGTTTTGACCGTTTCGTCGGTCTTCTTCGTTTTGTTAGATTTCTTGTTCGATGGCTTTTTCGAGTTCGCTTTTTTCGCATGAGGAGCACCGATCTCGATCTCTTTTTCGTTTCCGACGACAACATCACCGAAATAAAGTCGGTAAACCAAACCTTGATCGGTAGCCGCGACAATCTCGCCGTTTTGAGAGATCAGCTTTGTTTGCAGAGGGTCTTTACTTTTCGATTCCGCCAGATGAAACCCCATGCTCGCCATCTCACGGCTGAAGTCCGAAAGAACGTCTTGAAATTCGCGTCGGTTTGTATTTTTGGAGATATTGATTTTAAAATCGGAAGTTAAAATGGGGTTCCCTTTGTATTTCGGTTTCGGTCTCACGCCGACAATTTTCAAATCTTTCAACCCGCTAACGATACGATCGACATCTCCCGTGTTGAGTTGTTCCTTCTTCGAATCGAGACCGTCGAGATTCCACGGACCGAAACCCGATTTCGTCAGATGGTTGATTTCGGATTTCGAGGGATCCAGAGTTGTGAGCAGAAATCCTCCCCGGTTTACCTCTTTGAAACCATGAATTGTTGTCGTAAGATCCTGAAAGTTGGCGTCTCCGACTTTGAGCAAATCCTGATCGATCCAATCCGAAAAATTCGTAGAAATTTTAACGTTTAAGCGTGCTTTATAAGTCTCTTTTTCGTCGGGCCTTCGGACATAATACAGGGGTTTTTCTTTCTTCTCGTCCAGCAGTCGGACGTTTGGGATATCTTCTTCATTTGTTTTTTTCTCTGCTCTTCTACCGATGATGAATTCGGCAAGAACATCGCCACCTGCATTTTTCAGCGAGATTTTTTGTCCCACCGTTTTGGGATCTTTCGCGCCGCTCTCGGAGGGGTCGTTCACGGAAAATCGATTGTGGTCGGATTCTCGCCGACCTGCGAGAGATTCGCGAACGATTCCTATCAGCGAGGAAGCAGTCTTTGCGAGTCGCTCTTTCGCTTCCGCGGGATATCCGTGATGAGTCGGAATTCGCCACATTCCGTCTTTGTATTCCACGCGAAACGACTTCGCTTCGGTGGAACCATTTGGAATGGCCGTCACTTCCAGAAGCGTTGCCTCGGCGGGGTCGAAATCGTCAAAAAATAACTGGCCGACTTTCTCGAACTCTTTCGGCATCCGCGGTTTGGTCCAAGAGTGAGTGGCAAACGCGAGACCGACGACGATCCCCGAGACGACCACAAATCCGCAGGTTTTTTTCCATTCATTCATACCAACACCTCTTAAAATACTTCTTCACTAATTTGGTATCGACGGTTGCAATTGGAGTTTTCTTTTGGTATTCAACTCCGCACTGAACCAATTCCCTTACCTCATTCTCTTGGCAGAGAGCGAACTTCTTTCGTTCGAGATTCGCATGAAGAGAATTGCCAAACCCAGCACGATGGCCGGGATAGGCGGGATCGCGATCGCAAAATAGCGAATGCGATCCTCGTAATTACGAACCAGTTTCTCTTCATTGGCTTTGATCTCGTCGATTTTGTCTTTTTTGTCTTTTTCGATTTTCTCCGTTTCCATGCGAACGAGAACTTCCTGGTCGGCGATCGCCTTTCCCAACAGTTGGGCACGTTGGAAAACCCCCAGGTCTTTACTCTTTTGGATTTTACTCGATTCCGAATTCAATCGTTTTTGAGCCTGTCCGATTTTCTTTTGCGCTTCTTCTGCGGCTTCTCTTTCGGCATCGCGCCGTTTTTCTCGAAAAACGTTCGTTTTTGCTTCGACGATGTTTAACGATCTCGGCAAAGGTCTTCGAGAGCGCAGTTTCACAAATTGATTGTCTCCTCCCAAATGGTCGATCGCATTGAAAAGAAACACCAGATTATCCAATGGCTGGTTGTACTTGTTTTGAATCTCGAAGAAATAATCCGAAACGAAATCGCTGTCAGCAACGAAGATGACGTTAATTTTTTCTTTGTTTTCCGAGTTCTTGCTTTCGATATGCGCGGCCAACACGCGAGGTTCGCCATCTGATTTCATCGGAGGAGGCTCTTTAACCAGAACCAGCGACTTGCGACGGGTACCCGGGTGCATTGCTTCTTCGTGTCGCGTACTTCCGCCAAATCGATCCGGAACTTCCAGCATCACGGGTTTGGTAAACTGGTCCCACTGCCAAACGCCACAGTTTTTGCTTGTTGTCAGTAATGGAGTGAACCGAAGACCGGCTTTATCGACCGACTTGAAACTCCCCGGATAGAACATCAACATTTGCTGAAGCCCTTTCGTGGTGAGGTGTTCTTCATCGAATGCGGACTCGTTTTCTTTCCATTTTTTCAGAAAGACATATGCACTATCCTGCGAGCCGAAGTTTTCTGGCCAGACTTCGCCTTGTTCTTCGGGCCAAAGCGGTTCAAAGCCCGGGGGTTTCGCTGAAGAATCCCATACCAGCGCACCGGAATTCCAGAAAATTCCCAGTGCATCCAACAAGGAGATGGGTGAACCACCGTTCGCTTTCTCGGCGAAGGTAGGTCTTCGAGATTGCATAATCTGCTGTTGTATTTGAGGCGGATAACGACTGAAGTCTTTAGGAAGTTTTGCCTGATGTTGAGGTGCGGTACTCATAAATGCGAAAGGAGAACCGACATCCGGGCACTTTTGCCTTGGTGCATCGACCAGTCCGAATTGCGGGTACATGTAACAGAAAGGATAGAATGGAACCGGATCAGCCAGTATTAAAACGGGTTTCCCGGCTTGAATATAGTTCACCAGTTCGGCTAATTTTTGACGTGTCAAAGACGAAGGTGCCACAGCCAATAAAACATCCAGTTTCTTCTCTTTCTTAACTTTGGAATTGTTCTTGGAAGAATTCTCCTTGTTCTCTTTCGCGTTTTTGGTCTTTTTTACTTTGGGCTTCGGGAGATAGTCTTTCAATTCTTCGGGAGCCACTGAGACCAGATCGTATTGCTTCTTCAATTCTGCGACGAGCCTTCCGAACGCCAGTCGAGCTTCTGGCTGTTTCAGATGGAGTTGTAATTGGGCGTCCGTTTCCAGGATTCCCAGTTTCAGTTTGTGTTCGCTGGAAACAAGACCGACCGAGCGAGTGATTTCGAATTCGACGGAAGTATTTTTATCGATTTTGGGAATCACGACTTCACCCAAACTGCTGGTGATGACCAGACCCATGAAAACATCTTCTTCGATTTTTCTACCGTTGCGTTCGGTTTGTTGTTTAATGAGTTCGATGCCGAACGATTTGGCTTCGTTGCCTTGGGCACTGTGCGGGTTCTTCACATCGACATAGCGAATTTCCATGAACGATCCTCCCAAACGATCGTATTGGCGAAGTAAACCGATAAGCTGTTTTCGAATGCCGACGTATTCTCTGGGAACTTGCGAAGAAAGAAACGCCTGAATTGTCACGGGACGATTTTTTTCCTTTAGGTTACCCAGTACATTTTGCGTTGTATCGGAAAGTGAATAATAATTTCCGGCCGTCATATCGACTTTGGCACTCACGAGCACGCCGGACGATTCGCAGATGAAATTCATGCTGACGAGTAATGCGCTCAAGGAAACCGCACGAATGGCAAACTGTGTCCCCATACGAGCTTTGATGTCTGCGCTCCAGTGTCTACGGCTGATGACGACGAGGTTCAAATAAAGCATAAAAGCTGTCAACGAAGCGAAATATAGTAATCCGGTTAAGGGGACGATTCCCGCACCGAACGATTTGAGTTGCTCGCTCAAACTGAGGTTGCGTAAGAATTCGCTATCGGGTCGCATATTGCCGATAAAAACTGGAAGACCACAAATGATGGTTCCCAAGACAAAGGCGACGGTGGTACTTCGCGTTAACACCGAGGCAAACATTCCCGCGCTGACGAGTGCTGCGCCAGCGACCCAGTAGCCGACATAATTCGAAAAGAGTACACCCCAATCCGGGTCGCCAATCCAGGCTAAGACAACCAGATGCGTCAACGAAAATCCCAGAATAATGGAATAAACTGCGAGCGATGACAAGTATTTTCCCAAGAGAATTTCGACATCCGTGGCGGGTAAGGTGAAGAGCAATTCGTCGGTTCCCAACTTTTTTTCTTCCGCCCAACTGCTCATGGTGATCGCTGGAATGAGAAACAAAAGGAGCAACGGATAACTCTCCGTCAACTGATCGAGGTTGGCAAGGTTATCGACGAAGAACTGCGGACTGAAAGCCAGGAACGCACCCACGACCACAAAGACAACGATAAACAGGTATCCCAAAATACCTGCAAAGTAGCTTGCTAAATTTCGTCGGAAGACTGCGAGAATGACGTGTGCTCGCATTGATAATTCCTTTCGTTCGAGATTCGCTTTTTTAGGAATCGGATTCCAGTGAAAACCCCTTCGATGTTTCGCTCGGTCTGACGACTTTTCTTAAACACTCATTTCGGTTAACTCGTGGAAACGCACGGTAAGGTCGCTCTTCTCGCCGGCCATCTCATCGACCGAACCGTCGAAAACAACCTCTCCTTCGTTGATGAGGATCACTCTGTTGCAAACGGCGTCCACCTCCTGCAGGATGTGCGTTGAGAGAACAATCGTTTTCGACTTCCCTAAACTTCGGATTAACTCTCGACTTTCCTGGAGTTGATTAGGGTCGAGGCCGCTGGTCGGTTCGTCGAGGATAAGAACTTCGGGATCGTGCAGCAACGCCAGTGCCATTCCAACCCGCTGTCGAAAGCCGCGCGATAATTTGTCGATCGATTTTCTCCAGACCTCGTGAAGAGCACACACATCGTTGACGTATTCGAGACGCTGTTTCAGAAGTGAAGAAGACAATCCTCTGGCTCGACCGAGGTAGACGAGAATTCCTTCGGGAGTCATTTCGTTATACAACGGGCCATTCTCCGGCAAGTAACCTATCAAATTCGCAGCTTCCAATCGTTGTGATTCCACATCGAAACCGCCTATTTTCGCATGGCCTTCGCTGGGTGAGAGAAACCCCGTCAGAAGTTTCATCGTCGTCGATTTCCCTGCACCGTTGGGCCCAAGAAATGCGACGACTTCTCCCTGTTTCACCGAAAAATTGAGGTTGCGAATCGCAATAAACGGTCCATAAAATTTCGCGAGATCAACAGCTTCGATCATGATGCGACCGTCGGACTTCGCTGGGGTTTTCTTCCTGGAAGAGTTTTCTTTTTTACTCATCAGAACAAATCACCGTATTATCGATTCTTGGGAAAGACTAATACCATTCTTGATACGAATTCATTCCTCTATTTTAATGAAAAAAATGGCACGGAAAAGTCAACCGTAACGAAGCCGGGAAGAAATGACGAGTCCATCGCCAATTTCTAACGACACAGATGAGATTGGCCTGAGCCTTCGCCTTTCACCCACCGTTGGCTGACGAAGGCGGATTGCCGGTTTTGAGAACGTATTCCGCTAATTCCATCGCTTCACCGTCGATGCCCGATTCTCGCATTTGATCGACAGCCGCAGCGATATCGTATTCGCAGCGTTTCAGTTCGATGCGTCCGTTGTCGATGAGGGCATAACTCAACCGCGGATCTCCGTCCCGCGGCTGCCCAACGCTCCCAGGATTGATCAATTGAGTTCTTCCAAGATCCAAATGGAAAGGAATATGAGAATGACCGACAATGACATAATCCGCATGAATGTTTTCCAGGCGATGAACCCAGACTCTCGCATCGGGGCCAATGTATTCGTCCAGAGGGTCTCGGGGTGAACCATGAACCAGGTAAAACGAACCCGATTCCAGCGTGACCTGTCGAGTCACCGGCATCGCCGTTAAATAGTCCATGTGGGCCGACTGCAATACTTTCCAGTGATAAGGCCTTGCGGCAGCGGCCAATTTTCGAAAACCGTTCCCCGTTTTCGGGGAGACTCTTTGGGAGACTGCATGGTCGTGGTTTCCTCGGATGGCGGTCGTGGAATATTCACGTATCCAGTTAATGCAGGGAATGGGATCGGTTCCGTAATCTACCAAATCGCCTGCGAATAAGCAGATATCGAATTCTTCTTTAATGACCGATAAAGCCTGCCAGTTGGAATGGATATCGGCCAAGAGCAATATTTTCATGTTTTTTATCTATCGATTCGATTTTGGAAATTTTCGTTCTTCCATTCAAACGCATCTTGGGAGCGGTTTCAACCTTGTGCTTGACCTTGCTCGTCAACGTGGTGTCTAATGGAGCAGGGAGCGTTATCGAAAATAGAAATAATCTTACGGAATATGAGTCTCATGCCCTCGAAACTCGAAGATAAAACCGTCCGAGAGATGTTCGCAGACCTGGAGCGTAGAACGAGTGAATTTCTGGAGCACATGAAGCTGGGGTTTATTCCCAAAGCTCAGAGTCTGGTTAAACTGGTCCGCCCTCTGCCGAACGAGTTGATCGCGGAGGATGTCGACGATTTGAGCGTCCGCATCAACGCAGTCCGCGTTCTGGAAAGCGAGCAATATTCCGACCAACTGTTCAAAATCATCGATTCCTATTCGCAGGCGATTGAAAAACGGGTCCAATATATTCTGACGGGGAGCGATTAAACGCGGTTTGGATTTGTCGCGAAACGGGTCGAACTCTCGCCTTTCGAAACCAAAATCCTCGCATCGCTCGAAGAAATAATTTTTTGACGGAATCGTTTCGATTCCTATAATATACTCCTTGGATCTGATGATTCTAACAACTCGATCCGGTAATAAATTTGCATTCACTCTTCGTCCGTCGCACAAGCGACATCTCGTGATCGATGACTCATGTCGAAAACTCCCGACTCGGTTGATAGTTTGGATTCTCGCGTGGAATCCGATTCTGCTGCACCGTCTTTTTCACCGCCGACCGCAGACGAACCGCTCACGGTCATTCGTTCCCAGCGAGAGCAATTATCCCCGCCGGAAGACGAATTCACTTCGCCGTCTCTCGATCCACAACTTGTGGCGACACTTTTCCCCGAAGACTCTTCTTCGGAAACGGAGCTTTCTCCCCACGGTTTGATGCTGGAACATTTTCGCCTCGAGAAACGTATTGGATCGGGCGGAATGGGATCCGTTTTTCTGGCTTGCGATACCAGGTTGGATCGAACCGTCGCCGTCAAGGTTCTCTCGCCCGCGCATGCAAAAGATTCTGGAACAATCGAACGATTTCGCAATGAAGCCAAAGCCACTGCAAGACTCGATCACGAAAATATCGCTCGTGTCTTTTTCTACGGCGAAGATAAGGGTCTGCATTTCATCGCCTACGAATACGTCACCGGACCCAACTTGAGAGAAATTTTATCGAAGAGAGGAATTCTCTCGGCGGATGAAGCCGTCAACTATACGCTCCAAATCGCCTCGGCAATTCAACATGCCTCCGACGCCGGTGTGATTCACAGAGACATTAAACCCTCGAACATCATTGTCACTCCGTCGGGACGTGCCAAACTGGTCGATCTGGGATTAGCCAGAAAACAACTCAGTCAACAAAGCGGTGAGTTGACCATTGCGGGAACCACACTCGGAACCTTCGACTACATTTCACCCGAACAGGCAAAGGATCCGCGAACAGTCGATATCAGAAGCGATATCTATTCACTGGGTTGCACGCTCTATCATCTTCTCACCGGAGAACCGCCTTACGCAGAAGGAACGGTCCTTCAAAAACTACTCGACCATCGCGAAAAAACACCACCAAACCCTTCACAAAAAAACCCGCGCGTTCCGCAGTTGCTATCTTCCGCCGTACAAAAAATGATGGCGAGCAACCCCAAAAGCCGTTACCAATCCGCTGACTCTCTTATTCAGGATTTGATGCGTGTGTCTGGCGAATTGGGATTGAAAACGGTCGGCCCCGACGGATTCATCTGGACCGCCGTGCTCAAAGATAATCGCAAATTCTGGGAGCGCCATCTCGGCTGGACACTCAGCACCCTGTTACTTCTGGCGATTGTCGTTCTGGCGGATCGATACTCCGTTCTTTCTCAATCCGAGTCCGAAAACCGTTCGCTGGAATCGATTTACTCTCGCAGTAACGGCACGAACGGAAATGCCGATCTTGAAGGAAACTTCAACCCGAATAAAATACCGTCGAAGAAAAAACAGCCTGACGAGAAAACCGACACAAATCGGCTTGCAAAAAACGAAACCAATGCCAGCGAAAAAAAACCGAAGGAAAATTCGCTAAACAAGCCGGATGCTTCTCAATCAAATCTCGTCCTGCGAGGATTGAAACAATTTTTCTCTGACGACGAACGAAACGGTTTCTCCAATTGGATGAAGATTCTCGGTTTTTCCACTGGTTTCACCGATCGATCCACTCCGAACAAAGACACGCTATCACAGCGAAAAACAGCAAAGAACAATCGATCCACCAATTTGGACGATCGGAACTCACTCATTACAATCCTGCAGGATGGTGAAGCACGGTCATTCGCCTCTCTTGAAGCGGCTTGCACAGCAGCCAAAGACGGTGATGTCGTGCTCTTAAAATACAACGGACATCGTCGCGATAGCACCAATCGTCCGATCGTCGAGCAACCCATCAGCATTCGCAACAAGAAAATTGCCATCCGCGCAGTCGATGGTTATCGACCCTTAATCGAATTCGCTCCCGATTCTGCCATCAATCGAGAGGAACACATTCGGATGGTGAATCTCGGGCAGGGTTCGCTGGAAATTTATAATGTCGAACTCACAATTCGTGTCAATCTGGAACGGGATCTCGCTGACTATCGTCAGTGGACGTTTTTCGCTTTGAGCGGGGCTGATCGCCTTTTTCTGAAAGGTGTGAATATCACCTTTGTCGGTGACCAACAATCTGTTCCGGCAACCGTTGTCGATCTCTTGCCCCGCCTTCCAGTCGATCTTGCCGACATGACCAACAGAGACAGCTCGTCGATCAATTCTCGAACCAAACCCGAAATCCAATTCGAGCACTGTTTTATTCGCGGAGCATGTACGCTGCTGTCAGACTCGAGACAAACCGGCTTGAGACTTGAAATCGAAAACACAGCGATAGTGATTGAAGGATCGGTGGTCGAGTGGACTTCGTCAGATCGAAAAGAAATGGGTGAAGATCAGCTTATCGAAATCGACCTCGAACATGTCACCTGTCTGGCGAAAAAAGGATTGATGCGAGTCGCCCAACCCGCGGATTCCAATTGGGTTCCCCCCTATTTTCAGTTTACAGCAAGAGGTAATCTTTTCTCCATACCTTCGACCGAATCGCTTCTTTCGAGTGTCGGTTCGATGACGCTTCCCGAGTTGCGTAAAAAGATTCGCTGGAACGGCGGGCAAAATTATTACGACCGAATCGGTACATTCTGGAGACTGAAACAAACCAGAGAACCGAACATGGAAAAGGAGATGAATTTCGAAGACTGGATGCAACATTGGGTTCAGAAGGAAGGTGATCTCGACGCTCATAACGAAGCCATCCTCTGGGAAGTGGAGAGGAAAAATCGCCCGACTTCGCGTATCGGATTAAGCCATCTCGCACTTCAAGCGGTTCTTCCTCCTCTTTCGAATCCAGCGTTAACCGGGGCATCGGACGGGAAGGCGGTCGGTGCAAGACTCGAACAATTGAATTCGTTCGAAAACGAAACTCCGCTTTTTCGTACAAAAAAAGACAAACCCTCACGGATTTCAAACGACAATTAAGCCACCAAACAATTTCATCCGACCTGCGATGAAATTAAGCGGCTTGGGGCATTTCGATCTCGGTGAAACCCGTAAGCTCGTGATCCATGCTGACATCGATGCAGAAGATATTTTGGGACACCGTCTCGCCAAAGATATTTTCGCTTTTCCCCGCATAGTTCTTCTCGTTGAATAACGTAGGAGTATGCCAAAACATGCGATAGCCCAACGAGTGAATCAATTTCAACAAAGACTGTTCTTTCTCCTTACGATCACATTCCAAATACAAAATAGGTTTGAGTCTGGCGATGGTATCTTTTGCACCAAGAAGCACTTCTTCTTCCATACCTTCGACATCGATTTTCATCATGTCGCATTTTGGAAGCTCAAAACTGTCGATCGTCACCATGGGAACTCTCTCGCCCTCGCCTTCTTTTTGCAGTTCCAAACCACCAAAGTTTTCTTCATGGTTGGGATCGAGGACAGGAACCACAATCTCACCCGTCTCCGCACCGAGAGCCATATTCCAACAGTAAACGTTGGTTAAACTGTTGATGGCGACGTTTCCGCAAAGTGTTTGAAAAACCAGTCTTTGTGGTTCGAATGTCAGCACACACCCTTCGGGACCGACTTTTCGTGAAAGAAAAAGCGTATGCGCTCCGATGTTCGCGCCCGCTTCGATCACGACATTTCCCGGTTGCAAAACTTGATCGAACACCACCGCTTCTTTTTCGGAATACTCTCCGTACTCTTCGATGGAACGACCGATGTAGCGATCGTTGACGTTGTAAATCAACTGGCCGTATCGTGTGACACCGATACGGTTGAAGGGAGTAGTCGGTTCCACGATTCGATTCCTTTCGAACGAAATGGGAGATGGCAAAAGCTCGATCTTTTTCCAAGTGTAATTCTAATTCTTCGCATGATTTGAAGCAATTCGAATTTTTTACATCAGGCGACTTGAAACCACAAGATCCGCAATTCCCACCGCCAAAATTCCCAGGCTGACAACAGCATTCACGCGAAAAAATGCGTGGTTCACGCGGCCTAAGTCATCCGCAGAAACGAGGAAATGCTCATAAACCAGCAGAATTCCAACAACAATCACACCAATCAGGAATATCAGTCCCAAACTCGCATAGAACCACATCGCCAAGAGTGCAAGAATCGTGAGAAAATGGCTGATTGCAGCGATTCGCAATGCGTTCTTCATACCCCATCTTGCTGGAATCGACTTCAAACGCTGAGCCTTATCATATTCTACGTCCTGGCAGGCATAGATAATGTCGAATCCCCCTACCCAGAAAAATATGACCACTCCCAGCAAAAACGGTGTCAAACTCAAGTTCCCTCGTATGGCAATCCACGCCGCCATCGGCGAGAGCATCAACGCCGTCGAAAGCCAATAATGGCACAAAAACGTGAACCTTTTGGCATAAGAATACCCCAGTAAAAAAAGAAGAACGGGAACCGACAAAAACAGCGGCCATAAATTCGGAAGAAATAATACACTATTCAAAACGAACAACAGGCTACTTAAAAAAGTGAAGCAAGCAACTTGCCGAACGCTGAGTAATCCTGCGGGGATGTGTCGTTTTTCAGTGCGGGGATTTTCCGCATCGATTTTGCGATCAACAATTCGATTGAATGCCATCGCTGAGGATCTCGCAAAGACCATCGCCAGCAAAATACCCAGAAAATCTCGCCATCGAAATGGCGTTTCCTGCCAGGCAAGAATCGCTGAGTACATGGCAAAAGGTAGCGCAAAGACCGTGTGACGGAACCGAATCAGTTCCAAATGCTGTCGAAATTGAACGAAAACGGTTTTCATAAGTTTCACCTAGATCCCCGGAATCTTGAAGATTCCGGGGATCTTCTTTGCTCAACGTCGATAAACGATCTTCCCGCCGATCAGTGTCATCTCGACGTTGGTGTCGAGAATTTTATCGTCGGCGACAGTGAGAAGGTTCTGACTCAAGACGACAAGGTCGGCCAGTTTCCCCACGCTCAAACTTCCCTTGATCTTCTCTTCAAAGGCAGCGTAGGCGGCGTTG
>Ga0114931_10006482_pt1 | contig 14380 bp, 27 predicted proteins | sample 2SBtaG_FD_89579 | JGI IMG/M metagenome (GOLD analysis project Ga0114931, IMG submission 89579) | Deep subsurface microbial communities from Kolumbo volcano to uncover new lineages of life (NeLLi) - 2SBTROV14_V59a metaG | ecosystem: Environmental > Aquatic > Marine > Volcanic | place: Kolumbo...
TGTAGGGTGCGACCCCAGATTCGTATAGATTTTCACCCCATCAATATAGATCGTTAAAAAATATATATTTGATATTTGGTATAAAAAGCATTAAATAGTTAAACATTTGATAGGAGGTATGACAAAACAACAATCGATAGATGATTATGAACAGACAGAGTCAGTTTTTGCAAAAATGACATCAGACTGTATCGGGTCAATGAAGGATAACATACTTGCGGGTGAACCATTCAGAATTCATTCAGTGGAAATTTTTGAGAGTGAATATGAAGGAAAAATAAACGAGAATGCGATATTAGAGGTCTCAAAGGGTGGATTGCGTACAGTCAAGGTCTACACAGGAGCCAAGGCGATTCTTTCAAAACTCAAGGCACTCAATAAGAATGGAGTTTCACTGATGGATGACATCAATGACGGGTTCAGTCCTTTAGTCAGTCTAAGAAAGGAAAAATCAAAGAGTGGACAGTTTTATAATGTCCTACAGAGTGAGGTTAAAACCTCTTGATTTCTTTTTTTTCTAAAATTGTCAAAATTGGTGGCTCGAAATATATTACAATTTCAAAATTAATTAAAAAAAGAGATTGGCAAAATGTCAAAGTGACAATAATTAAAAGTACAGCAAGATTCTTTATTATCAAGGTTGAGAAAAAACAATGAAAAGAACAACATGTTACTATTGCCTGAATAATCTGATGATTCAGGAAAACGGATCGTACTGTATCAACAAGAGTTGTAGGAATTATCACGTGACTGTAAAATGAATGACTGGATTTGTATCGTTTGCGGTCGCAGGTTCAGGACTGAATATGAAGCAATGGATCATATAATTGAAAAACACTCTGTAAAAAAACTCTATTTTTACATGGGTGAAATGCCATGAGTCGAAAGAACACACTCAGAATTACAAATCTTGTAAAGAAGGGCTTTACACTTGAATCAATTAAACGAATCAACAAAAGGGAAAAATTAAAGGTTTCAAACAAAAAAATAACTGAAAAATTTGTAAAGTTTTCATCAAGGGATGTTCTTGTCAAAAGGTTTGAGAGAGCAAGAATGAACACAAAAATAACAAACAAGTATTTTCAAAGACTAAAGACAAATAGAGCATTTAACGTGTTTGTAATTACTGTTATTATCAAGGTTACGAATTTAAAAACAGGATTTTCCGAAGAGTCTTTTTTCAGTGTCGGATATGATAATATAATGACAAAGAAAAAGATTCTAAAGACCATAGATGACGCCATAAAGGAACTGGTAAGGGACTCTCCATTGATAGAGATAGAATTTGTCAGGATTCATAGTTTATTTTCAAAAACAGGTAAATTTTAAATGACTGAGAATCACCCTTATGATGTCTGGAATAAAATGATCAGGGTTTATCTTTTATACTGTGACTATAAAGACATTTCATTTAGAAAGGAGAGAACTTTTATTTTTAGTCAGATATATGACACAATGAGGAAAAAACATAGATGAGATCCTATCATGTATTATCAAAAAACCATAGAAACTCGATACCTACCAGAATAATTTTTTACGATACAGAAACTTTTTTGATACCAGACAAAGAAAATCCAGACATTACAAAACACAAATTCATGATGGTATCTGGTTGTTTTGTTAGAATTACAAAGGATATCGAAAGAGAGGAATGGATTACAACCAAAAAACTTGAAGAGTTTCATCAATGGATACTAAAGCATTCATTTTCAAAGACAAGATTGTATGTTATAGCACACAACCAAAATTACGATATGATAGTTGCCAAGATATTTCCATTTTTTGAAGATGAGGGATTCAAGATAAAACTTTTGGTTATAGATTCTGGAAAAATTATAATTTCATTTGTAAAAGGTTCAAAGACCATAGTATTTTTAGATTCTCTAAACTGGTTTAAATTCCCTTTAAAGGTATTGGGTGAATCTATAGGAATTGAAAAACTGGAAATGCCAAAACAGAATGACTCTGATGAAAAGTGGAATGAATATAATAGAAATGACGTTGTAATTTTGAAAAAATATTTCTTGAATTATCTAATGTGGCTACAAAAAAATGATATGGGAAATTTTGGGTTTACTTTGCCTTCGCAGTCGTTTAACGCTTTCAGACACAGGTTCATGAAGTTTCCAATACACATACACAATGACGAGAATGCTATCAAACTCGAGAGAATGTCTTATCATGGCGCAAGAACTGATTGTTTTAGGATTGGAGAATATTTTGATAAAATCTATGATCTGGATGTAAATTCAATGTATCCCAGCGTCATGGTTGATGAGAGATACCCTACAAGACTTATAGGTAAACTATACACCCTTGAACCTGAATCAATCTATAAAAAAATACAGGATGGATATTGTGTTATTGTAAAGGTATATGTCAATACCGATATACCTGTATTTTGTTTCAAGAATAAAAATAATAAACTGATATTTCCTACAGGAAGGTTTGAGACAGTTTTAACCACAAAGGAATTTGAATTTGCATATGAAAACAACCTCATTGAAAAAGTAATAGAGGGTAATATTTATGATTCAGAATATTTATTTTTGGATTTTGTAAGATTTATGTATGGAAAAAGACAGGAATCAAAAAAGAATTGTGATATTGTAGGAACCCAGTTTTACAAACTAATTCTGAATTCTCTTTATGGAAAATTTGGTCAACAGATTCAACAGTTCCAGGAATTTGATGGAAACGGGATAATTCCATCAGGTTCGGGTACATATTTTGATACTGTAAAGAACAAGAGAAAATCTATTAAATATATAAATGAACAGAGTTTCATAGAGACTGAAAAGGAAGAGTCATACAATTCATTTTGCGCTATCGCGTCACATGTGACAGCAAATGCTAGAATGCTTTTATGGAAATACATCAGTATTGCAAAAACAGAGAATGTCTTTTACTGTGATACTGATTCTATCTTTACCAATGAGACAGGTCATGAAAATCTAAAGGAATATTGTGATGAGAATAAGTTGGGTTTGTTAAAACTTGAAAATACTGAAAACTATCTCAAGATTAACGGTCTCAAAGATTATGTGTTGGGTGATATGGTCAGATTAAAAGGAATTTCACTTAAAAATTCAAAACAGTTATCTAAAAACAAGTATGAAATTACAATATGGAGAAAATTGCGTTCAATGATTAACAAAAAGAATCTATCTGAATACTATACTGAAAAAAGTTCAAAGACATTACAAAGAAATTATGACAAGGGTATTGTTTTGGATTCAGGGATTGTAAAACCTATCCATATAGTATGATAATGGATAATACTATTCTTTTTATGACTCATTTTTGATCGTAATCATAGTATTATTATCTGATATATCCACAGGTAATAATGTTAAATTATTGTATGTTTAGAATTATCAGGCGTGAAATTATTACATCTTTTGAAAATATATTAATAGATGTATAGTATGATTATGGTTATGGCTGAAACCAAGAATACTCAAGTAGGAATTGTGAAATTCTGTATCAATTGCGGTGAACAATTCGAAGTCCCACAACCCGAAGAAGGAAAAGGTAAAGTGATTGTCTGTGGTGATGATTTTACAGGATGTTCTACAAAATTTCAGGTCAAAAAATTGCCTTCTGTTATGAATGTAGAAATCAAGGAGAATCCTGATGAAGACAGTTGATCCTAATAGCAAGGCTTCCATTTTTTATAAATACATTTCAGATAATTTTAGCATGGACTGCAATGATGGTACCAAGAGAACCACATTTTACAAACAATTTTTAAAAGATAAAAATGTGGATTCAAAGGAATTCAGTAAAAATATTTTTCACGAGCAGTTTAACAAATATTGCGCAAAAAACAACATCAACATGATAGATATTGGATTAAAACCAAAGACTAGTGTAAAATCACAAAAACTAAACCCATTAAAAATTAATGCTACTGATGGCTCAAAAGAATTACCTCCAATTCAGACAAATGCTCCATCTATTGAGGAACTATCCAAAGGTAAGGTTCCTGATATAGAAGATGCAAAGAAAGGCAAAATTACAATCCAATATGATGCTCAGGTAGTAGGCTCATTTTGGAAGGGGATCTATACAGTATTTCAGATGTTTATGCCAAAACTTGTTGATCTTGAAAAAGACCAGGAAGAACAACTAGGTATTATTTGGCTTCCTTTGTTTCAACAGTTTTTGGCTTCTGGAAATGCTGCATTGATTACACCATTTTTGGTCACTATAACAATTTTTGGAGGTAACATAAAAAAATCAAGAGACATTAACAAAGAAGAAACAACAAAACCAGAATTAGAGGAAAATAAAGATGAAAATACAAAATGATACTGATGAACTTATTTTATCAAAAAGTCAATTAAGAGATATTGTTAAAGGGATTAGAAATGAAACTACAGACAACGGATTAAAAACAGTATGCGTCTCTGTTGAACTGGGTTTAACAATTCATTCAGAAGATAACATCAAAAATTTTTATAGATTATTTTTGGAAAAAATGAATAAAATTCAAATGCTTAACGCTTTGGCTCATGGTCAGCAGAATAATGAACAGTGGGCTAGTACATTGGGGAAAATTTTTAAGGAAAAATAATGGATCCTGAAATTCAAAAAAAGAATATCCTCCAAATGGGTTATGAATTTGGTGAAGGTGTTCACTTGTCTGATAACCCTGATGTGAAAGCGTTTGAAGAAATGATTGGTAAAAAGGCTAGATTTTTTCTCACGGAGATACTAAAAATTGTAACTTCAAACATGGTAAAGGATGAAAATTTTGATGACGCAATGAGACATATTGTATGGATTCGTGACGCATGTAACTATATAATCGATAATAAACAAAGACCAAAAACACAAGTTATTCAAAATGATAATAAATGGAGCATGAAGATTTGAGAAATGTTTGTAGATTCTATTTCCTTTGATTACCAGTATTACCAAGAGAATATTTTATTAATTGGAATGATAGGTTCTGGAAAATCACAATTAACCAGAAAAATACTTGACGGGATTCCTAATGCTAGACGCTGGATTTGGGATGAATCTAGCAATTTTCATGAATACGGTGAAGTTATTACAGATCTTTCAAAACTAAATGCTGGAAATTATTGTATTGATTTGGCTGAAAAATCAACAGAAAACTTTGAAATCTATACTGAATATCTTTATCAGAATGCATTAAACTACAAACTAATGAACCATGTCAATGTTGTTGATGAGGTTCAAAAATACACCAATCCTCATGATACAAACAGTTTTCTAAAAAATATTGTAACATCGATGAGAAATAGAGCAATATCGAATATTTTCATTACACCAAGTCCGTCATTAATCCCCTCATGGATTAAAAACAATACATTACATGTATTTGCATTGAGAACGGTTGATTATGGTCAGTTAGAATATATGGAGAGGAATTTTTTCGGTAAAGAGGCTTGGTTATTAACAAGTTCAGACAAGAGAAAAAAAATGGAAGATGAAATTAATTTGGAACCATATTCATTTATTTACAGAGACATGAGAAAATCAGAAACCGAAGTGTATAATAACTTATCAAATTCTGATAGCATAGTTAATAAAAAGTATTAAATAATACGTTTATTCTTAATAATCCATATGGCTAATATTACAAGCAAATTAAGTACAAAATTACCAACACAGGTATTAGCTAATAAGGGATTTTTAGCAGTTTTAGGCTCTGCCACACTTACTGCCCCATTATTAGCATTTGTTCAAAACCTAGCACTAAAAAACCCAGTTGCTGCAAGAAATGCACAGATCTTTTTGATCGTTGCTGGAATGGTACTCGTGGGAATAGCAATGTCTGTCGCTAGTGGTACAATCGGATTCATTCTAATTGGTGCCGCTTCGGGCGTGGTTATTGCCGGATTAGCTCCATTCTTGAATAGATTCATTGGTGGTTTGAAATGACAATCGTAACAAAGAAACGAAATCTTTCTGAAAAGATTTCATTTGTTAAAAATGATTCAGCAAGAATCGAAATACCACAAGACAATCTAATTAGAAGAATTTCTCTTCTATTTACAATCGGATTGACTTCTGGTGCTTCAGCAGGAAGCACACCAAAAGAGGATGGATATCTTAACGCTGTTAAGAAAATTCGTCTTGAAATGGGTGGTGATGAAAACAAGGTAAACGTAGATGCAGTCAAATTATTCTACTTTGAAACTTTCATGAAAGGCGCAAAACCTTCATTGGATGCTGTCGTAATTCCAGCAGCAACAAATTCCAACATAAAGAAATTCCAGTTGAATCTTGACTTTGCGCAATCCCCACAGAATCTAAATGATATCAGCGCATTGATTGATTCAGAAGCCCTGTCATCTCTCGACTTGGTTATTGATTGGGGTTCCATCAGTGATATTTTATCTACTGTGAGCAATACCACAATTGATGCAAGTACTACAAAATGTGATGTCACATTGACTGAAGTATTCGAAGATGAAGGTAAGGTAATAGACGGAACATTCAAGGATATTAGAATTGGTGTAGACAAATTCACTGTCACCAAAGCAAATACTTCATTTGACGACTCTATACAAGAAGAAGATATTACACCGACACGTTCAAACATACGAAGCACTATGTTACTTACCAGACTGGACACTGGTGTAAAAGACAATGGTATCATAGACCAGTTAAAGGTCGAAAACGTCAAAGGTAGTGGATCAAAACTTTATCAATCCATTTTTGATGAAGCACAAAGAGAAAACAAACCGGAATATTCCCTAGAAAATCAGGATACTGGATTGCTATTCATTGATTGGCTTGACAGACTAAGAAACGGTCTTGGGAATTTTGATGCAAATGCATTAAAATGGAGATTCTTAACTGCTGCTCCTGCTGCTGGAAAAGAAAACACAATAGAAGTGCTAAAGGTCTATACTGTATAGAGGAAAAATATGAGTGCTTCTCTTATAGTTCTTGGACTGGTTGCTTTAGCAATCAGTCCTTTTTTGATTTCTCAGTTTGGAAAGGCTAAGGCTATCGCCAAAACACAAGCAGAAATTGATATGGAACAAAAAGATAAAGAAGAAGCAAAAAAAGCAGAAAAAGAAAGGGGTGACAAAGGAGCATTATGTAATTCATTTGATTTTTTATTTGGAGAGGGTGCATGCAAGGGTAAAAACAAAAACAAGAAAAATATTTCAGAAGATGCGACTAATACAAGTACTGATGTAATAGCCGGTGGTGTAACATTTGGTGGTGATACCATAGATCCTAAAACTGGTAAAATAGAAGGAAAACCACCTACATTCACAATCACTCAGGCTGAAAAAGACAGAATTGCATTATTAAATTCCAAATCTAATACAAATAATGTAATACCACAACCCGGTAAGATAGGATCAAACACTTTGAATAATTCTAATGTTTCATCTTTATTAAAGAATAATTTAAGAAAAAACAGGAGAAATAGATTTGGTTAATTTAAAGATACTTTTAACAATCGGTTTGATTGGTGCTTTTGTTGCCATTGGTGGTCTACCCATAACAAAAAGAGCACTAACAGAAGCCAAAATGCTAAAGGAAACAATAAAACCGACAAAACCTACAGATAACAGTAAAAAGGTTAATGAAACATGACAAATATTTTTTCCATAACATTAGGATTAATTGCAGTAGCAACATTTTTAGGTCTGGGTGGAATTCAAAAAGTTCAAAAAGAAATTGATAAAATTAATAATAAAACTATTCAAAAAGATACAACAGATACCAGTAATACCCCAAATACAACCGTCATCAACAATACACAACCTGACACAATTGTTCAATCCACACCAAATAGAGATCCTATTATAATTAATACCGAACCTTCAATTCCCATACCTCCTCCAAGAACATCACCTAGAAATGTAGACGAATCACCGTTAACAGTTCAAGAACAGCAAGATCTAATAGCATTACAAAAAAGACGCTCGACTTCAAAAACAGCATCAAGAAAAAGAACAGCACAACAGATTATTTTGGATAAAAGAACACAAGCTGCTATAGCAGCAAAAAATCCAGTATTTCAAGGAACAAATAATTTTGCAAATCCCAATTTTAATGTAACAAAGTCAAGTGGTACAAGAAATAGAAAAAGAACGGCTTCTGATTTTCTAGCAAAGGGATTTTCCCAGAAGACAGTCGATAATCTAGTTAAAAGAGGGGTGATTAATCCATGATAGACGTACTAACACTTTCATCATTTGCCAATATAATGGACAAGGTAATTGAAAAGTTAAAGCCAAAGGACATTCAAAAGGTTGAAGTAATTAATAGACCATTCAAATTCGCAACTACTTTGTTTAAAAGGGGTACAACAACATCAAATAAAAAACCCGATGATCCTACATTCATATTAAAAAATACACGAAAGGATGATGTAAGAATTTTCAGAATTGGGATAGTTCCCGATGCCGCATTTAAGACAAATGGGAATGCATTGATTAAAAATCATGACGGTGAAATAATAAGTATAAAAACAGGAGATCTTACCGATGTCTCAGATATTCCTATCAACATGTTACCAAATGGTCAGCATTTAAAACGGGGAGAGTCAATAGAAGTATTTCTTTGGAATGATGACAATATTACAAGTGTCAGTCTTACTGTTGCTGCTCTGATAGGTGAATTTATTATATGAGTTTCACAAAATTTGACAAGAATTCATTATATTCCCATGATGAATCTATAATAAAAAACAAATTTCCAAAAAATGAATCTGAATTGGTAGAATATTTCAAACAAAAGGAACCTTTATTGATGACAAACCTTTCGGCTTTTTTGCCTCTTATAGATTTCTCTAGCGGTGTTGCCAAAGATTATTCTGGAAATTCCAACGATGGAGTAATATTCGGAGCATCAATACAGGGAGAAGGACTAAAAAAATCAACAAGATTTAACATTGATGATTATATTAACTGTGGAAATGATTCAAGTCTTACACCAATACAGCCAATGGTAATTTCGTTCTGGTTAAAGGTTGATGTAAATAGAATTGGTGACGGGGTATTTGAAGGTATAATAAGTAAATACTCAAACGATTTTGATTTTACATTACATTCCACAACTAATAAAATTCGTTCATCTTTTCGTGGTGTTGTGACTTTAGATGATGGTAATTGGATTGGTAATGCAATCAATGACGGAATTTGGCATCACTATTTTATTCATGCAACAAATACAGGATATGAAATGTATCAGGATAAAAATATGTTTAAATCAAAGACAGGTACATGGACAATGGGTGCAACACACAGTTCAAGTTTTAAAATAGGTGCAAGGTCATTGGATAAACTAAATGATTCTAATATGAAATTCGTAAGGTTATACAACAATTTAACAACAGATCCAATAGAATTAAGAGACAAGATTTACAATATAGAAAAACCATTTTTCTCTATTTCATGACTCAAAATTATAGGAATTTTATAGAGTCTAATTCATCATCACTATTTTCAAAATTAACATATATTGATCAAGATGACGCATTAAATGACATTTCATTATTCAAAGATCGTCTTGTAGACGGTGAATATGTTCAACTTCATACACACTATCACGGATTTCATCCAAATAATAACAAGGAATGCAAGTTTATAAGATATGAAAACAATTCATCAATAATAACAAAGGTAATTAATGAATCATCAAAACCAATACATAACAAAATATCAAGAAATAAAAAATTCTATGATGGAACCAATCTAAATAACAAGCCTCAAACAACTTTAAACAAAATGGATGAAATAATGTTAATTCATTGGTCTAATATCTGGAGGAATTCCAAAGATATTAACAAGATTGGTATGATAGACATTCAATTTCTAGAAGATAACATGAAAAAATTCCCATCAAACAGAACTCTATATTTTGATATAGAAGGTTCTGATCCTACAGAACTTGACGGTTCAAATCATTGGAATCCTGACTATAGAAAGGTATTACAGGGTAAAATGAAAATTTCTACATTTAAAACATATATTGACAAATGGATTGAATTAATCAATATAGCAAAATCTAATACAATAAATTGCAAGATTGGTACATATGCAACATTACCAATTCGTGATTATTGGACTCCTGTAAATAATATAACTTCAAAAATGACAGATTGGAAACTTGCAAATGATATGTTAATTCCGCTTGGTAATGTAATAGATGTCGCATTTCCGTCAATCTATACTTTTTACACAAATCAGAAAGGATGGATAACATATGCAACACAAAATATCATAGAGGCAAAAAAATACGGTAAACCAGTTTTTCCATTTCTAATGCCAATATTTCACACTTCTGCAATGCCTCCAGATACAATAATTCCTGATGATTATATTTCAATTCAAATTCAAAAATGTATAAATGATGCAGATGGACTTGTAATGTGGTCTGGTAGAGAAGAGTTTAAAAATCATTCTAATTGGTATAATATATTAAGTGAAAAAAATGGGTTTTGAAAAGACTATAGTAAAAACTATAACAATATCGGATGTACAGATACCGGACACACCACAAATTTCAATAAAAAATCCCACAAATATTCCAATTTTTGTCAATTCAATAGCATTAATTTCAGATATTTCATTTACAACCAGGGGAAAAGTTGTTGTTGTTGTTGGCGGTTCAAACGTTTTCGAGCCTGACGATTCAAATGATCTTCAATTTAAAAATAGACCCTCAATACCTATCCCATTAAACAACAAACAGATAGATCCTTCCGAGACCATAGATGTCTTTGCCTGGAATTCAATAGACACTAATCCGATAAGCCTGACTGTTGAAATACAACTCTCAGAAGAAAAAGGAAACAGTGTCGGAAGCGGTGCAAGTTCTAATCTTCAAATAAGTCCATCAGATGTCAGAAGAAGAAATTCAATAAATGAGATTGTTTTTGCTCAAAAGGATTATTCTTCTGAAATAGTTACCAAATTAATAGATATGGAAGGGTACACAAAAATGATTTTGGGTATATCCGGATCTTCATCTTTATCTCCTGTAGTTATACAAGATGATTTCGGTTTTAATGATACATCACTAACTGTAGATTTGAACTTGTCTACTCTAACAGATTTACAATTTGCCCTCGGTACTAAGGATTTTATAGTGGATTTTTTGACAATTTCATCTAGAATCCCTTCATCAAAAATAAATGCTATTTCTACAGGCTCGAATAATCTAGAATTGGCTGTTTCTGATGATAATGTATCGTATTCAACAGTTGATAGTATTACATCAGTGAGTACAGGTGATCATACTTTACAGGGAATACAACAAAATTTTAGATATTTGAGATTAAGATATATCTATGTTAGTGGTTCAGCAAATCAAACAGCAATTTATCAAATGTATGACGGACTTAAATTAGGTGGTACTGCATCTATTTCCTTTGAAATTTTAGATATGGGTTCAAACCAATGGATAGAGATAATATCATCTGCTGATTTGGGTACTGTTACCACAGGTGGTTCAATATCCAAACAGATAGGTGACGTAATAGATTCTGTAGTAAACAACAAATTCAATGCGATATTACCATCATCACCTACAGATTTTAGAGCAAAATTAACTGTATTAGGAAACATAAACACAGGTGTCTCAATAATTAAGGTGGATTAGATGAATTTTGATATGATAACTGATTATGTTTATACTTTTTTATTTTTACCTATAGTGGTTTTATTTCAAAGACAGTTTAATGTAAAATCTAGAGTATCTGTATTAGAATCAAAAATTATTAAACTTGATAAAATTGATACAATGGCTAAAGATATTTCATATATAAAAGGTGTAATTGATACAATACATTTAAAAGATAATTAAATAAACCAAAAACATGGATTTACCTAGGAAAATAGCAAAAAAAATTTCCCGAGGAAAAATTAAACCTAGATTTATAGGAAAAAAGAATGATATTGTACTGTTTTATGAGTTTGCCTCATTTATTATGTCATTTAAACCAAATACAATGACAAAAGATGAAAAACTGGAAACTATAGAAAAAATAAATACAATGATAGATGAATGGAGATCAAGTGGATTTCCTACACATATTATAGTAAATAGAATTACTAGAATGCAAATGTTAATTGATATGATAAAATAATTTTAAATAACAGTATAAAATTACTAGTTTAAATGGCTTCAAAAAGTTCAAAGGCTATACCATTTTTGGTTATGCTTATCGCTACTGGATTTGGTGCTGTTGAGACATTCACAAATTTTAGCATTTCAACGGATCTAGTAAATCTTTTAGCAACAATATTGACACCACTTGCATTAGGTGGGGTTGCAAACAAGGCATTTTCGTCTTGGCAAAGTGCTAAAAAACAATCTATCCCTACAGGATAGAATTCTTTATTTTTTATCCAATTTCTCGTTTAATCTATTTGGTGTTGCGTTCATTTACATAACCTCTTATGAACACTTGGCGTAACTTGTGTAATATCTGAAAAGAGTAATTTTTCATTCTCTAATGCTTTATCACATAATGGTTTCATTTTATCGTATTTGTGACATATACAAGCACCACAGTGAGAGCATTTAGTAGTCCACTTTGCTTTTTGTAGATCTTCTTGATCAGGTGGGTATGTCCAATAGTTTAGATGTTTGTAACATCTTTCAGCACTAGTAATATCAAATCTCTTTTTACATTTCCAACAATTAACGAAAACTCTCTTACCTTGTAATCTCTTTTGTGTCGAGTCCATCAGACGACAACCTCACTTAACAAGACCTTAGACCATTGTTTTGCCATTGCGTTTGCAATTCCAGGATATGTTTTTGCCCTAAGATATGTCCTATCTTTTGATGGTGGCAGTTTGTTTTGTCCACTTTGAATTTGATTGGAATAACGTTCTTTCTTTATGATATTTGTAGGTTCTAATTTTGGCAGATTCTTTAACCATAAACAAGTCTTTTTGCTTGCATCTTCACCGAACTGCCAAGGCTGAATTATCTGTGAATATTTTGGCAATAATGCATATTTGTGAGGAACAGGGTTTTCAATGTATAGATGTTTCACATCACTTTGCCAAAAATAATGAAATAACTCGTTTGATTTTTGTAACTCATCCCATCTCTTTTCATTCTTGTGCAACCAAGATACCCCACTATTGCACATGAAAGTACATGGTAGATGGGAACCAACCATATGATAGTCTGATAAATCAATATCTCGAATATCCTTTTGAATGTGCCAATCCTTGTTTAATTCTCCAGGTAAAATATCACAAGAGTAAGCATCAAACCCTAACTTTCTAAATTCATTAGTGACTATCTGTGATGATTCACATGCAATCAAAACTTTTTTACATTCTATTTGATCGGTCAATATGTAGATTTCCTTTCAGTTATACTACATTCAACAATAAACTCTATATCTTCAACAGAACAATGATACACATTTTTGAATATATGATCTAATACTCTATCACAAGTTGGACAGTAATACCCTTGTTTCTTACTTGTTAATTGTAATTGATTTGGTGTTAAGTTGGTCATATTGGTACCCCCTCAGGTAAAGATTTTATAAATTCCTCACATCTCTTACAAAACTCTATCCCTGATTCTGTCGCTCTACTAACAACATGTTTACAGTTTAAAGATGTATCAACAAATCCGAGACTAACTAATATAGAAATATAATGCTCTACAGTATAGTAACCTAGATTAGATTTACGAGCCAAAATAGACGTCTTGTAATTAGGATTATCTATTATTATTCTTAAAACATTGACAATTATTAAAAACTTTGATCTTTTTACTCTAACCATTTTTGTTAACCTCAACACCATGAATTATAATTTTATGAAACATTAAAAGTGTCAAACCGTCATGTGTATCAATAAAACGCTCTGGGCAAATGTTACATTTCATCTTTTGAAATTCTCCTCATAGTGAGCTGTACAGACTTTGATTTTTACCCAACTTATATGATAATTTTCAGAAAAAGAATCCGAATAAAGTTCATTATCACCATGATAATTAACATCAATAACACCAACATGTGAGCATTGAAAACCTTCAGAATCCAATGCTTGACATCTAGGCATAAAACCCCTTTATCCATTTTTTTTGAAAGCATGTATTACAGATTGATGATTCATCACCACAAGTAAACATCTTTTTGCATTCCTTACACATTTTTTCAGTCATTGATTATTCATCTTCCTTTGCATTTTACCCCAAAAAAATATAACACTTTCATGATGTTCTTTTTGAAGTTCTTTCATCAATTTTATTTTCTCTTTTGACATTGTTTTTTCCATACAATACATCAAATGTTTAACTATTTAATGCTTTTTATACCAAATATCAAATATATATTTTTTAACGATCTATATTGATGGGGTGAAAATCTATACGAATCTGGGGTCGCACCCTACACACA
>Ga0114931_10006483_pt1 | contig 14380 bp, 11 predicted proteins | sample 2SBtaG_FD_89579 | JGI IMG/M metagenome (GOLD analysis project Ga0114931, IMG submission 89579) | Deep subsurface microbial communities from Kolumbo volcano to uncover new lineages of life (NeLLi) - 2SBTROV14_V59a metaG | ecosystem: Environmental > Aquatic > Marine > Volcanic | place: Kolumbo...
AGACATGAAGTACTGGTACGAGGAATTTCAGACACCCATGGTGCTGAGAATGGGAATGTCGATGGATGTTACCGATATTTGGAGCGAGGGATTTGAGAATCTCGATTGGATCGTATCTGTTGACGCCCTGCATCCGAACGATCACACGGAAAGAGTTCACATTGGATCCGAGTTGATGGTTATGCAGCGGTTTGCACTTCGCGCGGGATATAAATTTAACCATGATATCGAATCCTTAACAGTCGGCGTCGGCGTGACTTTTAATTTTGGCGGTTTAAAGGGCTGTATGGATTATGCCTACGGCACTGCAGAATATTTTTCCGGCTTTCATCGATTTTCATTGATTTTTTCATTATAGTTTCGTAACTATAGTATTATTTTTCTGCTCCGATTTATTGTGGAACTTTATTGAATCGGAATGGTGTTAAGTCTATTACAAACCATAATTCACATTTCATTTATTTAACTTAAAGGAGGTCTAAAATGACCAAAACGTTACTTGTTTTGTTTGCAGTCACACTCGTATTGGGATTTGCTCTCAATGTGGGTGCGCAAACGACGCTGCCCCTTCTCTGGCAGGATACTTTTGATGATGCGGCCGACACATTGGCGTGGAATAATGTCGGCTGGATTTACTACAGCGAATCCGATGGTCTTACAGGCTCTGCCGTGAAACAGCAGGATGGCTTGCTTTACTTGAAAGCCGGTTCTTTTGGTGGATTGGTTGGCGCAGTTGTCGCCGAAACAAATGGTTTACCCGTTGTTGGTTTAGATGAAAACGGTGATATGACGCCTGAAACCATAGCAGGCCTGAAAGCGAATAATTTCAACGATCCGAATGTTGAATATACTTTTCAGGTTAATTTCAAAAACATCACTTCATCGTTCTTTCTCCTTTCCGCGAGAATGGTACAAAATGATGACAGCCTGGACAGCGACCCCACAACGCAACCGGGCTATGCACTTTTTGTCAGTCCTTTGACGGGTGATGTAAACATTGGCAAATACGAAGGAGACATGGCTATTCTGGATCCTACGTCTTATACTTATTTTGGTGAAGGAGCAAAGTTCGCTTTTGATCAGGGCGTATTTTACTGGGTTAAATACTATTTAAAAAATGGCGATTTAAAGGTTAAAATCTGGGAAGGCGATCTGGTTGATGAGGAAGATGCCTGGCTGCTGGAAGTTACAGATCCGGCGCCGCGTGTGACCGGGAAATTTATGGCTTTCGGCCTACTCAACCCAACGAATCCGACGGCCGGCGATGAAATCGAAGTTGACAATTTATTCGCTCGCGCCACATCGCGTTTCCCTGTTACGTTTCAGTTAAATATGGATGTGCAGGAGCAATTGGGCACTTTTAATCCGGAGACGGACAAAGTCGTAGTACGCGGCTCTTTCAATGGCTGGGCCGGGGTAGCTGACAGTCTCATTATGGATGAAGACGATGGATTGTATAAAGCCACAATCGGTATTCCCGATTCTCTGGTCGGCACAGGTTATGAATACAAGTTTGTTATTCTTCCTGCTGGCGGCAAAGATGTCTGGGAAGATGTGCCGAACAGAACTTTCACCCTCGAAGACGGTGGCAATGTTTTAGATCCCGTATATTTCGGCGATGTGGAGTCGGTCGGTACAACGGCGAACATCACCTTTCAGGCGGATATGTCCGATATGCTGAGCAACAACTGGTTTGATCCGACAACCGATCAAATGCGTGTTACCGGTGGTTTCAATGGCTGGGGTTATGACGAGGCTTATGCTTTGGAAGCTGATCTTATCGACCCATCTCTTTACCTCAAAACGATTTCGTACACGGCCGAGACCGGTAAAGAAATTCAGTGGAAATTCCGTGGATTCCCGGAGGATCATTTTCTCGACAGCGGCTGGGAAGCCGGCGGTAATCACGTTTTCACTTTCACCGGCGAAGATATTGTGCTTGATAAGTTAAAACCGCAGGTCAATCCCGGCGGCAAACCATTAACTCAGGATGTTACGGTTCGCTTTAGTGTTGATGTGAACAATGCGAAGGATTGGTACAACAAACAGCCCTTTCAAAACATCAAGAGCGTCTGGGTAACAGGTGACTGGAACAACTGGGGTGGTTCCTGGAGTGTTTCCGACACAACGACTTTGATCCGCATGTATGATGACGGGACCAATGGCGATGCAACAGCCGGCGACGGCGTTTGGACAACTGATGTTTTGTTTGCAACGGACTCTCCCGGTGCCCATCTCTACAAATACTCGATTTATGCTGACGGTGTTGACACTTTGAACGGCGGAACATCACCGATGGATAATGAGGCAGGTTTCTCGATGAACCATGTTCTGCTGATCAACGATTCTGCTCCGTTGTTTGTTAATGCGCAGGATGTTTTCGGCAGCCAATGGGTAACCGGCGTGAAGCGCGTTACAACAGACGCCTTACCAAGGTCCTATGCTCTCGATCAGAACTATCCGAATCCGTTCAACCCGACAACGGAAATCGCTTACGAAATTCCCACAAACAGCCATGTTGTGTTGACAATCTTTAATGCCCTGGGACAGAGAATTAATACCCTGGTGGATAAAGAACAAGCAGCCGGAAGGTACCAGGTAACATGGGATGGTCTTTCCGAAAACGGCGCACGGATGTCCAGCGGCGTTTATTTTTACCACATTCAAGCCGAAGGTTTCAGTAAGACCATGAAAATGATCCTGATGAAATAAATTTTCGGTTTTCTTTTTAGAAAAATATTGCTATACTAAAGGGCAGGATTTTTATCCTGCCCTTTTCTTATTATTACAGAATAGCTGGATTAAATTAAAGGAATGCAAAAATGCCTCGTCATCCAAATCTTCTTAAACGTTCTCGTGCTGCTTTGATAATCGTTGATGTCCAGGAGCGATTTGCACCGGTAATAAATGATATGGATGCCATTGTTGGAAATATCGTCAAACTTGTTCGTGGATGCAAAATCCTGGACATTCCTGTTTTTTACACTGAGCAATATCCCAAAGGTTTGGGAAAAACAGTGAAAGAGATTGTACAGTATCTTCCGGATATTGAACCGGTGGAAAAACTGCGATTTTCAATATGCTGTGAAAATGCATTAATGAAACCGCTAAAGGCAAAAGCCGTCCGGCAGATCATACTTGTGGGGATTGAAACGCACGTTTGTATGCTGCAGTCCGCTCTTGATTTCACCGAAGCAGGTTTTCAAGTGCACGTGGTGAAAGATGCGACAGGTTCAAGAAAAAATATCAATCGGGATACGGCTTTGCAACGAATGGTGCAACAGGGGATTACTGTGACGACAACAGAGTCGGCGCTTTTTGAGTTGACTGAATTCGCCGGTACGGATGAATTTAAGCAAATTGCGACGCTCGTAAAATAAAAAAATTTGAATAATATTTGCGGGTTTTGTATCTAACAAAAAGTTATATTAAGATAAAAATTGAATGAATACGGAGGAAAAATGCGAGATGTAATTATTATTGGTTCCGGGCCTGCCGGATTTACTGCGGCAATATATGCTGCACGAGCCAATCTCAAACCGTTGGTTATTTCCGGTCTTGAGCGCGGCGGTCAGGTCACTTTGACAGATGACCTGGAAAATTTTCCGGGCTTTCCGGATGGCCTCGGCGGGTACGATATGTATCAATTATTTGAAAAGCAAGCCAAGCGTTTCGGAACCGAACTTTTATATGATGTTGTTACCGAGGTTGACTTGACAGGTGATGTTAAAATTGTCAAAACCGCGGACCAGACCTTTGAAGCAAAATCCGTCATTATTGCCACGGGTTCTACACCCAAGCGACTGGGTGTGCCCGGTGAGGAGGAATACATAGGCAAAGGTGTTTCTTATTGCGCCACGTGCGATGGGTTCTTTTTTACCGATAAACACGTCGTCGTCGTCGGCGGAGGCAACAGCGCTCTTGACGAGGGACTTTACCTGACCCGTCATGCACGCCAGGTCACCATCATCCACCGACGGGATCGGCTGCGTGCGGATGCGATTTTGCAAAAGCGCGCTTTTGATAACGAAAAAATCGATTTTGTTTGGGACACGGTCGTTGAGGAGATTGTCGGCAATGGCGATATGGTAACGGGTCTCAAATTGAAGAATGTAAAAACAGGTGAAACCAGCGATTATCCGCTTGATGGTATATTTATTTTCATCGGCCACTATCCTAATGTGGATTTATTCAAAAATCAGGTTGAACTGGATGAAATGAATTATATCAAAACAGATCGCCGCGCCCGTACTAATCTTGAGGGCGTTTTTGCTTGCGGCGATGTCCAGGATTCGATTTACCGCCAGGCTATTACTGCGGCGGGTTCCGGCTGCCAGGCTGGAATGGAAGCGGAAAAATACGTCGCCGAATTGGAGGGCAAGGCGTATCCCGGTAAACTGAACGACAAGTGAACTGATTATTATATTGTTTCGCTGTTTCAAAACCCCGGCCATTATTTTAGAAAGCCGGGGTTTTTATTTTGCGATGGTCCGAGGTTTACTAACCTTTTCAAGTTTAGCAAGCTTGGTTTTCGACTGCAATCTCTAACGTTGTGAGAAGGATGCGGCTTTACATTCTTTGGAAATTCAACCTTGATTTTTAATAGCATATTCTGTATATTGAATACTCTTATAGGAGTGTTATGTGAGTGTAAATAATTCAAAAATTGGTGACAAGGTCACGATAAAAATCCCGCGCGCATTGTACGAGCGGCTTGGAAAAATTGTCCAGGGCAGCGGATTTAATTCTGTGACTGATTTTATTGTTTTTGTGCTGCGCGATTTGGTGGCAACCCAGTCTCAAAATAAACCCGTTGATGACCAGGATGCTTTGTCAAAAGATGAAATAGAAGTGATACGAAAACGGTTAAGATCTTTAGGATATCTATAAAAACACCGGGGAAATTTTCCTCTCAGAAACTCGGCAAAATACGATCATTTAAAAGAATAACTTTATAAAAAAGCATGGAGCAGAAAATGACGACAAAACTTGTGCCGCCGCATGGTGGTGTTCTTAAGCCCCTTCTATTGCAGGGAGATGCCTTGACAGATGCAAAAAACAAGGCGAAAACTTTACCTCAGGTCAGATTAACCTCTCGCGAAACGTCCGATTTGATCATGCTTGCAGTGGGTGCCTTCAGTCCGTTGGACGGATTCATGAAACGCGACGACTATCTCGGAGTCGTGGATAACATGCACACGGCCGACGGCACCTTGTGGCCAATTCCTATTTCCCTGTCAGTTCCGCAAGACCAAGCGGACTCGCTGACGACCGGCAGCCAAGTTGCCCTGGTCGATGATGAAAGCGGAGAATTGATGGGCAGCATGGTTGTGGAAGAAAAGTACAATTATGACAAACGCCACGAAGCCAAAATGGTTTTTCGGACGGAGGATGAAGCGCATCCCGGTGTGGCCAAAGTTTATGCCCAGCATGATGTTTTGTTAGGCGGCCCGGTGCAGGTTTTTAGCGAAGGCCCTTATCCACAGCAGTTTGGCGAACATTATGGTCGTCCTGCCGAAACGCGAGCTCTATTTGCGGAAAAAGGATGGAGCAAGGTCGCCGGTTTTCAGACGAGAAATCCCATTCACCGCTCTCACGAATATGTTACAAAAATTGCCCTGGAGGTGAGCGACGGCGTTTTTATCCATCCTTTGGTTGGGAAATTAAAGGCCGGAGACATTCCTGCTGATATTCGCATGAAATGTTATGAAGTTTTGCTGGAAAAATATTATCCACAGGATCGTGTCGTTCTTAAAGTTTATCCCATGGAAATGCGTTACGGCGGCCCGCGCGAGGCTGTGCTTCATGCCATTTTCAGGCAAAACTATGGCTGCAGCCATTTGATCATTGGTCGCGACCACGCCGGTGTGGGCAGTTATTACGGCCCATTTGATGCGCAAAAGATTTTTGAAGAAATTAATGATAGCGACTTGGCCATAAAACCGCTGAATATTGACTGGACCTTCTGGTGCCACAAGTGCGATGGCATGGCTTCCATGAAAACCTGCCCGCATGGAAAAGAAGACCGCGTTCTCATCAGCGGGACAAAACTTCGGGATATGCTTTCCCAGGGCGAGATGCCGCCAAAAGAATTCAGCCGGCCTGAGGTCGTGGAAATTCTTATGGATTATTACAAGACATTAAACAAGTAAAATGATTTGGAGAACAAGATGACGATTCAGAAAGCAACAAATATAACCTGGCATGACGGAGAGGTCAAGAAGGAAGACCGCGAGCGGCTGCTGGGTCAAAAGGGAACAGTGATTTGGTTCACAGGACTCTCCGGTTCGGGAAAATCAACTCTTGCCCATGCTGTGGAAGACAAGCTGTTCGAACGCGGCCATTTAACTACTGTTTTGGATGGGGATAATATCCGCCATGGATTGAATAAAAACCTCGGCTTTTCTCCTCAAGATCGCGAGGAAAACATTCGCCGCATCGGTGAGGTTGCCAAACTTTTTGCCGATACCGGAGTCATCGCCATGACGGCTTTTATTTCGCCCTATCGCGCCGACCGCGATAAAGCGCGATCTCTTTTAAATAAAGGTGAGTTTGTAGAGGTTTTTGTGCAGGTTCCTTTGGATGTGGCAGAAGACCGTGATCCCAAAGGATTGTATAAAAAAGCGCGCGCCGGTGAGATCAAAGAATTTACCGGCATCTCTGCTCCTTACGAAGAACCACTTTCTCCGGAATTAGTGATTGATACCAGCAAGCTGAATTTGCAACAAAGTGCAGATAAAGTTATTTCCTATCTTGAAGAACAGGGAATTGTGAAAAAAGTGTGAGCTTTTACAGAAAACGAGAATTTTGTATTTTTGCAGCCCGGTCAATTTGATCGGGTTTTGTATTTTTAAGGTAACTAAATTTGGAAAAATAGTATTGATAATTTTGAAGAATTATCACTACATTCAGACCTCGTCAAATGATGTGCAGATTACACTCTATTTGGACAATTACATCGGCATCTTTAATCATAATTTTGGCAGAATAATTATAGGGCAGAATAATTAAATAAATTATTACTGAAACCATTGTTTTTGCAATATCAATATTATTGGTAATGCATGTTTTTGAAAAAGTTATCGTAAAAATGATGTGTATTATTATTTAATTGTTTTGTCTTGAATTTTATCCTTTAATTATCCTGCCATTAAATTATTCTGCCAAAATAATTTTATGCTTTTCCCAACTTTAGTTATCATATTTATTATCATGATATTACGAGGCATGCTTAACGAGGTCTGTATGTTAAGTCAAAACAAAAAAGGCTGGCTTGGAAAAACCTCGTTTACGGGTGGATAAAATATGAGTTTGAGAGCAAAATAAGGAATATTTTAACATTTGGATAAAGCAAGTCACTCCGGCGAATGCCGGAGTCTCCTAAAAGTAAGAGTTTGGAGATTTCGGCAAGCGGCGGAATGACTCTCCCGAGCAGTGTCATAAAATCTTGAGCAAAATTTCCACCCATAACTGATATGTTACCCGGCTTGATTATATTCCTGAAATGAAAGAAAAAATAAAAATCAAAAACCGCTATTACAAGTTTTCTCAATTTCTAAAAGAACGCTATGGCGAAAAGGTTTGGAAAATTCCCGTGGATGCCGGATTTTCCTGCCCGAACAAAGATAAAAAGACCGGGGAAGGAGGCTGTATTTTCTGCCGACTGGATAGTTTTTCTCAAGTGCAATCACAGCAGGGAATGGATGTCAGCACGCAGATCAGAGAAGGACTGCGCCTTGGCCGGGAACGATTTGGTTTAAAAAAGTTCATTGTATATTTTCAGGCGTCGACAAATACTTTTGCTCCCGTGCCGTTATTGAGGAAACTCTTTGAGCAGGCTATTACTTACGACGGCGTTGTCGGTCTGTCAATTTCCACCCGGCCGGATTGCCTGCCCGAGCCGGTTTTATCACTTTTACGGGAGCTTGCTCAGCGCACTGATTTATGGGTTGAACTGGGATTGCAAAGCATTCATGACCGGACTTTGAAAATTCTTAACCGCAGGCACAACTATGCCGACTATTTACGAGCTGTTGAAAAACTGCATTCCCTGCCTTTGCGAATTTGTACACATCTCATGCTGGGCTTGCCCGGCGAGAGCCGTGATGATTTGCTTCAAACGGCGCACGAAATCAGCCGCTCCGGTATCGATGAAGTGAAACTCCATCCATTGCTTGTGCTGAAAGATACACCCCTTGCAGATATGTTTTACAACGGAGAGTTTACTGCGCTTAGCCTTGAGCAATACATTTCACTGGCTTGCGATTTTATTGAGCGAATGCCGCCGGAAATGGTTATGCAGCGTTTAACTGCCGAAGCGCCGGCTGATATTCTCATCGCTCCCCGGTGGTCAATGAATAAAATGCGAGTTTTAACCGTCATCGAAAATGAATTGAGCCGGAGACAAACAAAACAGGGAGAAAAGTTTTTGCTCAGGCGGGGTGGTCAAAAAAATTAGGTTCTATAACGAATCGAATGGCAAACAATGGGTCATCACTGTTTTGCCTTTTATCTACAGAAAAAGACAGAATAATTATCGGCAGAATAATTATGAATAACGATCATCCTGACCGAATAATTCGAGATGCAAAAAGGGTTTGTAGAACGGAGTAAGAGTCCTTGCCTTTAATCTTCTTGCGGGAAATTGTACCCACTCCAATCGTTGTTGAACGAATTAATATCTTAAAAGTAAAATTGTATCCATAAATGGCAAAATATTTTTCACTTCTTTTGCGGCCTGTCTCGTAGGCGGGGCTTGTCCGGGTTTGGCCTTAACAAGTATAAAGGGATTGCTGTTAATCATTTTGTCCATAAATCAAACAACATCAAGTGGCATTTTGATTTTATTACTCGCTCAAATTGATATAGATCAAAAACTGAATGCTATTGCACTTCTGCTTCATACCGCTGCTTAAATTTTATGACCGCGTCACAAACCGCTTTGGCAACGGAGTCGTAGAATGACTTGCTTTTTAATTTTTTTTCGTCATTGCGGTTGGAAATGAAAGCCGTTTCCAGGAGAATGTTCGGCATGGACGCACCGTAAAGAACATAAAACCCCGCCTGTCGCACCCCATGACTCCTGTCCTTTATGTCTTTGTGTAGTTCCTTGTCAACAATCGCAGCAAAATCCTGGCTCTCTTTGTTGTACGAGTTTTGTGCATTTGCGGCCAGGATAAATGATGCATCGGAAAGACCGGCATAATGGTTTTGCGAATCTTCAAATTGAATTACCGAGTTTTCAAATTGGGCTACGTTTCTCGCTTCTTCCGTTTTGGCCTGTCCTAAAAAGTACACCGTATGACCATGCAAACGGCGGCTGGGATTCGAGTCAACATGAATGCTGATGAAAAGTTTGCCCCCCGCTTTATTGGCGATTTCCGTACGCCGTTTTAAGGGGACGAATGTGTCACGTTTTCTTGTCATGACAACTTTAACATCAAGGCGCCTTTGCAATTCTGATTTAATTTTTTTTGCTATGGCCAGGGTAACGTTTTTCTCATAAAGTCCGTTTCTGCCTATGGCCCCGGGATCCTTCCCGCCGTGCCCCGGATCAATGACAACCACATCAATCTTCCACTTTTCGCGTTCTTTTTGCAATTCGGCCAAAAGATCATTTGAAATGTTTTCCCGGGTACGCAGCGAAATGATAATTTCATGAGATGTGCTGCTGGCAATGATATCAGGTTCTTTAAAATTAACAAAAGAATGAAAAGAAATTCTCGCTGTTTCATTTGAAAGTTGAATGGGAACGACACTCAGGATTTTCTTGCTTCTGCTTTTCACAGGAAATGGTTTTAGTGTGTCGATACGACCGCCGTAAATGTCGATGTAGAACCAATTGTTTCTTTGGCTGGAAAAAATATCCGACCGGGAAAATTTTTCCGTGGTGGCAATGTGGATGAGTATCCCGTTTTCCTTCTCATCGATAGAGACCCCGGTAATGTTTTCCAAACTACTTTTGACAGTCAATTCGAGATTCGCTGCATCATATTCGAACTGGAAGGGAAGGGCATCCCGCAGTGCCGTCAAAAAAAGTTTGATGGGAACGTAGAAAATTCCATTGCGATACAGAACATTGATTGGAATTTGTCTGATCTGATAGCCGACTTTGATGAATGGACTGATGGCAGTAATGGTAATTGGATTGCGGGGTATTTCCAGCGTGATTTGCTTGTTTTTCTCATTTTTGGAATAGGAAATAGATAACATGTCTGCCAGGCCGGCTACCGATACAAACTGGTAGCGTCCTGCCTGCAATGCCCTAATTGTTCCCAACCTCTCACTGTTTCTTTTATTAATGATTATAATTTCCCCGGCTAACGACGAAAGAGGTAAAGCAAAAATAAAAAGTGAAAGGATTAAAACTAAATGAGGAATGAATGTCCCGCCACGTTCCCTGATCGTTCTTCTCCCTGAAATGCTATTCTTCCCGCGATAAAAACTCACTGGCCTTTTTTAGAAATTCTTTTTCTTTATTTGATATCTTGTCATACCCGACTTCGTTTATTCGGTCTAAAATGCGATCTATTTCTGCGCGCTTTTGGCGGATGTCGTCCTGCTCGCGTTGCTTTTGCATAAATTTCTTTTTTTCCTGGCGAAAGCGAATTTCGCGAAGAAGTTTTGCGAACACAGAATCCCCCCGCAAAAGTAAATATCCAACCAGCGCACCTCCTAAATGCGCAAGATGGGCAACTCCACCACTAACGCCAAATAATTGTCCCTGAATGCTTGAGAAAAGAGAAATAGCAATAAAAATGGCAACCAGGTGTTTTGCTTTCAAATGAACGGGTAAAACAAAAAACAGCAATAAAGTAATCACGCGTTCCGGAAAGAAAACAGCAAATGCGACCAGCACGCCAAAGATTGCTCCGGAAGCGCCAATGACAAACGTAGACGAGTTCCAATTGAAAAGGATATAAAACATCCCGGCGCCAACGCCGCACATGAGATAAAACCTTAAAAACTTTTTCGACCCCAGAACGCGTTCCACCTCGCCGCCAAACATCCACAAAGTAAACATGTTGAATATAATGTGAAAAATACTCGCCTGGCTGTGGAGAAACAGATAGGTGCCTAATTGCCAAAACGCCAGATGGTGGGTCACTTCAAAAGGCTGCAAGGCAAAATACTTCATTAAAGGATTTGTAAGAAATTCTAAAACATAGATTGCAAAATTTGCAATAATGAGTTTTTTTACAACCGGAGTAAGCCCCGCACCAAGCCCAAATTGTATCCTTGATCCAAATCGGTTCATATTTTAAGTAAGAGTTTTCAGTTTGTTTTAATTAGCGCATATCCAATGCCACACCCAGGCGGAACCCGAGTCCGGACAAATCCACTCGTTCGGTAACGGGCAAACCCTTGTCGCTTTTACTGATGCTGCGGCTGACTTCACAATTGTTGTAAAAAACATCGGCAAGCAATGTTGAGCGTCTGCCTACGCGGTAGTAAACACCCGCAGCTCCACGCCAGCCGAGACCGCCGAACTTGCGTGTTTTTGACAGGTTGAGTTCATAGTTTTTTTCCTGGCTGATGAGGAATTGATAGCTCAAAGTACCGCGAATGAAATAACCCATATATCGGCTGAACGGGATTTTCACATTCAAAACGAGATTTACAGGTACAATCGTGCGGGCATAATCTACGAGCGTGGAGGTGGTATTGGTCGTTAAACCTTGCTGCTCATCTTTAGCAACCTGGGTCTCTTCCGAATAGGCCTTGTGAAAAACATCAACGCCGACACCAATATCCACCGCCTCGTCAATAGCTGTGCCCATGGTTACGCCGACGAGCATGCCGCTCTTGGCGTCTTTCGGGTTTTGATAGCCTGCATTTATTGTAAAGATGCTCTTGCTCTGCGCAAAAATCATACTCGTACTCATGATGATGAGTAGCGTTGAAACCACAAAAAATTTTCTCATGGTACCACCTCCTCTTGGGTGACTGGGATTTAAAAATTACAATGCTCTGTTATTTTAGACAAAGCAACGGTAAAATGCAAGTCAAAAATTTTTACCTGAAAGAAATGAATGAGTAATTCGTAAAAAGTCGAAAAGCATGTCATATCGAGGAGCGTAGCCCCGAATTATCGGGGAAGTGATCCTTAGAAAACTGCAACTTATGGCCGACATTCGGATTGCTTCGCTTCGTTCGCAATGATATTTTTGGACTTTTTACAAGGTGTTCATGAATCCAATATTACATTAATAATTCTGTTGCCATTTAACCTTGCGAAGGTTTTGAAAAACGCAATATACTTGTATATTGATCATTGTTTTTATCAATATATTGATGTTTGTAATGGACATAACCTTCGCAAGGCTAGTTTATCAACAGAGTCATTAATGATTACTTGTTTAGCTCAGCAAAAGTACAATTAATTTGTACTAATTTAATAACTTGTACACACCCTTTACGATTGATTGCAAAGCCTGTTTGTCATTCTCTGCATAAAAAAAGCAGATGTTGTGGGCTTGCACATACTGCCAACTGAATAATGCCAATCCAACTCTTGTCATTCAGTAAGAATCTTGTTGGCCGGACGAATAAATAATAGAAATTCCAATTTCAGCGTTTTCCCGACAAGATTCTTCCTGAATGACACGCCGGGTTCAATTATATTTCTATTGGCTTTTTAATACGGGAAATTCCTTTGCCTTTTTCATGCGGTGTTATTCTGCTTATTGTAAATTTGCTGAGTTAATGAAACAATCATTTTACATTAAATATTTTTACGGCTGTTCCGTCCGTAAGTTCCTTTCTTTCATGCTTCTAGTGTGCCGGCGAGATATGAATATTTTTAAGAACGAATAGCCGACGAAACGCTTCGGCATTTGTCATGGCTGCGAGTATGACGAGCGTAAGAAAGAGTTGGTTGCACAGCGCACCAATAAAAATAATAAAGAGACGACTGTCTCTCCCGACTCGAACTGCTGTTCCGTTGAGCGCTTTTGTCTTTATGAGATCATCATAAATTGCCGCGGTGTAACTGTTCATGAATGTTCCGGTCAGGGCTAAAAAACCGCTCAGCCAGACAAATTCGCTGTTTGTGGAAATCCATAGAGCATGAGTGATTCCCATGATGATAAGACCGTCGGCATAGCGGTCCAGTACTTTGTCAAGCCACGCCCCAAATGTACTGAATTGAAACTTTAAACGCGCAATTTCGCCATCGCAGCCATCCAGAACGGAAGAAAGTTGTGCTATAATCCCGCCAAACAAAATAAAAAGATATCCTCCCAGGTAGAAAAAAATGGCAGAAAGAACAGCCAGACTGAAACTGACGAGCGTTATTGCATTTGGAGAAATATCGTGATACGCCAAATGTGCGGAAAGGCGCGTGGACAATCTTCTGTTCACGTTTTTTGAAATTGGTCCGTCAGTTGGTTTGAATAATCGCCGGATCAAAGTCTTTTTTGCTTTTTTCAACGCTTTCTCATTATCGACATCGACCCAGAAACAACCGCTCACGTCCACCGTTTCCAATCTGCCCTCCCGGGCCAGGATTTGATTTCCGGCTGAGAGGCTGAATTGCCCTTGCGCCACACTTTTTTCCAATGCTTCAAAAATGGCCGGTGTGCAGAGGAAAACGCCCGTATCAATAGCATTGAATTTATCCAGGGATTTTCCGATAGATTCGGCTTTGCCTGCCACTGTTTGAACTTTTGTAACATCATCAAGATCAAAGTAATCTGAAGATATGGTCTTATCGATGCATAAGGCGCAATGATCACTGTCCATCTCATGGCAAATGAGTTTGTTTATTATATTTTCATCAAAGAGATGGTCTGACATGAGCAATAGAAATTGTCCGTGAAAGTATTCTTTTGCTTTCAGAACAGAGACGCCATTTCCTTTTTCCCAGTCGGGATTGTCGATGTATTGAATGGAAACGCCATACTTTATTCCATTACCAAGTTCTTTTCTTATTTTATCTGCTTCATAACCTACGACGATTTTAAACTCATGAACGCCGGCGATTTTTCCAGTAAGAATAATGCGCTCGATAAGGGCAAGCCCCAAAATAGGAGTTAGCGGTTTGGGCGAATAAAAACGGCTCAATCGGCTACCCCTGCCGGCGGCAATGATCAAGGCTTCCGGCATCATTACCTCCTTTCTGTTTTTTTATTCGGCTTGTCTTTCGGTCAAAATGGATAGCGTTGAGTTATTTGTTGGCAAGTCATTTATCTTTTTTTTCGTGGGATGGTGTCACGCTTGACTGAATAATAAAATATGATTACTCATTTAGCTCAGCAAAAGCGCCAATAACTTGAATTAATCCAAGAATATACGAGTTTTCCTGCATAACTATTTAAATAAGGCTCGTCATTCCGGCTGGAGCGGAGCGGAATGTGACCGAAGAAAGTGCCTGTGGTGC
>Ga0114931_10006484_pt1 | contig 14378 bp, 15 predicted proteins | sample 2SBtaG_FD_89579 | JGI IMG/M metagenome (GOLD analysis project Ga0114931, IMG submission 89579) | Deep subsurface microbial communities from Kolumbo volcano to uncover new lineages of life (NeLLi) - 2SBTROV14_V59a metaG | ecosystem: Environmental > Aquatic > Marine > Volcanic | place: Kolumbo...
CGAAATATAGGTCGCCGCCGATCGCAGCTGATTACTATCATGGTGAAAGTGCTTGTCGTCGCGTAGACTATCCAAAGCATAGTTAAATTAATGGTGCGGGATCATGACAACGAAAAATGTCGGCCAGCACCTGAGACACCGCCTGAGCGACAACGCATTCAGGAACTTCCTCTTCGTAGCGCTATGTTTTGCCGGCCTCTATATGATCCTGCGCGCTGTCCTGGCTTTCTAAAACAAAGGCACCGGTAGCCCGGATTATTAACTTGACTTGCCGATTGGTGGCGGCGCCACAAAGGGATAGCGCGCCTTGGCCTTGGTCGGACCAGCACCGGAGTTTCGTATATAGCGGCGATCATCATCTTCACGCAGTTTGAACGCCCAGGTTGGCTCGCCGCCAGTTGTCTCTTGAATGAACCGGCGGTTGCGCTGGCTTTGCAACGCGCGCGCGTTGACACTGTCGGGGTCCCAGTCCGTTAGTAACGCGCAGCGCAGCTCATCGCATTTTTTGGAGTGAGCTGCGTCCGCCGCCAGGTTGGTCAATTCATCAGGATCTGCCGCCAAGTCGTAGAGGAGATCCGGGAAGCCATGCGTATAAATGAGCTTATGGTGCCCGCGCCGGATCATGCGGCAGGGTGCGCAGGTACCTTCACCGGTGTATTCGGAAATGACCGTATCATCCCAGCTTGAGCTATCACCACCGAATAATGGAATTAAGCTGTTTCCATCAAGCGGTGCAACAGGCTCCCAGTCATTGCCGCCTGTCGCCAGGTCCATGCAACTGGGGAGGATGTCGGCCAGCGAAACGTTTTGCTTGACCCGGTCTGGTTTGAAGCACGATGGCCAGGAAACAATGAGCGGCACGCGCGATGAATACTCGTAAAAATATTGTTTATACCATCCGCCGCGCTCGCCAAGCATTTCGCCGTGGTCGGACGTGAGAATGACAACCGTGTCATCGCTCAGGCCAATTTCGTCAAGCGTCGCCATGATACGACCAACCTTGTCATCGCAATAGCTGATCATGCCGTAATAGGCATGGCGGGCATTGCGGATGTGTTCATCAGTCACATCGTTGAGGTCTCCGCCATGGGCGTAGTGTAGCCACCGGCTCATTTCGTCCTGCTCATCCAGCGGGATGGCCGGCACTTTAGGTAACGTAATGTCATCGTGATTGTAGCGATCCCAATGCTCGCGCTTGGCGACGAAGGGCGAATGCGGATGTGTGAACGAAATCATCAAAAAGAAAGGTTGCTTGTCTGAAAACCGCACTAGGTCATAAAGCTTCTGACGGGCAAAAAATTCGACCTCGTCATCATAGTCTATTTGCAAGGAACGAATACAACTGCCTGAGTCGATGACCTGACGCATGCTGATACCGGTCGGGCGATTTTGAGGCCCCTCAGTCCAGTCCGGGGTCCACGCAAAATTTGATGGATAGACGTCAGTGACCAGACGTTGCTCAAAGCCGTGTAATTGGTCAGGACCTATAAAGTGCATTTTGCCCGATAGCGTAGATGAATATCCTTGCGCCCGCAGGTAATGTGCAATTGTCGGGGTCGAGCAGGGAAAATCCATCGCATTGTCCCAGACGTCGATCGCGTTGGCGTAACGTCCCGACATGAACGAGGCACGCGAGGGTACGCAAAGTGGAAAATTTGTGTAGCTGTTCTCGAACAATACACCGCCTGCCGCAAGGGCATCGATATGCGGCGACTTAACCAGATCATGCCCGTAGCATGATAGAAATTGCGGGGCCATCTGGTCGAACATTATAACGAGTATGTTGGGTGAGGTCTTGGACATTGTTTCGTTCCAGCAACAGAGGTATAAGATGGTCGGCAAAATATGATAACGGTGGCTAACCAAATTTGTTGGCAGCGATAATCTGATTTTAGAAACGGCATTGCCACAGCTATTCATCGCCCCCCAAACGGGCGTACGCAACAGATACCGACAGGGCCATACGACCCTGCCGGATAGCTCTTATTTACTTTTTACTTCGATGCCTAGTTTTTTGACGACGCCCCTAAACGTTTCATATTGCGCCTTCACGAATTTTTTCGTGTCTTCGGGGCTGCGAATATCGGGAATGGACCCCAACCCCTTGATCAACTTGTTGAAGACCTTGTCATTCTTCAGCGACTGGAGGGTCGCAACCCATTTATCGACGACCGGCTTAGACAGGCCCGGAGGTCCGAAAATTCCGCTCCAGCCGATGATCATTTCCATTTCCTTATATCCCAATTCACTAACGGTCGGAACATTGGGTACGGAGGCAACTCTTTTGGCTGTGGTGATCGCTAGCGGCACTGCCTGACCGGCCTTGATCGCACCGATAACACCGGAGAGATTCTGCCAAAGGAAATCAACGTGTCCACCGACCAATGCCGCGCGGGCTTTGCCACCGCCTTTATAGGGGATGTGCGTCAACTTACTGCCATCAACGCCCATTTTATCAGCCATAACGAGCGATGCCAGATGCAACAGAGTACCAACGCCAGCAGAAGAAAAAGAAAGCTGCTTGCCCGACTTTAATGCGGTTTCAAATTCCTTGAACGTCTTATAAGGCGAGCCTTTTTTCACCACGAGCACAAAAGGATTGCGTTCGGTCAAGCCAAGGAATGTGAAATCATCCCACTTATATGGGATGTTTGGGTTCATTGCCGGCACGCCTGCCTGGCAACCAACCCGTGCCGAAAGCAGCGTATAACCGTCCTTCCGGTTCTTGACGACATAGGTTGAACCCACCACGCCCGCAGCACCTGTCTTGTTAATCACCAGAACCGGCTGTTTCAAATAGGCTGGGGCGGCGGCGGCGACAATGCGCGCATGCAGATCCGATGCGCCCCCAGGTCCATAGGGAGCAACCAGCGTAATAGGCTTTGATGGATAATTGGCGGCGTGAGCCCAATAGCCTGGCGCGCATGACATAATCGTCGCGCCAAAGACCGCAGCTGCGCGTATGAGTTGCTTCATTTCAAAATCCTCCCCGGCAATTCATCATTGCCGCTCTTGTTTTTGTTCAGTGATTCGATCCGCCCAGAGCAGAAGCGCAGACCTCTTTGCCGAAGCGAAAAGGGGGGCGACACAAGACAACTTGACTCAAGCGGCGACATATTGCAATAGTTAATTACAAAAAGTAATCAATATAAAACGGGCAGGAACATATGGCAGCTGGCACTGCATCAGGCCTCCGGGCACGGAATAGGGATATGGTTTTGCGCCAAATTGCGTTTGGCACATCGGTATCACGCAAGCAAATTTCGGAGCAAACGGGCCTTACCGGTGCCGCAGTCTCGCGAATAACGCGGGAATTGATTGAGGCCGGTCTTGTCCAGGAGAGCGGGAGCCTGAAAACCAAGGGGCAAGTAGGGCGCCGCAACATTCAACTTGAGTTGGGGGGTGATGGCGCATTCGTCCTCGGCATTGCCTTGACGGCAAATGTGCGGTCAGTTTCGATAAGCAACTGCCGGGGCGACATCATCGCTCGGCGCAAAGTTGCCAATCTCAACATGAAAAATCCGAATGAAGCCGTTCGGCAGTTAGCGACCGCCGCGGGCCGTTTAATAAAGTCGACAAATTTTGACGCCTCACGGCTCGTCGGCTGTGGAGTTTCGGTTGCGGGATTGGCAGATCCTGCTACTGGCGATCTGATCCAGGCCGCGCCGCTGGGTTGGGATAAATTTCCATTGGGTGCTGACTTCTCAGATCGGCTGGGCTTGCCGGTTCATGTTGAAGGCCGTCCTATCGCTCTACTGATGGCCGAGCACTGTGGTGGAGCCGCTGCCGGATTGAAAAATGTTATGCTGGTCAGCAATGGCATCTGGGTAGGTGGAGCGATGATGCTGGACGGCACCATGTTGCGCGGCCAAAATAATATGGTTGGCCAGATTCCACATTTGGCAGTTCAAGGTAACAAGACGCTTTGCACCTGCGGCCGCAAGGGATGCCTCAATGCGGTTGCATCTGGAGCGGCAATCCTAAGTAAATTGGAGCACATCCGTATCCCTGGCGATCTTCGGCACAGCGAACCAGGCGACCGGCTACAGGGACTCACCAATCTTCCCGGTCCTTGGTCTTCAGAAATCAGAAAAGTGTTCAAGAATGCAGGTAGGAAAATGGGATTTTCCATCGACCAGATTTTGTCGATAATTGATCCAGAACTGGTGCTGCTTGCCGGCGCTGCCGGCCGGCAAGCTGACTATATTGACGGCGTTCGCGAAACGCTGGGAAATATTCGTGCTGGCAACGACTTTTGCCCAATATTGGCTAGTAAAGTAACCAGTGATCAGTCGGCTGCGTGGCTTGCGCTGAATGCCTTTGTCTATTCGCACTCTCTCAATATCGGTCAGTTGAGGGCAGCATAGCTAGAAGCAGCAGTGCGCATTGCAAGGGCGCGTTACTCTAGGAAGGACAATGCAAAATCAATTGCGGCAGAATATTATCGCCGGGGCGGTCTATCTCCTGTTCGGTCTTTTTGTGATATTCGTTCTTATCCCCCTCGGAGTTGATGAGCCCGCCAATGTGGAGCATGCGGCGCTGGCGCCATCTTATTGGCCCAAGATTATTTGTTCGGCGCTCGCGGCATTGGGCTTGGCCATACTTGTCCGGTCCATGCTGCAGTTGAAGAAAAGACCGTCGACGACAGCGCATAAGGAGGTCGAGCAAGTGCCCGAAACTACGATGTGGCGGGCCGTGGTCGTTGTTGTTGGGTATTTCCTGCTTTACGCGCTGCTCGAAAAACTAGGATTTGTCCTGGCGACCGTGATCGCTCTGGCGCTCCTGATGCTCTTTGCCGGGGAACGCCGCGTGAAAATACTGCTGCCAGTTTCACTGGGTGTACCTGTGGCGCTCTATTTATTCTTTACCAAAGCCGCGAGTATTCCAATTCCAAACGGGATTCTGGAAACAATATTGTCCGGAGGCTAAGACCATGTTCGACACCATCGCCGGCGCCTTCGCACTCGTTGCCACGGTCGGCAACGCTCTGGCGCTCTTCGTTGGCGTAGTATTTGGGACAATCATAGGCGCCGTTCCAGGCATGACAACGCCAATGGGCGTGGCGCTGGCGCTGCCCTTCACGTTCACGATGCAGCCTGTAACCGGCATATTGCTGCTGTTGGGCGTCTATAAAGGTGGACTATATGGCGGATCGATCACCGCCATATTAATCAATGCACCCGGCACACCAGCAGCCTCATGCACCGGCCTCGATGGGTATCCCCTGGCCAAGAAGGGCGAAGCACGGCGAGCGCTGGACATGGCGCTTTATGCATCCTGCACAGCTGATTTTATATCCAATCTATCGTTGATTTTCTTTGCTGGCATTCTCGCCAGCTTCGCGCTTGATTTTGGCCCACCGGAGTTTTTTACGCTTATTGTATTTTCGCTGACGATCATTGCCGGTGTTTCCGGTGACGATCTGCTGAAGGGACTTGGTGCCGCCTGTCTGGGGTTGATCCTGGCAACCGTTGGCCTTGATCTTATTTATGGCTCGAACCGATTTATTTTTGGCGAATATCAACTGATGAGCGGGCTCAATTTCATTCCCGTTCTCATCGGTCTTTTCGCTCTTCCCGAGGTTCTCAGTTTTTATGCAACCCGCCAGCAGGCTCACGAAACCTCCAATCTGGCGGGAATGAACGCCACATTCGCCGATTACCGGCGCAATCTAAAATCGATCATTCGCGGCAGCCTTATCGGTGTAATCCTCGGCGCCATTCCTGGCATTGGTGGTTCCCCCGCCGCCTTCCTGTCTTATAGCGAAGCCAAGCGAAATTCGAAGAACAGTGCCAATTTCGGCCATGGAGAATTGGAAGGCGTTGCTGCAGCCGAGGCAGGCAACAACGGCGTCGCAGGCGCAACTCTTATCCCATTGTTGGCACTTGGTGTGCCGGGCGATATCATTACAGCGATCATACTTGGCGCTTTCATGATCCACGGGTTGAGACCGGGGCCACTGCTGTTCCAAGACAATATTAACCTAGTCTATGCACTCTTCATGGGCATCATGTTGAGTTCGGCATATTTGTTCGTCGTGGGTAAAATATCGATCCGGTTGATCGCGAAAATTGCAGACGTACCGCACCGCATCCTTTTTCCAGTCGTGTTAATCCTGTGCGTGTTCGGTGCATACGCGATTAACAATACAGTTTTTGACGTCTTGGTGATGTTCGTCATGGGCGTCATCGGTTTCGGTATGCGCAGACTGGGGATACCGGCGGCGCCCTTTCTAATTGCATTTATTCTGGGGCCGCTGTTGGAAGACAATTTCCGCCAGTCAGTCTTGCTCGGTCGTGGCGATATCACGATCTTTGTCAGCAGCTACATCTGCTGGCTATTCTGGGGCCTGACAGTACTCACAGTTGGCGCCATGATCTACCAGCGGATGAGCGGAACCAAACCCGTTAGTGACGGCGCATAACGCAGAAGGGAGTGCCTGGCATGAACGGTCCATCAACTGCGACCCAAAAGGCGTTGTTCACGTTTGCCATTATCACGGACACACATATTCGCCCTCCCGGCGGCGACGAATCTTCGCCCTTTACAGTAAATGACCTAGCCAATGATCGGGCGCGTTACGCCATCGCCGCGATCGCAAGGCATGAACCGGCATTCACTATCCATCTAGGCGATATGGTGCATCCACTCCCGCATTTGCCAACCTATGATGATGCTGCGGATGAAGCCATGCGGATTTTTGCACCACTGAAAGATGGAATGCATTTCGTTCCCGGAAATCATGACATTGGCGATAAGCCGATGGACGGATCGCCAGCCCGCCCAGCCGATCAGGCAAGCATAAAAATCTATGAAAAGCACTTTGGTCCAGGATATTACAGTTTTGACCATGGTGGCATTCATGTTGTTGTGATGAACTCGTCTCTGATCGGTTCTGGAAGTAACCTTGAGACACACCAGCAGCTATGGCTGGAAGATGATCTTGATCGCCACACCAGTGATCGGATCATTCTCTTCTCTCACTATCCACCATTCATTGACGATCCCAATGAGCCGCTTCATTACGACAATTACAATATTGCGGGACGAGCATGGCTGCTCGATCTGTTGCGGAAACATGACATCGAGGCGGTGTACTCCGGACATGTTCACCAGTTTTTTTACAACCGCGCCGGCAATACAAAACTCTTCTGCCTGCCGGCGACCAGCTTTATCCGGCAGGACTATAGCGAGCTTTACGATGTCGGCCCGACAGCAGAATATGGTCGCAACGACAATGGTAAATTCAGCTACACGCTGATTGACGTTTTTAAGGATGGCCACCGCTTGCGCATTATTCCGACGGAAGGCAGAGGCCTGGCGGCAGGAAATGCAACCATTAAGCCCGACCCCGTAACGGCGCAACCATTGGGAGTTCCACTGGTCGTTCACCTGCGCCATGCCTGGGCGCGTGCCAGGGACATGCCCTACAACGGGGCGATGGAGGAATTTGCCCGCAAGCGCGCGCGGAACGATTATGTCCTGCTGCGGTTGTTGCAGATGGGTATTTCGGGCGTCCGCACGCCGCTAACCGATCTGCTTGATCCTGAATATGGCCCGCGGGTGCAGGATTTTTCTGCGGTCGGACTTCACTTCACATTTTTTTGCGCTGGCGTAGCAACGCCAAAAACTTGGCAAGCCTGTCAAGATAACGCCCACCTCATTGACACAGTCGAATTCGTTACCAGCACTCTTGATCTGTCGGATATCGCCGACCAGCTTGCAGCTTTTGACGCAACGAGCGGCCCTCCCGTTCATCTCGGGAAGTTCCACTCATCCGCCCATGATCGCCAGCAAGGATCGAAATATGCCCACTCAGTGAGCTTCGGGTTCAAATGGGATGATCGCAATGGGCTGCTCCCTTGCCTGCGCAAAGCCGACAGGAATTCCAGCATCAGTGGGATTGTCTTTCAGGTTAATCTTACAGACGAGCTTAGCATCAGGCTGCCCGAGATCGATGCCTGGGCAGCAACCAGCGACCTGACCGCAGTCGCTGTCATACGACTGGCGGACGCCAATCCGGCGATTGCCAATTTTGATGATGAAGCAATCTCAGCGCGAATAAGCGAGGCGCTATCCATCGTCAAAGGATTGCAGAACGTGACGCTTCAACTCGATACCTTTATGGATATTGACCGCGGCTACCACCCGCGCAACGGGTTAATAGATCGGCGCAGTAATTTCCGCCTTGCCGGGTACAAACTTGCCATGCAGTCGGGACGCTAGTGCCGTGCCAGTGCATCAAGTAGTTCCGCCAATTTTGACTGCTCTTTACCAATCATTAATCTGACTACCGGGATGTGACAGAGTGCCAGGAAAAACAGCAAATACATGTCCACGGCATGCACAGGATGAAGCCATTGTAGTCAGGCGGATTGATGTATTTGTATATCGGCACCCTCTCAAAACGCCGGTCGCCACATCGTTTGGCATTATGCGCGACCGGCCAGCTGTATTTGTGCGGCTTGAAGACAAAAACCAAGCATTTGGCTGGGGCGAGATATTCGCCAACTGGCCGGTTGCAGGAGCTGAACATCGTGCCAATTTGCTAGTGCAGGATATAGCCGAACTTGTCCTCGGTGCACGGCTAGAAAACCCTTCTGACTTATTTTACCTACTCGAAAACAAAACACATATTCGGGCGTTGCAATGCGGCGAGCGGGGGCCATTCAGGCAGGTGATCGCGGGACTGGATATTGCGGCCTGGGATTTATTTGCCCGCCGCGCCGGTCAATCTGTGAGAAAGCTTTTAAGCAATGGGGCTTCATCTCGGGTCGCCGTTTATGCCAGCGGTATTCATATCAAGAAGGCTTATGATAAGATTACTGAGGCACGAAGTGCTGGATTTACCGCATTTAAGGTTAAGGTAGGTTTTGACTTGCAGGACGATGCACGTCGTCTAAACGAGCTGGTCAAAACCCTAAAATCTGGGGAAAAGCTGTTCGTCGATGCCAATCAGGCCTGGAGCCACGATCAAGCGTCGGCCTTTATCGATCAAGTGGAAAGCTCTGACATTGGCTGGGTGGAAGAACCAATCCCGGTCGATGCGCCTGATCATGACTGGAAGCGCGTTGCTGCAAACAGCCCGATACGCCTCGCCGGCGGAGAAAACATCGCTGGCCGGGATGCTTTCACCGCTGCAATAGAGCTTGGCGCGCTCTCCATTTTGCAACCCGATATTACAAAATGGGGTGGCTTTACCGGTTGTTTGGCGGTCGCCAGAGAGGCTAAGGCGAGCGGTTGCCTGTACTGTCCGCATTTTCTAGGTGGCGGGATTGGTTTAATCGCCTCGGCTCATCTCTTGGCGGCAACGGGCACAGACGGGTTCCTTGAAGTGGACGTAAATCCCAATCCCTTGCGTGATCTACTCGCTCCCATTAGCGGTTCAATGCGCGACGCCTATTGGCACGTTCAGGATGCACCTGGTCTTGGCATCGATATATTGCCATACGAACTGGAAGCGATCAAAACCATGGAGGCCTCAAGAAGTCAGTAGTAATGGCAGCACAAACACGCAGACGGCGGAAAGTGACGCGCCCTCAAATTCTTCAAAAATAGACTTTGTCGGCATCGAACAAATCAAGGTTATTGGGATCGACCTGATGCGCCGCTAATGTTGGCCTGACGGAAGCCAATATTAAAGGTGCTATCGTCCTATCGCATTGCCTGACATGCAACAGCTACTCGCGCAGGCTATTGGATAGCCCGGAGGGCATCTCCTTCGCCTCCCCGTGCTGCGGGCGGTTACTGATTGCAAAAGATGTTGCATGGAGAGAGCCAGAGCAAGGGTCATAAATGGTGACCCGCCACCGTTAATTCCAGGCGCGGCCCACCAGTTATCTCAGATAAAGTTGCGCAGGTTAAACAGGGCGATGATGCCGCCGCCGATGATCGTTGACCAGATCAGATAGTTAACGGCAGACGAGCCGGTAATTCGTTTGTCCTGGCTGGTAAAAAAGATCCCGAGGCCAAAGAATACAATCAGATCAAGTACACCATGAGTTACCCAGTGGTGACCCAGGGACACCATGAATTGGAAAACAGGATGCACGTTTTCTTTCAGCAGCACCAGCAAGGCATTAAAGATCGCGGTATATGCATAGGCCATGGCATAGCCGCTGGTTTTTGCATTAAGCAGATCGCTGGCTGCACTTTGAGCCTGGGTTGCAGTTTTCGTGTCCATAATCAGTTCTCCTTCAAAGTCCGAGTTTCATGGCCATGCCAAGTTTATCACCCATGCTTATGACGGCGCCGCTGCCTTCCATTGCCAAGGCTAGAAGCACGATGCCGGCAGAAGTCCACAGCGTCACCTTGCGCACCGCGGCGCTCTTGTCGACCGGACCGGCAGCGGCGATCGGCAGGAAGGTTGCCAAAAGCAGCGTCAGAAAGAACAGGTGCTCCTTGGTTTCCATGAAAAATCCGTGCGCCCACGGCCAGGGCCCCGCCTTGATGACCGCCTTGTCCGCCCCATAGTACAGCACGTAATAGTAACCCGCCGTGATGTAGGCCAGCCAGATCAATATGGCAGATGCCGTGGCGACCTTGCGCAAGCGCCCAACATTGCCTTCGCTGGCGTTTAGTGTTTCGGCAAACACCCAGACAGCAGCCATCATGCCCAGCACACCGAAAGTTGGATGGAGTAGTAGTTCGTAATTCTTAAACATAATTAGTGTCCTTATTACTGTATTGTGAGACTATGCGCGCGTCCTTGGCAACCCTCACCTTGAAGACCGTTGCCGCTGCCAGGCCGAAAAGTATTTTCGAAATAAAGCTCACCGACATAGGCACCACGTGAACGAAGTCTGGATTTATCAGGGGCAAGACCAGAAGAAAATTCAGGGCCCAGACCGCGCCCAGAACAGTGGTAATCAAACCAACTTCGGCAAGACTGCCTGCCAGCTGAGGCACAGCATTACGCAGAAAGACTGCCACAGCCAAGCCGAGCATGGCGGCAAGTCCGAAATGGATGACCAGCCCAATGGGCACCGCCATCGCCGTGCCTGCCTCAGCCGGCATCAAGGTTGCTGTCACGCCGCCCGCCACAGAAGAGGCGCTGACACCGGTCAAGCCGGAGTAAATGGCGATCCACACCACTTCCGCCGCGCCACCGGCCAGCCCGGCAAGCAGGCCGTTCCGCCACTGCTCGCTGGGACCAGCCAATATATCTGTCCGCATTATTTTCATTGGTTTCTCCTTTTGAAGACAGTAAATCTTACGCTGGTAAGAGCGGCATTCGCATTGATTCAAATCAAGTCAGAATTTTGATCGAATTTATTTGATCGTCTTGCTACCCGCCGGCACCGGGTTCGATATCTTCAGGTTCGTCGGCAAGAACGGGGATGACATAGGATCCGCGCAGCCAGCGCGACAGGTCAACTTCGGCACAGCGGCGCGAACAGAAAGGACGATACTCATAGCTCAAAGGTGCGGCGCAGATTGGGCAGCGTCCTTTCCGCGTCATGGCTTTGCGCGGCGCTTTGTGCGGCTGGCTCTGTCCCAATGAACTTCTCCTGTCATATTGCGGTTGGCTGTGTTGCGGCGGGTTGTGGCATAGCCTCGCCGCCGGGCTCTGCTGGCGCTCGCAACGGCCCACCCCGCCGAGGTCAGCCCGGGTCGATCTCGCCTGCCTGCAACCAGTTGAAATGTATCGGGAAACCTTCCGAGGAGAGCAGTGACACAACCTCTGTCAGCGGCAAACCGACGACATTGGTATAGGAGCCATTGATCTTCTGCGCAAAACAGCCGGCCAAGCCCTGAATGGCGTAACCACCCGCCTTGCCGCGCCATTCGCGCGAGGCAATATAGCTTTCGATTTCCTCTTTCGACAGTCGCTTGAAGCGGATGCGGGTATTGATGATCTTGATGCGCAGCTTGTCGCTCGGCGTGATGAGGCATAGCCCGGTGAGGACGCGGTGCGAGCGGCCGGAAAGCATCTGCAGCGAGGCGACGGCTTCTTCAACATGCACGGGCTTCACGAGGATGCGCCGTCCAACGGCGACCACGGTATCGCCAGCCAGCACATAGGCGTCGGCAAGGTCCTTGTCGTTGGCAATCTGATCGCGGGCTTCTTCGGCCTTGGCTCTGGCCAGGCGTGTCGCCAGGGTTCGCGGCATTTCACCACGCTTGGGCGTCTCGTCAATTGATGACGGCCGCAGTCCGTCGGGCTCAATGCCGACCTGCTCCAGCAGCGCCATACGGCGCGGTGAAGCGCTCGCCAGCACGAGCTTGGGTCTCAAGTCTGCCCGCCTGCCGGTAGGTTTCGTCCGGGCACGCTGCTGGCGCAATGTCTCGCGCCTCGGCCCATCGGTTCTACTTAAAGCGGTAAGTGATCCGGCCTTTGCTGAGGTCATAGGGGGTCATTTCAACCAAAACTTTGTCGCCGGCAAGCACGCGGATTCGATTTCTGCGCATCCGGCCGGCGGTATGCGCGATGATCTCGTGGTCATTTTCCAGCTTTACCTTGAAGGTCGCATTGGGTAACAGCTCGCTGACAACCCCGTTGAACTCCAGCAGTTCTTCTTTCGCCATTTATCCTCTCTTCGTGCCATGCAGCTCATTTGATGGCATTTTGCCGGGAGAATGCGCAGCCTCGTCGTGAATTGCAAGTGATCTATCGCAAAGATCGTCCTGATCCAACAGGGATTCGCACTTCATACTGCTAATCCAGCCGAAAATTCCGTGTTTTTTGGCGGCTATGGCCTGTCTTACGGCGCTGGCGGAAAGCAAAAAGAAAAAAGCAAGATGTCAAGACATGGCGATCCCCGGTAGTGTCTCAGGTGTTTTTTCTTGGCCGTCCAGTTTTTGGTATGCGGGCTTCACTCATAAAGATCAGTCCGGGTTGGCGGCAGCGGTGCGCGGCCCTTGGCGCTTTTGCTGGCCAGCGTCTGGTAAATCCGGGCTGAGCCGCGCGTGAAGGCCAAAGAGACGCCGGCCAGATAGGCGAGCCAGATGCGCGTCATCTCCGGCCCGACCAGTGCTTCGGCGCGCTGGCGGCTGGCGGTAAGCCGCTGGCACCAGAGCCTGGTGGTCAGCGCGTAATGTTGGCGCCATGCCTCGACGTCCTGGACTTCAAAGCCATGCTGCTCAAGCGCCTCAATGGTATGGCCGATGTGATCCAGTTCGCCGCCGGGGAAGATATATTTCTGCAAGGCGCGCTGTTCCGGCCGGCTGGAAAATTTGCGTGCCTTTTTCTTGGCGCGGCGGGTGATGCCATGATTGAGGAACAGGCCATCCCTGCTGAGCAGCGATCTGACTTTGGCGAAATATTCGGGCAGATTGGCGAGCCCGACATGCTCATACATGCCAATCGACGAGATCTTGTCATAGCTGCCGTCAAGCTCGCGGTAGTCCTTCAATTCGATCCTCACCCTGTCTGCAAGGCCAAGCCGGGCGATCTTGTCGCTGGCAAAGTCATACTGCTCCTACGACAAGGTCACGCCATGGGCGCGGACGCCGAAATTCCTGGCCGCATAGCAGATCATGCTGCCCCAGCCGCAACCGATGTCGAGCAGCTGTTCTCCTTGCGTGAGGCGCAATTTGCGGCAGGTCATTTCAAGTTTGTCCAGTTGTGCCTTGTCGAGATCGTTGTCCCAGCTGGTGAAATAGCCGCAGCTATAGGTCATCTCGCGATCAAGGAAGAGCTCATAAAATTCATTGCCGACGTCATAGTGGAACTGCACAAAATCCTTGTCATCGCGCGCGCCATCGCCGCTGCCAACTTCGTCACCGGCATAGCTGCGGGCTTTGCGGTGGCTTTCACCTTTGGCGAAAAGAAACGGCCGCAGGTCACGCAGCAACCGTCCCTTTTGCAGTTTCTTAAGGCGCCCGCGGCTGCGTTTGGAGGCCAGTTGCTCGCCAATGTCGATCAGCGTGCCGCCTGCAAAGCCGGTATTGCCGAGGGCATAGTGGCGAATAAGCCGGTCCAGGCTCGGGCGATGCAGCAGCGAAGCAATGGTGCCGGGGCTGGCAATTGTAATTGTCAGGTCGCTTTTGACGTTGCCGCCCAATGGCACCAGGGTGCCGTCCCACAGTCTGACCGCGACGTCGATGTCCAGCTGCTCGCCGATATGCTCGATGAGATCGCGGGCCGCAGCCAGCTGCTTGGCGTTTTTTGTCATGGTTTCATGTCGTCCGAAATAATCGATAAGGGCACCCTGTTGCAGTGCAGTGCAGTGCAGTGCATCGCGATGCGGCAAGGCTTTGCAGGAGCATTTCTTGCGCTCCGGCGGGAAAAAGCACAATAGCAGCGCGGTCACGGCTTTGACATCATTGCTAAAACTGCCTGCGGGAGCCCGGGGGCTGTGCTGGATTGCTGGTAGATGCTGTCCGGGCGCCGGGCTTGGGTGGCGCCTGGAGGTCAAACGGCCGGGCTGCCATCG
>Ga0114931_10006485_pt1 | contig 14378 bp, 15 predicted proteins | sample 2SBtaG_FD_89579 | JGI IMG/M metagenome (GOLD analysis project Ga0114931, IMG submission 89579) | Deep subsurface microbial communities from Kolumbo volcano to uncover new lineages of life (NeLLi) - 2SBTROV14_V59a metaG | ecosystem: Environmental > Aquatic > Marine > Volcanic | place: Kolumbo...
ACTTCTTGATGTGGGGGCTGGAAATGGATTGTTTCTCAAATTCTTTAAGGCTCATGGCTTTCAGGTGTCTGGGTATGAGCTTGAAAAAGAGAATGTCACAAACATGAAAAAAGATCCGGTACTCAAAAATGAAACGATTCGACAAGGTGATATTACCAAAATGCGCGGGAAAGAAGCGTTTGATGTGGACATTGCAAGCGATGTGATTAAGCATATAAAAGATGATGTCCTTGCGATAAAAAACCTGTGGTCATTTGTAAAGCCGGGTGGCATGATGCTTATCACTGTACCTGCGCATGCGCATTTATATGGTAAGCGGGATGTGCTGTGGGGGCATTTCAGACGCTATGATATGAGGGTGCTTCTTGATCATATTGAGAAAGGAGTTCTGTCGTATGTCATTCCCGCGCAGGCGGGAATCTCGAGATCCATGGATCCTTCGGGCAAGCCTCAGGATGACAACATTGGATACCACATTGCATTTGCCACCCAGTGGAATATTGTGGGGTATTTTGTCTATTTCCTCTTTGAAAAGATCCTTCACAAACCAATCAATGAAAAAATGAGATACAGTCCCACCCTTGCTGGTCGTATTTCTCGCTATATTGTCGAGAAAATTCTGCACGCTGAGGAACTGATTGGTGGACTTCCACTCGGGCTTACTCTTGTGGTTGGGGTGAGGAAAGTCTGATCAGCGATTCATGATTCATGATTCATGATTCAGGATTCAGGATTCAGGATATACGAATGAATAGAAGATATGTTGTTTTCTATTTACTTCTGTTTGAGTTCATTGGTGATCTTGTTCATCAAGAAGTGTCTGTATTTGTGTTTTTAACTCTGGAGTGTAGTTGTCTCGCTTGTGTCTCATAGAATAGGTTGCTGAGAATTCAAAATACTCTTTTCAAGATATTTATTGATGCCGTGGTAGCTTATGAGATCAACTTTCTTCTGAAGAGAATCTTCAAGTTCGTGTTTTAGGTCAAGATATGAGATACCCATGCCCTTGAGGATCAAAGAGAATGTCGATATCGCTTTGAGAGTTATTGTCACCTCGAGCATATGATCCGAAAAAGGATGCTTTTTTTACACCATATTTGATCAATATTGGCTTTACAACTTGTTCTATATCTTCCATGCTTTTATTTTACCATGCCTTGAGATTGAGGGATGAAAATATGTGTAAGTAGAGATTCTTAGTGTATAGAGCGAAGTGAATAATTTTACACGAAATGAGTTAGTCTACTTGCGGGTGAGCTGAAGATACTTTGCATACAGTAAAAAATCATAAAAACCTCGAAGGAATCCTGCGATAACTCCCCGCGTGCCATCTTTGTATCCTTTGTGCCAAATCATCCATCTCGCAAAAACGTACGCCGGTTGAAAAATCATTTTAAGAAAAGCGATGTAATATGATTCATGAAGTTGTTTCGCCTCCATTGTTGTATACATGTTAAATTTACCAATTGCATCGGAAAGCGTTGGGTGTGAATAATGAAGGAGTCTATTTTTCATATATCCGATGGTTCCATCTACTTTAAACTGTTCATGAACGGCAACTATTGGATCAAACCGTGCATATTTTGGCTTAAAAAGTCTGACTAGCCGATCATACGCCCAGTCACCACCTTTGAGGAAATCACCCATGAAATACTGAGAACGAGGAATACCGTAGGCCACTAGAGAGCTGGTAGCTTTTAGCTTGTAGCTTGTAGTTAATATTTGTAAAATTTCTTCTTTCAACTCTGAAGTAACAACTTCATCGGCATCGACTCGCAAAATCCAATCTGTTGTCGCATGAGCAATTGCCCAGTTAATATTTTTTTGGACAGAAACAAAATTAGGATCTATGCTTTTGTTCAGCTCAACAACTTCAGCACCCAATAATGTTGCCCTCTTCCCTGTTTGATCATCCCCCATCCAAAGAACTTGAACTTTATCACACCACAAAAGGCTTTTTATACATCTGTCAATATTTTGTTCTTCATTAAAAGCGGGAATGATTGCGGTGATCATTTGAGATTTCATAATATTAATACCAATGTGGCTGGATCCAAAATGCTCTCAAGAGGAAAACAGTATAAATAGTGAAATAAATGATTATCCAATTGATATGTTTATTATAACGCGCAATGCCAGATATAAGAAAATAAGTTAATGGGATGATAGCACTTACTAAGAACACTCCTTTAACTGTTGAATGATATGGAAGACGAAAATTATAAAGGACATAACTTATTCCCAGAAGAGCAGGATAGATAATAAAAATAAAATTGTTTTTAAAAGAATTTTTTAACCTATATGCTATCCCAATAATACAGAAATAGATATATGGGATTGACATAATTACTAAAATTACACCAATTTTTGAAAATTCTAAAACTGGAAGAATAACGTTGTGTCCATCAAAAAACCATGAAAAATATGTTCCGGCAATAAATGAATAGTGATGGGCTTGAAAAAGATCCATGGTGATAAATGGTTTTACGTTTGAAAAAAAGTAAAAATTTCGTTCAACTACTTGTTGATGAAGTGGGTGATATATTGGAAAGTCAAATGAAGCCACAAATGGATTGCCATACAGGATAATATTTCGAATATAAAACCAACCAGAAATAAAAATAGATATAATAATTGAAATAAATATGTATATCAATGATTCTTTTTTATGAATTATTAGCTGGTCAATAATAATTGCAACAACGAGAAGCGTCGCGGTTGCCTTTGAAAGAAGTGCCAGCCCAATACATATTCCAAGAATTATACTTTTCTGAAGATTCAGATGTTCTCGAAACAATACATACAATACAAAGCTCACACTAATCAATGCTGCAGAAAATAATTCGTTGCTTACTGTTGGTGTTAAATAAACAATGACAGGTGTGCTTGCGATTATCCCCGCGCCCAATAACGATAATTTAATATCATTAAAGCATTTTTTAAACAAAATAAAAGCTACCAGGCTAATACTTAGCACACTTATTAATCCTAAAATTTTTGCAATATTAATTGAGGGAAGAAGGGCTAAAATAAAATAATACAAAGGTGCTTGCCAAAGCTCCCATCCTTCGAATGGAAGTGGAATTGATCGATGAATCTTAATGTAATTCACATAATCGATATGACCCGATGCATCAAGCCCCCTATCTATGGGAAAATGTATTGCATTGTGTACCTGAAGAGAAATGAGAATCAACATCATGATTCCGAGAGATATAAATGGGATTTTATTTTTTAGGTTCTTCAAAAACATATCCATTAAATGCTCCTTCTTGAAAAGATTCTATGCTTTCATTTTTTAATTCATATTCTATTGAATCGGTTATGACAACTTTATATTCTGGTATTGTGTCGCTCAATTCATCAGGATATATCCACCCAAAAAATTCATCAGCAAAACTCTGGACCGGTGTTGTCCCGTAGGCTTTGAATAGATACCGCCATCCGCCGTATGGATGATATTTTCTGGGATCTTTCCCATACACTTCAAGAGAGAAGGGCTTATCTCCAAGAGTATCCATTATTTTATGAATCAATTTTTTTCGAGTAATCAACCCAAATTGTTCCTGATTCGAATTTAAAATGGTGTATCCGTTGAAAAAGATAAAAATCGATAACGCAATGGTCAGTATGACATTGTCCATTTTCGAAAAAACGACACCGACTACAATACTGAAAAGAATAAGAAATCCCAATAGATAGTACTCAGCTGAATATCCAGAATAAAATATGAAACTTACTATGAATAAGGCTAATGCTGAAAAGATGTGAATATTAATTACGCTTCTATTTTTGAATGCAATATATATAAACCTCAACAGTATTGCTGAAGACAAAAATATAAGCCATGGAATTGCTGGAGAAATGGTACAATGCGCGCCAAGACACTGCTCGTTTTGGATATTGGTATTGAGGTTGACAAACCAAATACGTCCAAGCGTTTGAAAAAAAACTGCAACATGTGCTAATATCGATGACAGAGAGATGCTACTCTCTCCCCCACCTCGGTTTGCGATAAAGAGAAATGGTGCTCTCAGATTGTCAAAATTGTGTGTAAAGTCAAAAACAAGCATTGGTATTGTTAATGCCAGATAACTTATACCCATTTCGACCCATGTAAAAAGCCTTATTTTTTTAATGTTCCAAAGAATTGAAAAAAATATGAGTGGAAAAAGAACGACAAGCGATAAATGTACATTCAGTGAAGCACCAACAAGGGCTGCAGTCAAGATGTACCACCTTGCATTTTGTCTTCCTTTAATAAGGCTGTACACGATCCACAGAGTAATAAATGGAATTGGCGTGGGGTTCCAAAAGCGGCGATCAAAGAAATTCAAAAGTGCCGAGCCCCCATAGACTGTCATAGCAATAATTGCAACCTTTCTATTCCATAGATTTTGAGCAACATAATAGACGCTCAATGATGTGATGAGTCCAAATAGGACCGAAAACCATGCAAGAGAGATCGGATCTCCCTGTGATAGTTTGAAAAGAATCGCATTTAGGTAGGTAAACCCGGGACCAAGATAATAGCCGACATTTGAGGCACTGACTCCAATCCAGATTGGATGAAAGTTCTTGACTTGCTCCCAGGCAAGACTTGCTTGGTACTCTTCATCAAAGTTGAAACTAAAAAATTCAGCAACCTTCCATAATCTTAAATAAGCAATACAAATAAAAACAATGAGTGGAAGGAGATATGTATGTTTTTTGTATTTCTTTGCAGAGATGTAGCCGTGTAATAGAGACGGAAGAGCTTCAGGCTCTTTCATTATTTGATATACCAGTCTTCTTGCCGCACAAGCAAGGTTTTCTAAAATATTAAAATTCTTACCTAAAAAATACCCATAATTGAATTGCGTACTTTGAAAAACCTCATTTTCTGAAAAATTATTTTGTGTTCCTCCCCCTTCAGATTTGTGGTGATGTACAAGTGCATCGGGTAAAAATATGAAAGAATTATCATATTTATGAGATATGCGATAGCCAATATCGACTTCGTTATACGCGTATATTGGAGGCGATAACCGCTCGTCAAATCCTTCCATTTCTTTTAAAACGGATTTTCGATATGACATATTGCATCCATATGGAAAATCGACATACGTCTCATTTTCATAAGAAAAATTTTTGGTTATCACTGCTCCATACCAGCGAATCTTTCCAACTTGATTGTCACTTGAAACTTTTTCACCATCGTTTATCACTCGTCCTGCAACGGCATGTATTTTTTTATCATCATATGCTTTCAGATGAGCACTCAATGTTTTTTCAGTAATAGAGATATCGTCATCCAGATACAGGACAATTGGTGCGGTGGCATGTTTCCATCCATAGTTCAAATATTTGCAGGTATTTGCCTCCTCAAAATGCACCAGTTTAAAGTATGTTTTCTGAGGAAAAAGTTTTTGAAGTTTTTGAAAATTTACTTGATTCGATTGATCTATAACAATAAGTTCAAGGGGAATTTTGCTTGAAATAGTATCAATTTCTGCGATCAAAGCGGATACTATTGATGGTCGATTCAAAGTACCGATTACGATCGTGACCCGCGGATTTTTAAGAGATTTTTTTTGTGTATTTGCCATATGATTTCGCTTCCTATTATGCCAGTAAATAGGAGTACAATCAATCCTACTGATATTGCATAAAGCGATCCGAATAATTGGTTTGTCACAAATGAAGAAAGCAAAGCAAATAGAAATGAAATGGTACTAATAATTCCGATAGTTGAGTATTTTTTCAGTGCTAATAACGGTTGAAAAAACACACCACTAATTCCCCATCCGATCGCCGGAAGAATAAATATGGGAATGAGAGATGAAGTGATTTCTACATCTTCCGTGGTAAATTTTCCTCCTTTAAAAAGTATGTCTATTGCCAGTGGTCCCATGAGTGATATGCTGAGTGCAATTACAATAGACAAGCCGATTGAAATAATCTTGGCTTTATTAACAGCCTGAATTGCTTCAATATATTTCTTTTTTGCAAAATATTCAACCAAATGCGGTAACAGAAGAACTTGTATGCCAATAGTCATCACGCTTGTTGCAATAGAGAAGATTTTGGATATCAAGTTGAGATATACAATATATCCTGTCGGCAGATATGAAGCATATGACCTGATAATGATCGTATCACTTCTGAGCATGAATTGACCGACAATCAGGGGAATCCATGCAAAAATGATTATTTTAACATTTATCAATTTGACGTGAGCAAACGACACGCGCTTTGGAATCACGAAAAATATTTGAAAAATGAGATTTATGATAAATCCAGTGATAAGTGCCCATATTCCTGCAATGCTATAGAGCACGATTATGATACACAAATTTGAGATACTTCCAAACAGTTGCGCAACGGGAAATTGATAAAAATGTTTTTTCACATAATAATAGGCACCAAGAGTGGTTGCAATTACTGCAAAGGGTATGCTAAAAAACAGAACTGACATCTGTTGTGAAACAATGTTGATAAATTGGGAATCTTTTCCTGGATAGAGAAGATTGCTCAGGGGGAATGAAAACAGAGCAACGACGATAGAGACCATCAGTGAAAGTATTCCGAGAGTAAACAATAGAGAAATAAAATAGTTTTCGTACTGTTTTGGATCTTTTGCTTGCCTTTCTCCAAGAATTGGGATCAGTACGTTGTTGAGAGTACCAAAAACAACAGTTACCACAATTGAAGGAATTGCAACTGCGGCAAGGAATATATCAAGTTCAAGACTTGCACCAAAAATGCGTGTTATAACGATCTGACTTACCAACTGGATAAAGGTTGATATGACAAATATTGTTGTGACAATCAAGCTTTTTTTATACATAATTAGTCCATTCCCCAACTGTATAATTCAAGCGGCCATTTATCTGTTGGGGATACTTCAAGACTCTCAACCCGATACTCCAGCTTCATATTCTTCTTGGCATATTGTTTAATGTCCTCGGGTAAGATACTTTCCCAGTCTTCGACTATGAGGAGTCCTTGAGGGACAGAGTCTTTCTGCTTGATAAAGTCTTCAAGTGTGCCATAGATCATTACCCCATTCACTCCGTGAGGTTGAGTTACCCCTTTCATAAAATAGGCATCGGCAGAGGGTTTATCTTCGAGAAACCAAGGTTGCCCGTCCCCGACATCGTTATATATAGTCATATTTTTGTAGTTTGGGAATTTCATTTTGAGATATGAATAGGCAGATTTGTAGTCCGCGTTTTGGACATCTGCAAAAAGATCAGCATTTGGGCTATAGTACACACTCGGCTTTCGTGCTATTTTAGATCCTCCTACAAATAGGAATAGACACAGAGCAATTGCAACCGTTGCCTGTTGTTTTTTGAAATATGTTTCTGCAATTTTCGCAAAAAATACTCCAAAAAAGATAGGAAGAAGCGTAAAAAATGGGATAAGATAGCGAATATTTTTTGAGTAATGGATAAAGGTCCATGAGAAAAAAAGTGCTCCAGACCAGACCACAATCCCCGACATGATATTTGCATGCTTTTTCCATACCAGAGCTGCACCAAAGATAGCGGGTAGGGTCATAAAGAGATATTGATGTGCAAAAAGTTCACGTACATATGTCACATTGTTTACTTTGAGGAATGATTGAATCGAAAATACGCCGATTAACAACAGATACATGATGGATGCCCCCGTCATAAGCATAAGCGCTCCTAAAGTGCGCATACGGTATTTGCGTGAAAAGAGCTGATCTTTATACGTCAGGAGGAGATATGTCCCATAGAAGCCCAAGAATAGAATTGACGAAGCATGGAGAAGAACTAATATCACAAGAAGCAAGATGATTACGCCATGTGATTGAATAACTTGATCTTTATGATGTATTCTCTTCTCGGTGAGCCTGTTGAGAACATATATCATGGCGAGAAATAATACGGAAATGATCGTATATGGTTTAGCTTGTGTTGCATGTGCAAGCTGAAGTTGGGAAAAAGTATAGAGAAATGCAGCAATGAATCCTCCACACTTATTTGAAAAACTTTTGGCAAGAAGGTACACAAAAAGAATTCCAATTGTGCCCACCATCACAGATGGTAGTCTCGCTGCATACTCATTTGCACCAAATATACGAAAAGAAAGGCTCATCAGGAGTACATATAATGGCTGATACCTTGCACCTAACATGGTGAATATCTCGGTGAAACCCAGTTTACCGTCATTGAAATTCCTCGCAACAGACGCTACAAATGCTTCGTCAGTCCAAAAGGAATGGTTTGTGGAGATACCAAAAATACGATATAAGAACCCGATCAAGAGCATCATGCCCATTCCTCCCTTCTCAGCCCAGATTGCAGTGTTATTCTTCAAATTCTTCAGGATGTTTTTTAAGTTCATATACATTCATAATAACACCTACTGTAAGTGCAAGGAATGCCCAAGAGGCTGCCTTTTCAACCATGGTGTCTTGACCGAGAATCTGGAGTATGGGACAAAGGATGAGGAGTCCAAGTGCAACTTTGTAGGACTCTTTACTCTCTTTTTTGAGATAAAAGAGCATTCCTCCCCAAAGAATGGGGATGGTGAGAAATACGAGATCAAATGCCGAATCAATGAAAAAAATATCGATTAATATTGTAATCCCAATAAGCGCAACAAGAGGGTTTTTGAGAAGGGTTTGCTTTTTGAAATACCTTTCGGCATATAGCCAAATAAGATAAAAAATCAGTGGATAAAGGTAAATCGAGGTCGTAAAAAGTAAATAGTTGTTTTGAAGTGAATTTTCAGTTTTATTGGTCAAAAATTCTAGAAGATAAGGTATGTCAGGTTTAAACTCTTCAAATACTTCTGATGAGTTTTCATTCTGTGTGAGAGTTCCAAAGGCGTGTCCAAGATCTTCAAATGCATGTCGATAGCCATAATATATTGTCCGACCAGCATTGAGTGATTCGGGAGATGGAAGATGAAATAGAACCCTCATTTTGTAAATGTAAACATCCCACAAGCATAATTTGCAGAACGATATTTATTAGTGTCTGTTTTCTGAATAAACTTCCCATCGTCATCTACGACTGAAAATTCAAGGAGCTTCAGATCTCCAAAAAATTTCATAATCTCTATTGGAGAATGAATATGGTGAGCGTTGAAGCACACTCGATTTTTACCGATAGGAGTGGAAAAATATAGTTTCCCACTCTTTGACAGTACTCTTGCAAGTTCATTACATGCTTTTTTAGTGCCATCAGGGTCAATGGGATCTCCATATCTCCCCAATCCTATATGTTCTACTACATGTAAGCACGATAGAGATTTTACTGAATTATTCTTATAAGGAAGATTGAGAATGTCACCTCTTTTAATTGTAAGATTTTTGAGTTGGCTCTTGATGGGTCGGATATCGATGAATGTCGTGGGCACTATTGTCGAAAGATAGCCACTCAATTCATACGTCGAGGCGACATCTACATGCTCTTTTGGCTTGTTATGAAGTATTTGTTTGAATACCCATATTTGCTGAAAGAAATAGTGTGCATCAAACGGTGTAAATGAAACTTTTTCATCAAGTACCGGAAATAGACTTACAAATGGAACTGAAGTTTTAGGAGATATTTCCTTGAATTGTATTAGGTCTTTTATAAACCAAAAATATCCATATATTCCTTGGATAAAATGAATGGGATCAATTATTGGTTTAATTAATCTATACAAAAGATATGCATAGTTTTTACCTTTGTTTTTGTAGACTCTCATAATAAATGCGCATTTAACTGATACTTATCCACCCTCTCGGATTTTCAAATTCATATTCAACCATCCATTTTTTTGGAGATATGACAATTTTATATTTATTTTTATTGAGATAAGCTCCCCAAAATGCAAACGTGCTATTGCTGATTATATTATTTTTACAGAGCGATATCAGCCTCAAATATGTTTTAAAGCGATCTCCTACATATTTTTTATCAACAATCACGAGTTCCTTTTCTGAAAATTTGAGTTCCTGCTTTATCCACTCGGGATCATCATAACTAAACACGAAAAATACTGGTTTTGAGGTTTTTTCTCGAATATGTTTGATAGCTTTTTCGTAGTAATCTTTTTGTAGATTGATAAATACATCTTTATGTTTGCTATTTAAGTAATCTCCGCGACGAATATTTATAGAAACTGAATTTGATTGCTGTATGGTTTTCTCAATTTCTGCAAACTTTGTGTCTGCCAGTTTATCGGTGTCAAATATTTCTAAAATTTCTTGATTGTGTTTTTCAAAGTATCGATAGTTATTGAAATAGCCTTCCAATATGGGGTTGCTTGATCTCAATGCTTGTTCAATATACTCCTGCCTATATTCATATGGATTTGGTCCCTCAACAATATACTCAGTGTTGAATGCATTTAGGATCTTGAGAGAGAGGTATCCCAGCTTGCTTTCAAGAAATTTGTTTTTGTAGAATCCTTTGACTTCAGATGAAATATGAAAAAGATCAAGCTCATAAGCACGTGGAGTAAAATCTTTGACGGGCAGTCTGGTATCTAAAAAAGTAGTGTTGAGGCGCAGTTCTTCACCCTTCTCAATTGATAGGCTTTTTGCAAATGCATACTGCAACATTTGGTTTCCGAGTCCACCTTTTAATATCAATGTAATCATAATTATTTAGTGAAGAAAAGGAATTATTTTTTTGCATCCTCATAATTCTCAAGAAACCATTTATAGGCTTTTGTGATACCAGATTTGAGAGTCGCTTTTGGCCTCCATCCCATCTCAAATAGTTTGGTGACATTAAGTTGTTTTTTGGGAGTTCCGTCTGGTTTGCTGCTATCCCATTTGATCTCGCCATTGTAATTCACGATATCTTTTATCATTAGGGCAAGCTCTTTGATGGTAAGATCTTTTCCTGTGCCTATGTTGATAATGTCAGAGTCATTGTATCTATCCATAAGGAAAACACAAGCGTCAGCCATGTCATCTACATACAAAAATTCACGATATGCCGATCCTGTCCCCCACAAAGTAACGTATGGTTTTTTTCCAATTTTTGCCTCATGGAATTTTCTAATAAGTGCTGGAAGTACGTGAGAATGTTTCAAATCATAATTGTCATTTGGTCCATATAAATTTGTCGGCATGACCGAAATAAAGTTCGTGCCATACTGTTCGTTGTAGCTCTGGCACATTTTGATGCCGGCAATTTTGGCGACGGCATAAGCATCATTTGTTTCTTCGAGTGGCCCCGTCATAAAGTACTCTTCTTTGATAGGCTGTGGCGACATACGAGGGTAAATACAGGAACTACCAAGAAACAGCAGTTTTTTTACTTTATATTTCCACGCAGTATGTATTACATTATTTTGTATTTGGAGGTTATCGTAAATAAAATCAGCTTTTTGTGTTTTGTTTGCCATAATGCCTCCGACCATAGCTGCAGCGAGGAATACATAATCCGGCTTTTCATTCTTAAAAAATTGCTCTACTTGTTCTTTTTCAAGAAGATCTAACTCTTTTCTTGTTTTAGTGATGATGTTTGTGAATCCCTTTTTTTGAAGGTTTTGCACGATTGCGGTTCCTACAAGACCACTTTGTCCTCCTGCGACGTAGATTTTAGATGTTTTTTTCATACTATTGTGAATTTCTAAAAAAATTAAAAAGTTTTATTTTCCAAGTTGATGGAATAACATATATTGAAGCTAATTCCAGCATGTTATACATTAAGTCTGTAATTCCAAAATGGTATTTTTCATTTCTTGCATTTTTTAATCTGATCTCAATAGTCGAAAGCTCAATCTTTTTTAATTTCTGAAATGTTGCCGATTTGGCATATTGTCTGTACTTGATCACTGGTTTTGCCAAATTTGCAAATTGATAATACTCTCCAATCCGGAATGACATATCTATATCTTCTGCAGGTGGGTATTTGAGATTATATATGCCTATTTTATCAAAACATTCTTTGCGGATCATAGCTGCTGGTTGTGCAACAGGTGAGTACCGGAAAATCTTTTTTCGAAGCTGTTTATCATTAGTGTCATATCTTCTCGTACTTATTACTTTTCCATCTTGATAAAAAAGAAGGTACCCGCCAACTATGCCAATATCAGGATTTTTTTCCAAAAGTTCAACTTGTTTGTCAATTCGGTCTGAAATAGAAATATCATCCGCATCCTGCCAGGCAATATATCTCCCTCGGGCATGCTTTAAAAGTTTATTTCTATTCTCTGCAATATAAAGATTTTTTTTATTTTGAAAAGCAGATATACGCTTATCTTTTTTTAAATATTCTTGTATTATTTTCCATGTATTATCTTGAGAGCAATCGTCGATAATAATAAGCTCTAGTTTCTTATATGTTTGATTAAGGATGCTTTCTATTGCATCTCCAATATATTTATCAGCATTATAAGCTGGCATAAGGACTGAGACAAGCGGTTTTTCCATACCTTATTTTACTCTAATTATCTTCCCAGGGGGTTTAAATAATGTTCTAGGACGATCATAATACCGCTTAATATATCGCCTGTAAAAAATGGCAAGAGTGTCCATGAAAATTCCCCGTATTGATTTTATCGTTGCAGCCGAAGTAAGCTCTGCAAGAGTATAATCAAGTTTTATTGGCGCTTCATATATCCGGTCAAATCCCAAAAGTTTCGCCACCACCAAGATCTCCAAATCACCGGCAAATTTTTTCTCAACCAATCTCGGCAAAATCTTTTTAATCACACTTTTTTTGAAGATTTTGATCCCTGCCTGTGTGTCTTTGACATGGACGCCGAATAAGAGCTTGACAAAGTAATAGTATCCAAGACTCAGGATCTTTCGTTGAAGTGAGTACTTGACTTGTGATGCAGGGTGACGTTTTGACCCGACGATGATATCCGCCTTGTACCATTCCATGTGTTCAAGAAGCATGGAAATGCCATTGGGATCGATCTCATTTCCTGAATCCATAAACATGATATAATCCCCTTTTGATTCATGCATACCCACACGAATTGCATAACTTTTCCCATGATTTTTTTCATAGCCAAGCACGCGAACTTTTTCGATTCTGTTCTTTTTTAATATTTGAAAAGTCTTATCAACGAATCCATCAACCACGACGATGATTTCATAATCGTAACGGATACTATCAAGTGAGGATTTGATTTTTAGCAGATTTTCAAGAATCGTTTTTTCTTGTTTGTATGCAGGAATGATGAGTGAGAGAAAATGCTCGCCTTGTGACATAGAGTTATTATAGCGTATTGCAAGACAATTTCTAATTGACCTAATTTCTAATATCTAGTAAAATCCCAATGCCGAATGACCTTTGTTTCATTCTGATCTGCCAGATGCGAAGAAGAATCTTTGATTGAGGGGAATTTGTGATTTTATGTGTTGTGTAGCTTACTTGATTTCAATGGCGTCAATCTGTTTTTTGAGTGTGGGAATGTCATTTTTGATGATATTCCAGATTTCTTCAGTGTTTATATCGTCATAATCATGAGCTGCTATGTCGCGCATGCCAGCCATCTCACGCCAGGGAATATTCGAATATTTTATTTTAATGTCATCAGGTATATACTTTGCAGCCTCTCCGATGATTTCAAGCCAACGAGTCACTGCAGCATGAAGAATCGCGCTTTATTCAAATTCCTCATATGAAATATCTATCGTTGAATCAATAATCTTCTGAATATGGTCTTTTATGTGGTCAATTCTCTCAATTCCTTTCCGTTTCATAGAGCAATTGGAACTTGTGAAGAAAGGATAGCAGATCGTGCATGTTTTTTGATTGAGTCAAATCGGAGAACATCTGCCGGGATGCCACATTTATCCTCAATTGCAATCTTAATGCGCGCTCGATCGAGTAAACTTGCATTTTTTGGCATCTCAACAAGTATGTCAATATCACTTTTCTCATTCATTGTCCCCTGTACCACTGAACCAAAAAGGGATGCGCGCTTCACCTGATGAAGTTTGAGGATGGGGACGATTTCTTTGGTTATTTCTTCAAGAGTATGCATGTGTTTATTATACAAGATTGTATAACAGAATCTATAGATCCCTGACTTGTCACGTTGTTCCTCTCGGGGATGACAAAATTACCAGGATGGCTAAATCATACAGATAATTTTTTTGATTTTATGAGCGTTTGGATCATTGCATCTTTTTCAATATCGACCGTGGTGCTGGGTTTGAAGAAATGCCCAAAAAGTTTCGTGCCGGCATTTCGAATAAACTGTATGGAAAAGTAATGTACTTTTTCTTGACCCGGATCAAAATCCAACAAGTGTCCGATCAACTTCCATCCCATGTAGAAGAGGTATTTACAATCATGAAAGCTCCGTATCCCTTTTATTTTTCTGAAAATATACTGAGGTGTCATAAATACGGAATACAGATCTTGTTCAAGCTCCAGTATCTTTTCTTGTGGAAATGG
>Ga0114931_10006486_pt1 | contig 14377 bp, 13 predicted proteins | sample 2SBtaG_FD_89579 | JGI IMG/M metagenome (GOLD analysis project Ga0114931, IMG submission 89579) | Deep subsurface microbial communities from Kolumbo volcano to uncover new lineages of life (NeLLi) - 2SBTROV14_V59a metaG | ecosystem: Environmental > Aquatic > Marine > Volcanic | place: Kolumbo...
CAGCGCGTCGAGGATCGCGTCGACGCCGGCCCGGTCCAGGAACTCGTAGTACTTGCCGTCGATCATCATCATGGGGGACCAGCCGCAAGCGCCGAGACACTCCACCGCGAGCAGGGTAAACCGGCCGTCGGGAGTGGTCTCCCCCCGCTTGATGCCGAGCTTCTGTTCGAGGTACTCGATCATCTTGAGGGAGCCCTGGAGGGCGCAGCCGAGGTTCCGGCAGACCTGGAGCTGGTACTTGCCCTTCTTCTCCCGGTCGAACATGGAGTAGAAGGAGACCACCTCGAAGGTCATGTTGGGCGGGACCTCGAGAAGGGCCGCCACCTCGTGGAGGGTGTCGTCGGCGAGGTATCCAAGCTCGGCCTGAGCCTCCTGGAGAGCCGGCATCACCGCCGAACGCCGCTGAGGGTAGTGGTCCTTCAGGGACCGAATGCGCTCCTGGGTTTCGGGTGAAAGCTTTGCCATGTCGTTCCGTACCCCCCGGGGGGAATGGTCGTGGGTCGTTGCAGTTCTAGTTCTTCAGCGTGTCGACGCCCATGGCCGTCCCGGCCACAGGCAGGTCCTTGCGGAGGGGATGCCCCTCCCAGTCCTCGGGCATGAGAATGCGACGCAGGTCCGGGTGTCCGCGGAAGCGGATGCCCATGAGGTCGTAGACCTCGCGCTCCATGAAGTTCGCTCCCGGCCAGAGGCCCGTCACCGAGTCGATCTCCGGGTTCTCGCCGGAAAGGGGCGCCTTGACCCGGAAGCGGGTGGCGCGATCCAGGTTGAGTAGGTGGTAGACCGCCATGAACCGAGGTTCTGTGGGGTAGAGATCCACCGAGGAGACGTCGTGGCACATCTTGTAGTGCCACTGGTCCCGCAGGAACGTCATGACCTCGAGGAGTTTCTCGGGCCGCACCGTGACCGTCCACTCGTCGCGGTAGAGCACGGTCTCGAGGACGGCCTCGGGATGGGTCTCGCGCAGGGCGAGGGCGGTGCGTTCGGCGAAACGGAGCTTGATGTTGGTGGATTCCTTGGGACCGGTCTCCTCGACGGCGGCGACGTCGTCCTCGGGCGGAACCCGGTCCACGTCGTCGGGAAGCTCGACGTGGGGCAGGCCGAACGGCTGGGTGTCGGCCGGCGTGCGCGGATCAGGCCGCTTCGTCATGACGCGTCCTCCACATGAGTTTGCCGCGGGTCTGGTTCCAGTCCAGGGCGCCCATGCGCCACTCGTAGACCAGGCCGATGGTCAACACGACCAGGAAGACCAGCATCTCCAGGAAATAGAACATCGGAAGCTTCTTGAACACCACCGCCCAGGGGAACATGAACACCGTCTCGAGATCGAAGACGATGAAGAGCATGGCCACGACGTAGAAACGGACGCTGAAGCGCTCGCGAGCGTCGCCCACCGGGTCCATGCCGCACTCATAGGTGGCGTCCTTGGCGGCATTGGGCTGCGAGGGCGCCAGAAGCCAGGCGATGGTCAGCGCCACCACCGCGAACCCGCCGGCGATGACGAGCATGATCAGGATGGGGATGTATTGAGCCAGCATGACGTTCCAGACACTCCAACGGGGATGGATGATCGTGGAGCCCGAAGCCTTAAACTAAACAATACGAGTCGATTAACCGAACCGGGGCACTGCCGGCTTCGAGCGGCCCAACCCCCGCAAACCCTTGTGAAAAATTGCACAAGCGGCTGGAAAGTCTAGGGTGGCGGACAGGGGGTGTCAATTGGATTCGGGGTATTCAGCGATACGAATTCTACGGATGTAGTTTTATGTGAATCAGGCGCCGGGGCAGACCAGGCGCTCCGGGTTCAGACGAACGCCGGAATCCCCGTGATCGCTTGCCCCAAAATCAGAGTGTGGATGTCGTGGGTGCCCTCGTAGGTCTTGACCGACTCCAGGTTGGTCATGTGGCGCATGATCGGGTACTCGGTGGAGATGCCGTTGGCCCCCAGGATGTCCCGGGCCAGGCGGGCCGCGTCGAGGGCCGTGGCCACGTTGTTCCGCTTGGCCATGGAGACCTGGGCGAAGGTGGCCTCCCCCGCATCCTTGAGCTGGCCGAGGCGCAGCACCAGGAGTTGCCCCTTGGTGATCTCGGTCAGCATCTCCGCGAGCTTCGCCTGGACGAGCTGGAAGGAGGCGATGGGTTTTCCGAACTGAACTCGGCTTCCGGCGTACTCGACCGCGGTGTGGAGGCAGGCCATGGCCGCGCCCACCGCGCCCCAGGCGATGCCGTAGCGGGCCTGGGTGAGACAACCGAGCGGCGCCTTGAGTCCCTCGCCGCCGGGCAGGCGCCGGTCGTCGGAGAGTCGCACGTCCTCGAGGATCAGCTCGCTCGTGACCGAGGCCCGCAGGCTCAACTTGTGCTCCATCAGCCGCGTGCTGAAGCCGGGGTCCCCCTTCTCGACCAGGAACCCGCGGATCAGGCCTTCCTCGTCGCGCGCCCAGACCACCGCCACGTCGGCCATCGACCCGTTGGTAATCCACATCTTGGCGCCGTTCAGGATCCAGCCGTCCCCGTCGCGACGGGCGCGAGTGGCCATGCTCCCCGGGTCGGACCCGTGGTCCGGTTCGGTGAGACCGAAGCACCCGATCACCTTCCCGGTCGCGAGCTTCGGCAGCCAGGTCGTCCGTTGTTCCTCGGTGCCGTAGGCGTGGATGGGATACATGACCAGCGATCCCTGCACCGAGGCGAAGGAGCGAATGCCGCTGTCCCCCCGCTCGAGTTCCTGCATCACGAGACCGTAGGCAACGTTGCTCATCTCGGGGCAGCCGTAGCGGGCCGGAAGGTTGGTGCCCAGAAGCCCCAGCTCCCCGAACTTCGGGATCAGATCCATGGGAAAGGTGCCCGCGTCGAAGTGATCCTGGATACCCGGAAGCACCTCGGCGTCTACGAATTCCCGAACCATGTCCCGGGCCATCCGTTCCTCGTCGGTCAGGAGCGGGTCGATGTCGTAGAAGTCGAATCCGTTGAATTTGCTCACGGGGTCACCTCGTCCTCTTCCCACCCCGCGCGGGGCGAGACGGGATTGTATCGAGAGGATCCTTGGAGGTACAGGCGAACCGACGGATCAGTGAAGCAGGACAACCCTACCGGCGCCGGACAGTCCGGGCGCCTCGACCCGGTAGAAGTACACCCCGGCCGGCAGCCGGGCGCCGCGGTCGTTCCGGCCGTGCTGCCGGCCGGTACGCTCGAAGCCGAAGCGCGTGGAAACCCGGAGATTTGCGCTACTTGGGCGCCATTGAGGACAAGAACGATCCGCATTCATGGCACCGATCCAGCGTCAGGTTCCGCCCCCGGGGACAGCGGCGCGGGTCGGGTGCGAGGCGCATGACCTTCGACAGGAAGGAGCAGTCGCAATCCTCGGACGGGTCGTAGATGGCCTCCAGGTAGGCGGCATCGCGCTCCAGCACGTCGTGGACCCGCACCTTCATGGACGGGGTCAACTCCCCGCCTTCCACGCTGAGTTCGCGGTCAACGACCGCGAAGGCGGCCAGGTGCTCGTACTTGACCGGGTTTGCGGCGTTCAGCTCCCGGATCGACGCGGCGAAAGACGCTTTCACCGCCCGCACCGCGGCTTCGCGATCTTCGCCAAATTCCTCACGAATCAGGAAGTAATTCGGGAAGATCAGGGCCGCCAGGTTGCGCCGCCCGCTTCCGACCACAATCGCATGCTCGATGTACCTGTTCCCCCCCGCGAGGCGATTCTCCAGGACCGAGGGAACCACCTTTTCCGCGTTCAGCAGCTTGAACACGCGGTCCTTGCGGCTCAGGAGCTTAAGCTTTTCGCCTACGAACTCTCCCAGGTCCCCGGTATGAAACCACCCGTCCCCGGGGAGCGCCCGGGCGTTCGCTTCCTCGTCGCGAAAATAGCCCCGCATGACGTTCGGACCGCGGACCAGGATCTCCCCGTCGTCGGCCAGGGCCAGAGCCACACCGGGGATCGGGTAACCGACCACACCCGGAACCGAACGCGGTTCCTCGAGATCGGTCAGGGTGCAGCAAGGGGAGGTCTCGGTGAGGCCCCATCCCTCGACCACCGGAATCCCCCGTTCCGCGTAGTAGGCCGCGATGTTCGAGGGAAGAGGCGCGGCGGCGGTGAAGACGAAGCGGATCTCCGGATGGAAGATCGCCGCTTCGTCCTCCGGATGGGTGCGCACGTGCGTCACCAATTGCTGGTGGATCATCGGCACGCTGAAGTACACCGTCGGTCGGATCGCCTTCCAGTTGCGAAGCAGCAGATCGAAGTCTTTGCCGTAGCTCTCGTCCAGGGCCAGGGGGGCGCCGGCGGCAAGCGCGGCGAACTTCTCGAAGATCCCTCCAAAGCTGTGATGCCAGGGAAGAAACGAGAGGAACCGGTCACCCGGCCCGAGATCCCAGACGAGATCCAGAGCGCGTTGCTGGGAGAGAATGTTCTCGTGGGTGAGGAGCACGCCCTTCTGTCGCCCAGCGGTCCCCGAGGTGTACATCATGAGGCACGGGGAGTCCGGATCGACGGCCGCGGCGCGCTCCAGGAACACCGCCTCGTCCGGATTCCCGGCACGCTCCGTGGGCCCTGCGTCACCCCGAGCACGGCGGCTCGCCAGCTTGTCGAAAACACAAAACTCCCCCGCGACTCCGGACACCGCCTCGTGAGGGATCGCTTCGTAGGCGACGACGATCCGCGCCGACCCCCCGTCCCCGATCTTCGCCAACTGCGCGGCGTCGGAGGCGAAGAGGACCGCCGGTTCGGCCTGGTCGAGGAGTTCGCGGGTCTGCTCGCCGGAGTAGCCCGCGAAGAGGGGGACGTAGATCGCCCCGAGGCCCATCACAGCGAACTCGGTCACGAGCATCTCCGGACGGTTGCGGGAGATCACCGCCACCCGGTCGCCCGGACCGACCCCTCTCCCGCCCAGGAACCGAGCCAGCGCCGCGGCCCGCGCCGCTAGATCGGACCAGGTGAGGTCGGCGTAGACGCCGTCGCGTTTTGCCCTCAGGGCCGCCCGGTGCGGGAAGCGGGCCAGGTTGTCTCGAAGAAGCCCGCCGACGCTCCGCCGTGGACCGTCCGGGTCCAGACGAGAGTGCAGGGTGCGGCCCTCGGCGACCGCCGTCTCGGCCAAACGGATGCGCCGGGCGTCTCCACCGCGCCGGGAAGTCATGATCCCTTCCCCGGGCTCGCCCCCCGGGCCGCCAAGGCGGCGCCGAACGCGCCCATTTCCTGGGGGTGCGGGGGGACCGTCACCGGTTTTCCGAGAGCCTCTTCCATCAGGGACACCACCATCGGATGATGCGCCACCACCCCGCCGGTCGCCACCACCCGGTCTTCCATGACGTCCATTTCCATCACCCGCTTCACGATCGACTTGTAGGCGGCCCGGGCAAGATCCGCCGGGCGCTTGCCCCGGCGAATGGCGGCCAGGAGCTCGGTCCCGGAAAACACCGTGCAGAAGCTCCCGAGCTCCACTTCCTCTTCGAAACCCGCGGCCAAGGCGCTCAGCTCGCCGATCGCGACGTCCAGCCGGAGTGCCATTTCGTCGATAAAGCTTCCCGTTCCCGCCGCGCACTTGCGGTTCATGCGGTGGGACACGCGGCGGCCGGCCTCGTCGAGTTTGATGACCTTGGCGTCCTGGCCCCCGATATCGACCACGGTGACCGCACCGGAAACGTAGTGGTGCACGCCGCGGGCATGACAGTCCAGCTCGGTGCGGCTCCCGGCGGCGAAGGGAATGTTGTCCCGCCCGAAGCCGGTCGCCCAGGCCGCGGCCACCGATTCCGGAGCGAGCCCGGCGGCGGCGAGAGCCGCGGCGTAGGCCTTCTCGGCGGCGGCGGCGAGATCGGCGCCGGAGCGAACGACGGCGGACCCGAGCACGGTCCGCTCACCGTCGATGAGAACCGCCTTGGTGGTCCAGGAACCGGAATCGATCCCACCGAAAACGGCCCCGCGCTCGCGCTTCTCCCCGCTCATCCTTCCGCCAACTGTTCGATGAACCCTTCGATGCTCGTTCGGGACTGCTCCTCGGAGTAGCACCGCAGATCGTTCAGGTCCCCGTCGATGGTCAGAACCGGAATCCCGAGACGCCGGCGCAGGCGACCGGGCATCCCGTAGCGGGTATTCGAATTGTGAGGACAGGTACGCGCGTCGTGGAAGAGGATGCCGTCCACGCCGTAGCGCGCCGCCATGGCTTCGATGACGCATTCCTTCGGCCCCTCGGCCCTGGCGATGAAGAGCTCCACTGAAGCGCGGGCCATGGATCGGAAGGGATCGGCCGGATCGAGCGCCTCGAAGATCCAGCTGTTGCAATACGTCGAGGCGACGACGCTGGTATGGAAGCGCGCGAACAGGTTCGAGAGGTCGCGCAGCTTCCCCCAGATCGGCATTCCGTCCCAGTAGAGCCGGAAACGCTCCCCCTCCACCGCGGCGACGCCGGCCCCGTTTCGCTCCTCGAGTTCGGCGAGGAGGGTGCGGTAGTAGACGCACGCCTCCCCGGTTCCCCGGAGCACCACCGCCGGCCCCATCTGGATGCACCCGTCGAAGAAGCTCATGGGGGCCGGACGGTGAGCGGCGGTTTCGAGAACCTCCCGCCAGAGATCGGTACACTCGCGGCTCAGGCCGACCGTCCTCTCCAGCCGGCCGGCGTCGAGCGCCGTTCCCGCCACGGCCTCGAGGGCCGGGACCAGGTCTTCGAGTTGACCCGCGACGTCGTCGACGATACGCGGGCTCACTTCCCCCACGCTTCGCGGGGAGACGAGACCGACCACCGGAACATCCCACTCCCGCCCGTAGAACTCGAACCAGTCCCGGACCTCACCGCACTGGTTGGTATTAAAGACCAGCACATCGGCGCGGGGAACGCGTTCCAGACCGAAACGATCGAGGGGGGTTTCCCCCGCCAGGTAGGCGCCGATGTCGCTGCAGAGATAGGAACAGATGTCGGGGGAATATCCGAGAGCATGGGTGCGGGGTAGGTAGGCGTTCGCGCGGCGGGTGGCGCCGAGCAGCGCGCCGTGGTTCTCCGGAAAATAAACCCGGAAACCGAGAGCGCGCAGGAGTTCCGCCGGCCCGACGCTGGTGCACCAGGCCACCGGGGCGGTGTGCTTCTCCGCCGCCTCCCCCAGGTCGCGGAAGTAGGTTGCCATGAGCTCCTTCATGGCTCCGGTGGCGGCGAGTTCCTTACGCGCCATGACCGGCCGCCTCCCTCGGACCGACCGAACGCAGGGCGCGCAGCGCCGCCCCGTGGGCGCCGGTCATGATCGGTTCGGGCATCACGCGGACTTCGGCGCCGATCATCGCCGCCAGCGCAGTCACGACGCCGGGGAAGTACTCGGGCACGCCTCCGGTTACAACGACCGGAGAGCGAAACACGCCGATCTCGAACACGCGCTCGGCCACCGACCGGATGCACCCCAGGGCGATCTCTCCGGGAGTGGAGCCCTCCAGCAACCGTTCGAGGATTTCCGAACCCGCGAACACCGAGCAATAGCTGCCGATCTGCGCCGGCTCCCCGGCTCCGGCGGCGAGCTCCTCCAGGCGCGTCGGATGGACGTCGAGGTGGCGTGCGGCGAACATGAGAAACGTGCCGATGCCGATCGCGCACCGGCGGGTGGTGCGACTGTCCCTCGGCCGCCCGTCCTCGTCGATCCAAATCACGTTCGGCTCCCGGCCGCCGATATCGACCGCGGTCACTCCGCCGCCGATCCGGCGGAAAACGCTCGCTCCGTGAGAGACGGTCTCGCTCACCCGAAGATCCGCCTCGGCCACCGCCTTGGCCCCGAACCCGGTGACGCCGATCCGCGTCGGGACATCGGGCGCGAGGGCGGCGTCGTCCAGGGCCGCGCGCTTCGAGGCGTGGATGCAATCCTGGAACCGCCCCCGGGTGGGAACGACCGAACGCCCCCTCACGGTCCGCTCCCCGTCCAGAACGATCGTTTTCACGCACTCGGCCCCGACGTCGATCCCGAGGGCAATCTGTTCGGTGGCGTGCATGATCTCCTCCTAGTCGGTATGACCCGCCGGAACCCACTCCTGCTGTTCGATGAAATCCGCCAGCTGACGCTGCAAGTGGCTGACGGAAAACAACCGTAGATCGTGGGTGTCCGCCTCCAACACCAAGGAAGGCACGCCGGTCTCGCGCTCGAGGCGCCGGGCCAGGCCGTACCGCACATTGCTGTGTTCCGGGGCGGTGCGCCCATCGTGGTAGACGGTGGCGTCCACGGCAAACTCCTCGAACTGGGCGGCGAGAACGCCCGCCTTGAAATCGTCCGAGCGGTTGGAAAACGTGCCGGTATAGGTCTGGGCCAGGCTGTGGATGGGCTCGTTGGGGTCGAGGCCCTCGAGGGCGAAGATTCGCCCGAAGGTCGAGGCGACCACCGCCGTTCCGTGCTCCAGGAACAGCTCCGAGAGCGCGCGCAGGGCACACCAGATGGGAGGACCCTCCCAGTAGAACCGGAATCGCTCCCCGGGAACCGCGGCCACGCCTCCGGCCACCCGTTCCTCCAGCTCCGTCTTCAGGATCCGGTAGTAGGTCACCGCCGCCTCGGTCCCCCGCAGAATCACCATCGGCGCCATGTGGACCAGCATGTCGAAAAACGTAAGCGGCGAGGGAACCGTCTTGGCCAGGTCCAGGATTTCGCCCCAGAGAAGCGCCGCCTGATGGCTCCGCTCCACGACCTCGACCAGGCGGTCGATATCGAGGGACCTACCCGCAACCGATTCCAGCCCGGGGAGAATCCGTAGGAACTGCTGGACGGCCGCGTCCACCTCCACCTCGGTGATCTCCCGGACCGCAACCGGAGGATGGAGGCCGTAGACCGGAACCGAGAAATGGTTGTGGTAATACTCGAACCAACGCACCACCCGGTGACCGATGTTGGTGCTGTAGAGCAACGCGTCGGGCGGCGGCGGACCGTCGATTCCGTAGACGGAGACCAAGGGGCTGTTGCCGACCAGCATGGCGCTGATGTCGCTGTCCATGGCGGTGCTCGCGAACTGGGAGAACCCTTCCGCCCGGGCCCGGGGAAGGTACTTGCCGGTCCGGCGGCTGGTGCCGATCAGAGCGGCGTGATTCTCGGGGAAGAACGGGGTGATCCCCAGGGCGCGGAGGATTTCCACCGGCGCGAGACCCGAGGCCCACACGACCGGCCGCGCCGGATCCTCGCGGGCCGCCTGCAGGTCGAGGTGGTAGTCGCGGAGGATCGCCTTGAGCTCCGGGGCCCGCTTGAGGGGAACCCGCCCCCCCGGCATGCCGCCCTCCGGGCCGATCTCGGTCGGCTTCGAGGGATCGGCCGGCGCCCCGATCCCCTCGGTCGCGGTCATCTCGGCAAGATCGCGCCTCTTCAGAATCCTCTGCTTTTCCCGGGAGTGGATGAACTGGGCCAGGGCCCGGTTGTGGGGGGCGTCGAGGCCCAGGCGTTTCGCCTCGGCCACGATGGCGCCGTTGATGGCGTCGATCTCGGTGCAGTTGCCCCGGGCGAGGTCCTGCCACATGGAGGGGCGGTTCTTGCCGAGGGCGCGCTGGGATTCGATCACCGGGAGGTAGGGATCCTCCTCATCGACGATCGGCACACCCCGGGCCTTCATCACCGCGACGATCTCCAGGCATAGCTCGCGCATGAAGCCCTGCATGTGGTCGTCCTCGAGCAGTTCCTGGCAGGTGAGGCCGGTGAGGGCGGAGACGGGGTTGACCACCGCATTGTGGAGGAGCTTTTGCCAGATGACGTGATCCACGTTCTCCACCACGTCGGTGTCGAGCCCGGCGCGGCGGAACACGGGGCCGATCGCCTCCACCGCCGCCGTGATGCGACCGGTCTCGGGAGCGATCTGGATCGGCTTGATACCGGGACGGTAGCGCAGGCGGTTCGGGCCGACGTGCTGGATGCTGTGGTAGGTGATCCCGCAGAGAACGCGCTCGGCCCCGATCAGGCGGACCATGGTGTCGGTGTTGCCGATGCCGTTCTGCATGGAGAGAACGAAGGTGTCCGGTCCGATCACCGGCAGGGCGGCGCGCACCGCCGACTCGGTCTGGTAGCTCTTGACCGCCACGAAGACCAGGTCCGCCGGATCCAAGCCGGCGGCGGACGTCGCCACCCGAACGGGAACGCGACGCTCTTCCTTTCCCACCTCGGCCACCAAGAGCCCCGACTCGCCGAGGAGCCGCGCCCGGGCCCGGTTCACCTCGACCAGGACCACGTCCTCTCCCGCTTCGGTCAGGAGCGCGCCGACGAGGCCGCCGAGCGCTCCCGCGCCCATCACCACGATGCGCATCGGTTCACCTCGCTAGCCCGGTCATCGGTTCTTCCACCGGGGCGGCCGATTCTCGAAGAAAGACGCGATGCCCTCGCGCACGTCCTCGGTCTTCATGAGCTCGTTCAGGAACACCCCCTCGGCACGGTCGAGGGCCTCCTCGAAGGGCAGCCCCCGAAGCTCCCGAAGCAGGCGCATGTTCATGCGAAGCACGAGCGGACTCGCCTTCCGGAAATCGTCGAGGGCCTCCTCCAGGGCGGCCCGGTTTCGCCGGCGGGCACGACCCGGTTCACGAGACCCGCCGCTTCCATCTCGGCGGCGCTGTAGGTGCGCCCGGAGGCGGTGATCTCGGCCGCCTTGGCCGGGCCTACCAGCTCGGGAATCAGGACCACTCCGAGAGGCGCGAAGAACCCGAGGCGAATTTCGGGCTGGCCGAACTTCGCCCGTTCCCCGGCGAGAAGGAGATCGGCGACCAGTACCAGCTCGAACCCCGCCCCCAGCGCCGTGCCCTCCACCGCCATCACCACCGGAATCTCGAGACGGCGAAAGAGGCGGAACATCCGTCCGAAGGTCGCGATCAGCTCCCCCGCCTTCTCCGGCGTGTGCTCCCCCACGTCGGCCCCGGCGCTGAAGGCCTTTCCCCGGGCGGTCACCGCCAGCGCTTTCACCGTCGCGTCGGCGGCGACGGTCTCCAGGGCGTCGCCGATCCGGGTCATCGCCTCGCAGGTGAGAATGTTGTAGGGAGGATTCTCCAAGGAGAGATAGGCCACCTCGTTCTCGACGGTCAAGACAACCGGGGTTGCGTCGCGTTCCATTCAGTCCTCCCCTCCGCATCGCTCCAGCGTGTAGTAGGCGTACTCCCCCGAGGCGTCGACGCCGGTACGCGGGACGGCCAGCACCTCCATGCCGATCTCCAGATCCCCCTCGGGAAGGCTGTCGCCGGTCCAGGCCATGAGACGCCCTCCGGCATGGAGGTCCGCCACGGCGAGTACGTAGGGCGCGAGATCCTCAAAGCCGGCCGGGGCGGCATCGATCCGGGTAAACGTGGCGAGAGTCCCCCGCCCGTCGTGGGCCACGAACTCGAACCCGTCGTGGCGGCAACGGGAGCAGTCGGCCCGGGGAGGAAACTCGGTGTGGCCGCAGGCGGTGCAGCGCGAGGCGGCAAGCCGTCCCGCGGCGAGCTCCCCGCAAAACCCAGGATCTTGCTGTGCCGGGTGAAGGCGACTTTTCCGAAGCGTAGCGTCAAGGTTCCAGATCCTCCAATGACGGCACCAAGTACCGTTGCCGAATCAACCCCGGTCCCTCCGGTAGACGTTTACGAAACAATACTGGCCGATGCCGCCGACGTTGTGGGTGAGGCCGACCGAGGCGCCGGGGACTTGGCGCTCGCCGCAGCGGCCTCGAAGCTGGTTCACGATCTCGAAGGCCATGGAAACACCGGTGGCGCCGATGGGGTGCCCCTTGGCCTTGAGCCCGCCGTCCACGTTGACCGGGGTGGAGCCGCCGATACGGGACCCCCCCGATGCCGCGAAGGCGCCGCCCTCGCCGCGGGGGCAGAAACCGAGATCCTCGTAGGCGAGCACCTCGGCGATGGTGAAGCAATCGTGAACTTCGGCGACATCGATTCCTTCCGCCCCGGTCCCGGCCATGGCGTAGGCTTGGCGGGCCGCCTCCCGGGCCGCGGCGAGACCGCAGAGATCCTTGCGGCGAAGCACGGACATGCTGTCGCTCGCCGCCCCGGCGCCCTCCAGCCACACGACCTTCCCGCCGGCCGCGCGGGCACGATCCCCGGCGGCGAGAATCACGCAGGCGGCGCCGTCCGCGTTGGCGCAGCAGTCGAACACGCGGAAGGGAGAAGCCACGGAGTCGGAGGCCAGCGCCCTCTCCGCGGTGATTTCCTTCCGGAACATCGCTTTCGGATTGCGGGCGCCGTAGTAGTGGTTCTTGACCGCGACCGCCGCCAACTGTTCGGCGGTGGTCCCGAACTCGTGCATGTGGCGCCGGGCAAGCATCGCGTAATAGCCGGGGAAGGTCGAGCCGAACACCGACTCCCACTGCACCTCACCCACCCGCCCCATGAGGGCCAGGATCTCGGCGGTGGGGAGCTCGGTCATCTTCTGGGCGCCGATCACCGCCACCACCTCGTGCACCCCGGCGCGGATCGCCATCCAGGCGCTTCGGATGGCGGCCGAACCCGAGGCACAGGCGGCCTCGGTCAGCCAGGTGGGTCGGGGAGCGAGGCCCAGGTACTCCTGAATCACCCCCGCCACCGAGCGCTGCTTGTGGTACTCGGGGACCGCGGCGATCACGGTGGCATCGATGGCCGAGGGATCGAGGGCCGCGTCCTCGAGCGCCTCGCGGTAGGCCTCGAAGGCGAGTTCCTGCACCGAGGCGTCCTCGCGCCGCCCGAAGGTTCCGTGACCGGCGCCGATCACACCGACTCGAACCATCGTCATCCCCTCCCCTCGTTCTCCCCCAGCACCGCCAGGGTCCGCCGGACGGTCGTGCGGACCACCTGCTTCCGCCACCCGGGCTCGTGGTCGGTGTTGTCCAGGGGGCGGGCCTTTTTCCAGGCTGCCTCCGCGACCGCATCGAGGTCCGCCGCGCCGAGGGGCGATCCCAGAAGCAAACCCGCCGCGGCCTCCACCGTCACCGGAGCCGAGGTCACCGCGCCCAGCACCAGCCGCGCCGCCTCCACCGGGGCGCCGGGTCCCTCGTGACGAATCCACGCCGCCACGCCCAGGACCGGGAAGTCGAAACTCCCCCGACGGCTCACCTTGGTATAGCGGCTGGAGGTTCCCTTTGGCGCGGGGAGCCGCACCGCCACCAGGAGCTCCTCCGCCGTCTTGGCCAGCCATGCCATGCCGTCGTCCCGATAGAAATCGCGGGCGGCGACCGTCCGCCGCCCGCCGGGGCCGGCGAGTTCCATCGCGGCGCCCAGAGCCACCGCCGCGGGGGCGGTGTCGCTGGACTGCACCGCCCAGCAGCGGGAGGAGTAGGGCGCCACCCCGCAGCGCTCGCCGTCTTTCTTGAGACAGAATCCGATCGCCCGGCGCCAGGCCTCGCTCTGATCGTAGTAGTTGCAGCGGGTGTCGAGGCAGAGGTTTCCACCCAGGGTGCCCATGGCCCGAATGGTCGGGGTCGCGGCGCGCCCCGCGGCCTCGGCTAGGGCGGGCCAGCCTTCGAGAATGCGAGGATCGGCAGCGAGACGCTCCAACGTCGTTCCGGCTCCGAGGCGAAGACCGCCATCCTCCAGCGGCTCGACGGTACGCAGCTCCTCGATCGCTCCGAGGGCGACGACGGTCTCCGGGGCGTCCTGGCCGCGTTTCATGTGGGGATAGAGGTCGGTCCCCCCCGCGACGTAGGCCGCCGCTCCCGACGCCGCCGCCCGGGCGGCGACGGCCTCCTCGACGGTCCGAGCCTCGACCAGGCGGAAGGGAGGAAGGCGGAGCATCAGGACGCCTCCTCCGCCGGCGCGGCGCTCGCCGAGCCGGTGCGATCGGGAGAGACCCCCGGCGGATCGACCCGAAGCGGCTCGGGCCAGGTGTAGTCCGGCAGGCGCGCGGGGCCGACCCGGGGCTCCAGGCCCCGGCGTTTCTTCTCCAATGCGGCGAGAATTTTCTCGGGGGTGATCGGAATTTCGTCGATCCGCACCCCCACCGCGTCGTAGACCGCGTTGGCGACGGCGGGAGGCACCGGGAGCAGGGGCCCCTGGCCCACCTCCTTCGCCCCGAAGGGACCGCGGGGATCGGGCTCCTCGACCAGGAACGCTTCCACGGTACACATCTCGAGGGCGGTGGGGCTCTTGTACTCGAGAAGACTCGGGGCCTTGTTGACCAGGGACGAACGCGGACGGTAGGTCATCTCCTCCATGGGCGCCTCCCCGAGACCCATGTACACCCCGCCCTCGACCTGGCCGATCGCGGCCTGGCGATTGATGGCCCGGCCGATGTCGTGGGCGGCCCAGATCGTCTCCACGCGCAGGAGCCCGGTCTCGACGTCCACCTCGACCTCGGCCACCGCCGCGGTGTAGCTGTAGGCCGGCGAAGGTCCCACCCCGGAACCCTTGTACTTGCCCGGAGGCGGAGGCGGGGTGTAGTTCCCCACGGTGACCACGGTTCCCCCGCGGGCCTCCGCCAGCACCACCGCCTCGGCGAAGGAGACACC
>Ga0114931_10006487_pt1 | contig 14376 bp, 9 predicted proteins | sample 2SBtaG_FD_89579 | JGI IMG/M metagenome (GOLD analysis project Ga0114931, IMG submission 89579) | Deep subsurface microbial communities from Kolumbo volcano to uncover new lineages of life (NeLLi) - 2SBTROV14_V59a metaG | ecosystem: Environmental > Aquatic > Marine > Volcanic | place: Kolumbo...
AAGATGCGCTGCGCTGCTGTTGGATGTGGGAAATCCTTGCAAAACAAACAAATCCTGCGAATCTAACAATGCTTCGTTGAAGCGGTTTTCAAAATATTGTCCGGTTGATTTTTCGGTCAAAAATGTAAAATCGAAATCTTCAAGTTGGCGAGAGACAAAAGAAATGGCCTGACGATCAAAGCTTGGCGTACCGCTGATCACCAGCACTTTTAGTTTACTTTTCAATACCTGCACACGCACGGTTCGACGATTGTTTTGCCGGGTGATTTCAGCTTGCAGCGGCTGAACACTGACGGTATAATTGAAATCACCGGGGCGATTCGGAATAATGTCCAGGACCGCTTTTTGTTCAAATCCGGATTTACCCAGCGTTACCGTGCGTTGGGTCAGCAATTGTTTTCCGTGGGTAATTTTTATAACCGCTTTTTGACCGGCATAGCCATTATGCCAAAAAGTGACTTCGACGGGCAGTTTATTTTTTACATACGTTATTTGATTGGTCTGCACCCTTCGCACCGCCACATCTTTTGGGAGCGCCGTATCGCCCACCAAAACCGTGTGTACCGGCACTTTAAAGGTTTGCGCCGGAATCAACGGGTTGACGCCCTGGTTATATATTCCGTCGCTAACCAGCACTAATGCCTGCAAATTTGCGCCGGAAAGGCTATCCAATGCAGCGGTGATCGCCTGGGTAATATTACTCCCATCGACCTCAAAAGAGAGCGTATCTTTTTGCAAACGGCGGGTCGTAAGATCGAATTTAAAGGACCGGATATCAAGGGTGTCGGTATCGGCCAACTGCCGGATGTAGCGTTCCACAAATTTTAGGGAATCGCCGCGTTCGCCGTAAGCTTCGGATATTTTCATGCTGGCGGAATTGTCAAATAACACGCCGATGACCGGTTTTTCATTGTTGCGATGGATCAGTCGCAATACCGGTTCTAACAATAAAAAAAGCATGATGATCAACGTCAGCGCGCGTAAAAGTATCGAAAAATACCTGCGAATGGCGGAAAGGGGCGGCAATGTTCGAAAATAAAAAACGTAAGCAATCCCGGCAAGTACGAGCACCAATAAAGCAAACAGCCAGCCGGGAATACTCAATTGTAAAAGAAAATTTTTAATCATTCGAGATGTTTAAGCGCTCCGAGTTTTAGTGATGCATAAGTATTCAGCGTTAATTGGGAACGCTCGCCATGTTTTAGCCGCTCAAGCCCGGCGCGCGCAATCATGGCGGCGTTGTCTGTGCAATAGTGCATCGCCGGGAAATATACTTTGATATGATATTTTCCCGCGGATTGTTTCATCATTTCGCGTAAATGTGAATTTGCAGCGACCCCGCCGGCGATGGCAATTTGGGGAATCGAGTACGTTCTTGCGGCCCGGATGGCGCGATCGATGAGCGGTTTAATCGCGGCATGTTGAAAAGAAGCACAAATATCCGGTAAATTATTCTGTACGTAAGCGTCGCCGTTTTTGTTTACATAATTCAAAACCGCGGTTTTTAAGCCGCTGTAGCTGAAATCAAAGGTCTTTTCTTTTGATAATCCAACCGGAAAACGAAAAAAGCCGGAATCGCCGTTCCGGGCAAGTCGGTCAATTTCCGGGCCGCCGGGATACGGCAGGTTAAGCAATTTCGCAACTTTGTCGAATGCTTCGCCGACGGCATCATCGCGGGTGCTGCCGATAATTTGGTAATTGAGATGAGATTTCATCACCACAAGCTGAGTATGACCGCCGGAAACGATCAGGCATAGCAAAGGTAATTGAATCGCTTCGTTTTCCAGAAAATTAGAATAAACGTGTCCTTCGGTATGATTGACGCCGATAAATGGTTTGTTAAAAACCGTTGTCAACCCCTTGACATAATTCACCCCGACCATGAGTGCGCCGATCAACCCGGGACCATGTGTCACGGCAAATGCGTCGAGGTCGTGAAAAGAACATTCTGCCTGTTTTAAAGCATCCTCGACAATCGGGACAATTTTTCGCAGGTGCGCCCGCGATGCTAATTCCGGCACAACGCCGCCGAATTGCAGATGCACGCTTTGCGAGGAAATGACATTTGACAAAACCCGGTTTTCCTCGATCACAGCGGCGGAGGTTTCATCACAAGATGTTTCGATTCCCAAAATTTTCATTAATTTTGAATTCGTTAGCGTTTCTTTTTCTGTACAATTAATTCAAATGTTGCCGGACGCAGTTCCATGTAGGTCACACTCAGCGAGGTTGCGACATCGGCTTTTACCCGTTTAGTGCCCGGCTTCCAATCTTTTTTAAAATCTATCGTAACCAGAAATTGGTCGGCGCCGGCTTCTGATAATAATTTTTCCCCGCCTTTAACATAAACAGCAACTTTTGAGGGCAACGGCACTACTTCATAATTATCAGGCACATTGATCATTTTTACCGGCACATTCTCAACTTCTTTTTCCGCCAGTCGTTGAATATCAAAAAACACCTTTGCCTTCCGGGGTTTGTACCGGGCATGGAATGTTGTGTTCTGTAAAATGTCAAATTGATCTTCAAATGATAAATTGACGTCACGATATTCCTTTGGCATGGTATATATTTTCGAAAGGGTGTCTACAAAAGTCGCCGGGCCGATAACCATGATGGACTCAGGGTCGGCAATTGCATTGACAAATACAAAACCGTTTTCCGTTTTCAAATCCGATTGTACGATGATCGGCACTTGCTTTTCCGCGCGTTTGTCCAATTCAAATTGCAGCTCAATCGGGCTGATCACGGATTTTACCTGCACGTCAACTTCCCGGGGGATTCTCACAAATTCGCGATGATTACTCAGGTTAAACACCATTTGTTCCCGTCCCGCGGAGAGGTCGATTTCGTAAACGGGATTATAAAAATTCAGCCTAAGCAAATCAATGCCGCGGCCGCTGAACTCTACCCGCACAGCTTTGGGCGCGGGATATTTAAGCCATGTATTATTGTTGTTTATGATCACGTCCAGTGGGATGTTGGTCGTGTAATCATAATCTTTGCCCATCTTTACCATGAACCAAAAGAAGAGCGCCAATAAAAAAATTGAGGTCTGTACTTTATAACTTTTTCGTTTTTTCTTATTCATATATTATGCCGAACCGTATCCCCGGTTGATGTCTGAAGGGTTTTTGCCGCGCTCCCCAAATAGATCAGTTTTGACAATTTTCACAATAAAATGTTGAACGATTTCCCAACATTGTTTTGATAATTTCCTGCCCACATTGATAACAAGGCAGTCCGCCCCGCTGGTAAACCTTTAAAAAATTTTGATTTTCACCGGCTTGCCCGGTTACCGTGCGATAGGCGCTATAGGTCGTGCCGAAACGATCAATGGCGGCGTTTAGAATCCGATGAATTGCTGCATACATCGCCTGTATTTCAGATGTTTGTAAATCTCCCGTTTTTCGGAAGGGCGATATTGCGGCGTCGAAAAGAATCTCGCTGGCGTAAATATTACCGATGCCGGCGAGTTTATGCTGATCCATTAAAAATAGTTTGATGTTCATATCTCGTTTTTGCAGTATTTCCTGAAAATGTTTTAGGGTTAGTCCGCCATTAATCGGATCAACACCGAGATTGTCAAAACGAGGTTTTTGTTGATAGAGCCAAATTTTACCAAAACGACGCATGTCCTGAAAATACAGATGTTTGCCCGATTCAAAATGCATGCTGACATGCACATGCCGCGGATAGCGCGAGTGGCTTTTTTCCTGCAAAAAAATGCCGGACATGCCCAAATGAAACACCGGAAAAATATCCGTCAGATCAAACAGCAGGTATTTTCCGGTTCGCTGCAAATCCGCAATCGATTTACCCGGCAACGCCGCACAAAAAAGCTGCACATCGCAGTTTTGCAGCAACGAGGCAGCGTTTTCGCTAAAGGTGATCTCCGCAAAAACCTCTGATTGGTAAATCGGCAGTAGCTGCCTGCGAATGGTTTCAACTTCCGGCAGTTCCGGCACGGGCAAATTCTCTCATCATTGGTTCAACATCCATTCGGCGTCGGAAAAGATCAAACGCGAAGCAATCTAATAAAAGTCTGGGATGATTTAAACCGGTTTTTTATGTGATGGGTGGTTGGATGATATTAATACGGCAAACAGGATAAAATATTTAGTTCTGCCCCTAACGTTTTAACCATTTTTCCAGCATTGCGTTAATATTTTCAAATCCTATAATCATTCGTATTTCGTCAAAATACTGGCAGACGCGCTGCTTGTCCACCACATCCGGACGCAAGCGATTTATGCGCATTAATCCGATCTTAAATTGATTGCGAATGTCATCGTTAGTGATATTTTCAGTGGTCAACACAATGATCAAATCGTCGATAAACTGATTGACATAATCATTTAAATGTTGACGCCGCCATTCTGTTTCCGTGCCGGGATATATTAAACTCAAATCGGGAAAAAATTTATTGCCATCTTTTAATACAATCAGTTGTCGAATGGCTTCTTTTAATTCTTCCAACGTTGTTTTCATGCTGACCCTTGACGCCTTTTTTAACAATATTTAACTGATAATTACGATGATTCTCTTGTCAGCTATATTATAAGCACCGGGCAATAAGGATTCAACAATTACTTTCCTTCTAAAATTTCATTTACAGCTTTTAATAGCTCGTGTTTAACAAACGGCTTGTTGAGCGTTAAATTAGCCCCCATACCTTTTGCCAGCGCAAGGTAATCCTGGGCGCTGCCTCTGCCGCCGCCGGATATGGCCAGAATCCTGATATGTGGAAAATCTCTCTTTATTTCCTGGATCGTTTCGATGCCTTCTTTTTCCGGCATAATAAGATCGGTGATTACAATGTTGATTTCAGGTTCACTTTTGATGATTTCCATACCTTCTTTGCCGTTTGCGGCGGCGAGTACATCATAATCCTCGCCAGCTAACATTTTACAAATCATTTCCCGAACGTCAACATCATCATCAATCACTAAAACACGCATTACAATTTCTCCCTCTTTTCATTTATCCAAATCTTTGCGAATGGCATTCGCCAACTCTTTCATTACAATCGGTTTCCCTATAACCTGTTTGATGCCATGCTTTCGCAACGTAGTGTCTGTAAGATTATCGCCGTAACCGGTCATAATGATAATAGGGATTTCCGAGCGAAGCTTCTGTAACTTTTCTGACAAATCCAGACCGGTCATATCCGGCATGGTTAAATCGGAAATCAGTAAATCATATTTATCCGGTAGTTGTTTAATAACCTGCAATGCCTCCAAACTATTATAGTAAACATCCACTTTATAGCCACACTTAACCAGCATCCGTTTTACCATATCGGCAATAACTTTATCATCATCGACAACCAGAATGGATTCCTGTCCCCCTACAATCGACTGCGGATCGATTTTTACGATTTCCGCAACGCCCTTTACGATCGGGAGATACACGTGAAAGGTTGAACCTTTTCCAGGCTCACTGTAAACAAGGATTTCTCCGTGATGGCTGCGTACAATTCCGTGCACAACAGAAAGCCCCATGCCGGTTCCCTTATCCACGGCCTTGGTCGTGAAAAAGGGTTCGAAAATCCGTTCGAGCGTCGCTTTATCCATGCCGCTGCCGGTATCAACAACGGTTAAACGTACGTACTCCCCCTCATTCAGGTTTGGATTCAATTTCGCGGTTTCAGCGTCCACGTCAACCTGTTTCAATTCGATGGTAAGCGTGCCGCCTTTTTCCTCCATTGCCTGCGAAGCGTTGGCGCATAAGTTAACAATTACCTGGTGCATTTGCGTGGCGTCGGCCAGCACTTTATCGCAGGCAGTGTTAATACGCTGCCGGATTTTGATGGTGACCGGGATGGTTGGGCGCAGCAGTTTAACGGCTTCTTTTATGATTAAATGCAACGCCAGCGGTTTTCTTTCTTTCTCTATTTGTTTACTGAACAACAATATTTGCTCCACCAAATCCTTCGCGCGTTTTGCCGCTTTAAAAACGTGATCCAAATCCGCAAACAAAGGGTCGGATGGCGACAGACCGGACAGCGCCATATCCGTGTATCCCATAATCGGCGAAAGGATATTGTTGAAATCATGCGCGATTCCGCCTGCCAGGGTGCCGATGGTTTCCAGCTTTTGGGCACGTCGAAGCTGCGCTTCAAGCTTTGCTTTTTCCGCTTCCATGCGCTTGCGCCGGGTGATGTCTTTTTTCAAACCAATGAAGTGGGTAATATTCCCATTGTCATCAAAGATGCCGGAAATACTGGCTTCTTCCCAAAAGAATTCGCCATTTTTCCTTACGTTATGAAATTCGCCACGCCACACTTTGCCAGACAAAATAGTTTTCCAGAGATTATTATAGTCCTCTTTCGGCACTTCATTGCCCTTAAGGATGCGCGGATTTTTGCCGATCACTTCCTCTGCTGAATACCCGGTTAGTTCGGTAAACTTCGGATTGACATATTCAATATCTCCTTTTCGGTCTGTAATCATGACAATCATCGGACCTTGTTCTACAGCCGTGCTGAGAATTTTCAACTCTTCTTCTCTCCGCTTGCGTTCGATCGTAATTCCTGAAAGATGGGCCATCGATTCAATTAACTGGATTTCGGCATCAGTGGGACGACCGGGTTGTTCACGATAGAGCGCAAAGGCGCCCAGCACATTTTCTTTTGCATCCATTATCGGTTGCGACCAGCACGCACAAAATCCGTATTCCTTCCCCAGGTGGCGAAAGTTGGCCCACAGCGGATCGTTGTTGACGTCCTCGACCACAATACGTTCCCTGCGATGCATCGCAGTGCCGCAAGAGCCGGTAGCGGGGCCGATTTGCATGCCGTCAATGATGGCATTGTAAGCATCCGGCAAGCTCGGTGCTGCTCCGTGGCGAATTATTTTGCCATCTAATAGCAGTATCGAACTGCGAACATTTGGTAAGTACGCTTCGGCAACCTGGGTGATCGCATCAAAAATTTCGGTTTGCGACGCCTTTCCCCTTGAAATAAGTTCAAGAATTCTGCGCTGTTCAAATTGCAGAAATTCTGCCTGCTTGCGCTCGGTGATGTCTCTGAGTGTGCCTTCTGTCGCTACAGGTTTGCCGTTACGATCAAGCACGATCCGGGTGTTTATCGAAACAAAAATCAAACGGTTTGACTTATCTTTCAGGCGAATCTCAAAATCGTTTACTTCCCAGGACGTTTCCAATTTTTCACATAGTTTTAAATAATCGCTGGGATTATAATAGAATGTTTCGCTCGATTTGCCAATAAGCGATGCTCGCGTAAATCCCGAATGCCGCTCGATTGACGGGCTTATTTCAGTAATGGTACCCTGGTAATCCGTTTGATAAAAAACATCCTGCACATTCTCAAAAATCTTTCGATATTTTTCCTCACTTTTTTGCAGCGCCTCCTCCACTTGCTTGCGTTCGGTAATGTCCAGCAGCGTTCCCTCATAATAAATCGTTTCCCCTTTTGCATTTTTTACTGCCCGGTCGTTCATCAACACCCACACCGGTTCATTGTCAGCGCGTCTCATTCTCACTTCTACATTTGTCAAAAACCCTTCACTATCCGCCAGGCTTGCCAGTCTTTGCCGCTCGTTGGCATCCCAATATATTTCAGCGGTATTTTCTATGGCCAGAATCTGTTCGATGTCTTGATAACCAAACAACTTTATCATCGCCGGATTGACAGTGATGAATTTACCTTGCAGTGAGCTTTGGTAGATGCCCTCCGTCGCGTTTTCAAAGATAGAACGAAATTGTTGTTCGGCCTGCCGGGTTTCTTCCAATGCTTTTTGGCGGGAAATGACCGCCTCAAAATTTTGGGCAATGACCTGGGCAAGCTGCAATTCCTCATCGGAACAGATGTGGGGGTTGTCAAAATAAACCATAAATTTACCAAATAAGCGATCCGGACCTTTTAAAGGAACAAAGAGCAGGGCATTGATCCCTTCAGCCAAAATGGCTTTCTTTATATCTTTCTTAAGATCGCTTTTTGATATGTCTGAATAATGCAACAGTTGTGCATCTATTTCATCGATTTCCCAGGGGCTGTGACCATCCATTTTCCGGCGGTATCCATCTGACAAATTATGCCAGGCTTTGCAATGGACTTTCTGATCTTCTTCAAAAAGTAAAATGGAGTAGCGGTCGGCGTGCAGGGTTTTTAAAATACCCTCACCAACGGCATGATAGATTTCTTCAAGCGATTGGGCATGGTTCAGATTTTCAATGGTTTGCTGTAAGTGCTTTGTTTGCAGCAAATGCATCTGAACCTGTTCTTCGCTTTCCTTTTGTTTGCTGATATCCACCACATACCCGAGAAAATGGGTGATTTCCCCATGAGAATTTCGCAGGATGACAGTGTAATCCAATAACCATATCGTTCGACCATCCTTTCGGATCGCGCGATAGGATTGATGGGTAAAATTGGCAGCGCCGCTTTCGCTGTTGGCACGCAGCTCCCCGATAAAACGACCCAGATCCGCTTTGGGAATAATTTCCGCGGAGGAAACCTGCCTGGAGATAAACGCTTCCGCTGTATAGCCAAATACCGCCTCCACATTGGGAGAAACGTATTCCACCGGCCAACCGGGCTTATTTCTCCACTTAAATACAACTACCGGGCCCCCGGTAAAAATGTTGCGCTCTTGCTGTAGCATTTGCAGGCTTTTAGTTAATGCCGCTTCCGCCTTTTTCCGCTCTGTGATGTCACGGGCAAAAGTGATGTGATATTCTTTTCCGCCAAACTCATGGTGATTGATTGCCAGCTCGATTGGGAATATGTTCCCGGCTTTAGTCTTCCACCTTGATTCAATAATCATTGCCCCTTTCCGCTTCAATTCCCGCCAGTGCTCTTGCCAGACTTCAACCGGAAAATCAGGGTCCAGGTTATGAACAGATATTTTCAGCAATTCTTCTTTCGTATATCCCAATAGCCAGACAGCTTTCGCATTAACGTAGCTTAGATGCGCGTCCGGTCCCACCCACAGCACTGCGTCCTGGGAATTTTCAACGCTAAACTGGGTAAACCGCAGCGCTTCTTCCGCCCGCTTGCGCTGGGTGATGTCGTGATAATGCCAAAAGTGATCCATCTGACCGTTCCCGGTTTCAATCGGCACATAATCGCGTTTAAACACCCGTCCGTCATGCAAAATCAATTCTTCGTTCAGGACGGATTCTCCGGCAGTCAGGATCTCATCAACCCGGCTAAGGAACGCTTTGCCATTCACAAAAAAATGCTGAATTTGTTGAGTCGCCTGCCGGAAATCAGCGCCGTTTAATGCGTTTAGCGGGGAATCGATCTCAAACAGTTTACAGAATTTTTGATTCGCCCACAGTGCTTTTCGGCGCGAAGTTTCGATGAGAATGCCGCCCGGCAACGCGTCAAGCAAATTGTAGAGATGACGGACGCTAAGTTGCACTTTTTTCAAAGCCCGATTATCGCCATTCTCCCCACGAATATCCGCCGGGGTTTCATTTAACCCTTCAGATTGCAAAATCTCAGACGCGGCTTGTGTAGCCGGTTTTTCAACCCGATCTATCTCTGAAATTGTTTTGCGCAATTCCCGTAATTCAGCAATAAGTTGAGCTTTGGTTTTATTTTGATCTGTCATATTTTTACCAAATATTGATTGTGTTAAATTTAAGGAGAGAACCTCTGTGCTCCTAACTTCGTATCCTTGTCTTCAAGATCATACTTTTGACAGAAAAAATAGACCGGGAAAACGGAAAGCAGGCGAATCGAATGTAGATTCAGCCAGAAGAAACACCAAAAATATTTTCTTGAAGTATATAATTATCGGCGTGGTTTGACTAAACGTCAGTATTTTTTTGATTAAACATGGCAAATTGCCAACGTGGGTATTCAGCAACTTTTAAATCCGGTATAGCATAAAACGGTTTTAATATTAAACACCAGCCGCAAGAATCATTGCGGTTGATTTTTGCAAATTTAGGGATTACCTTTTCGCGGGAATAAACACTGCCCGTCGCTGACGTAAAATGAATCACCGGCGTTACCAAAATGTATAAATGAAACCGTAATCGAAGACAAATTTTATCTGATAAATGACAAATCTTACCGAGAACATCAAAATCGCTTATATTTCCGATCAGCAGTTTCCCATTGAGAAAGCCGACGCCGAGCAGGTCGTCAACACGGTTTCCGCGCTAATTTCGGAAGGACTGAACATGCGGCTGGTGATTCCCCGGGACTGGAGAAATATCGGCGTCCCCAAAGAATCGCGATTGCAACATTTAGCCGGATTTTATCACCTCAGCAACGGGCTGCTCACCAAGGAATTGAAGCATCTTCCCCTGACAAAATTGCGCCTGGAAAAATATCCCCACGGCGTTATCGCGCCACTTTGGGCAAAATGGCATGGCGCGGAAATCGTCTATACCCGGAATCCGTTGCCGGCGTATTTTGCGCGCCTGCTTGGGTTGAAGGTGGTTTTTGAAACGTATCGTTTTTACGGAAAGAAAAATCGCTGGTTGGGAAAGCTGCTGGCGCGTTTATCGCGTTCGGACAAATTTTTAGGGATCATCACCCATTCGCAGATGTCCCGGGACAGCCTGGTCAGCCTCGGGATTGACAAAGATAAGCTTGCCGTCGTTCACAACGGCTTTAATCCTGATCTGTTCGCGGAACCGATGACCAAATCGCAGGCCCGCGAGCAGTTGGGTTTAGCTGGGCATCAAAAAATTGCCTGCTACACCGGGCGTTTGGACCGGGACAAGGGCATTGAATCACTGCTCGAATTGGCCGCCAAAACGCCGGAAATCACCTATCTTTTTATCGGAAAAATGCAGAAGGATCCGCGGGATTGGATTGCGCGGGTTGCGGCAAGCCGGGGATTGCAAAATGTCATCACGCTTCCCTGGAAACCGGCGGAGAAGCTCGTGCATTACCTGTTTGCCGCGGATGTGCTGCTGATTCCGCCCACTGCCGCCCCATTGACCCGCGGCGGCAAAACCGTGCTGCCGATTAAATTATTTTCCTATCTTGCCGCCGGACGGGTAATTTTTGCCCCAAAACTGCCGGACAGCGAAGGTCTGTTAAACGAGCAAAACAGCGTGCGGGTTGAACCGGATAACCCGGAAAAAGCCGCGGCGGCCATGCGGCGAATTTTTACGGACGCGAATTGGGCAAGCGCATTGGCGGCGCGGGCGCAAAAAGACGCGCAACAGCTCACCTGGCAAGCTCGGGCGAAGAAAATTATCGCGTTTATCGACAGGCGGCTAAAGCGATCCAATATCCCTTCCGTTGGGCATTCCTGATGAAAAATCCATCTTCGCAAAATCCGGTTGTCTTTGTGATTGTGAATCGCTTGTTTGAGTGGTCGCAAAATTTTATCACCCGGGAGCTGGTTGAGCTGAAGCGGCAGGGCGTTGAACTGGTTGTCGGCGCGCGGGAAATGATCCGGCGGGATGATCTCGATGCAGAATCGGCGACGTTGAAAAACCGGTTTATCGAAATCCCGGAGAATCCGTTTCTCCCCGGACATCTTTTGCGACATTTCCGTTTCAAGCGACAGTATTCTGAAAGATATAATCACGCGTGGCAACATTTCCGGGGATTTCGGCACGATAACTTTTCCGCGAAATTTCGCGGTTTCGTTTGTCTGTTTCGGGCGGCGTCCATTGCCCAACAGGTCATCGACGAAAAAATTGATCTGATTCACGCCCATTTTTTAACCGCGCCCGGGGAGACAGCGCTTTATTTATCCGCGCTGACGCAAATCCCCTTTGGCGGCACCGGGCACGCCATGGATATTTATGTGGACAACAGCGGTTTGGCGAAAAAAGTGCGGGAAGCCGCTTATATCGCCACCTGCACGGCGGCAAATGCCGCGCATTTAAAAACGCAATATCCGGAAAACAGTGACAAAATTTTTACGATTTATCACGGCATCGATGTGGCGGAGAACATCGAAAATACGCCTCGGGGATCGCAACCGTTTACCTTTCTTTCCGCTGGTCGTTTTGTGGAAAAAAAAGGCTTCAAATATCTTATCGACGCCTGCAAGATTGTCAAAAATCGCGGGATCCATTTTCGATGCCGCATTGTTGGGAAAGGGCCGCTGGCAGATGCGTTGCAAAATCAAATCCGGGAAAATCAATTGGCTGATACGGTGCGCATCGATGATTATATTCCTCCCAACGAGATGAAAAACGTTTACCAAGGCAGCGATGCGCTGGTGGTTCCGTCAATCATCGATCAAAACGGCGACAGAGACGGTTTGCCGAATGTCTGCCTGGAAGCGATGGCAAACGGGTTACCCATCATCGGCAGCGCGATTTCCGGGATTCCCGAAGGCATTGTTGACGGCCGCAGCGGTTTTATCGTGCCGCCGGGCGATGCGGCAAAGCTTGCCGTGGCAATGATAAACCTGATCCATCACAAAAAATTAGGAGAAATGCGAAAGGCTTCCCATGCGCTTGCCCGGGATAAATTCGATATCAAAAAGAATGTCGCCCGGCTAAAAGCGATCATGGAAAAGCATGTCGAGTAACTTATGTGTGGAATCGCAGGTATTTTTTCTTTCCGAAATGCCTCGCCCGACCGGGATGACATTCGGAAAATGACGCGGGCGTTGGCGCATCGCGGCCCGGACGGCGACGGCATTTTTATCGAAGGTCCGGTGGCGTTGGGGCATCGCCGGTTGAGCATTATCGATCTCGAGGGCGGCGCGCAACCGATGGAATCCACGAATAAAATCTCGGTGATCTCATACAATGGCGAGGTTTATAATTTTCCCGAACTTCGCAAGCAGTTGTCCGCGCAGGGCTACCGCTTTCAAACCCACAGCGACACCGAAGTCATTTTGGCGCTTTACGAACAACACGGCCGCGGCTGCCTCGATTATTTAGGCGGGATGTTTGCCTTTACGCTGTGGGATCGCCGGGAGCAAACGTTATTGCTGGCGCGAGATCGCATCGGCGTCAAACCGCTTTACTACTCCGTGCAAAAAGAGGGTGTTTATTTCGCTTCGGAAATCAAAGCCATCCGCGCCGTGCTCGGAAACAACGCGCTGGATCAAAACGCGGTAAATTCATATTTTTCACGGCAATACATCGGCGGCGACGGCACGATTTTTCAAGAAATTAAGAAAGTGTTGCCGGGAACTATGCTGCTAATTTCCGGGAAGGGAATTTCGCCGGAAACCTGGTGGCAGCCGACGCCGAAACGGTGTTCATTCTCCCAAAATACGGCGCAAAATGAATTAGATAGCAGCTTGAACGACGCGGTTGCCAGCCATTTGATCAGCGATGTGCCGGTGGGTATTTTTTTGAGCGGCGGTCTGGATTCCGGTTGCCTGCTGGCCTATGCCGCCCAAAACAACGGAAAAGCGCTACACACTTTTTCGGTGGGTTTTGGCGAAGACTCACCGTTGAATGAAACCGTTTTCGCCCGCAAACTTGCCGGTCAGTTCGGGACGATTCATCACGAAATCCAGGTAACGGCGGATGAAATGCTGCAATCGCTGCCGGGAATTATCGACCGGCTCGATGCGCCGCTGGCGGATTATGCCATCATTCCAACCTACGTTATGAGCAAATTTGCCGCGGAACACGTAAAAGTGGTGCTCTCCGGTGAAGGCGCGGATGAGCTGTTCGGCGGGTATAAACGCTATCATCTCTACGCCCTGTTCGACAGGATTGCCAAAACGGGATTGACCGGAAACCTGTGGAAATACCGGTTGCCCGGTCCCAGCCTGTTCCGCGACGGGGAGCGGCGGCAATTGTTGGGCGACGGTTTTGCGGAAATGCGGCGATTGCCCTCGGAACAAAAGATGCGCGCGGATAAAGCCGCTTTCTTTCCGGCGGGACATTTGAACAGCATGCTGTTCACGGATATTCGCAACTATCTGGTGGATGATCTGTTGATGAAAGTTGATAAAATGGGAATGCTGGCATCGCTGGAAGCGCGCGTGCCGTATTTGGATCATCGCTTGCTGGAGTTTGTGTTGTCGCTCGACGGAACGTATAAAACCGGTCTGACAGCCCGGAAAATTCTGCTCAAAAAGGTCGCGGCCCGCCGCTTACCCATGGAAATCTGGCAACGTCCCAAACACGGTTTTACCGTGCCGGTCAGCGATTGGCTAAAAGGCCCGCTGAAGCAGCGATTCGCCGAAGTTGTCTTTGAGAAATCAGCGCATGGCGGGTGGATCAATCGCGCCTTTGTTGAGAAATTGCTCAAACGGCATCAGCGTGACGACAAAATGGGCTTTAAGCTCTGGTCGATTTTTATTTTTTGCCTGTGGTTGGAAAAACGTTCCACCGGTTAATCCAAATATCCATCCACCCATTTGAGTATCCGCTCGGCATTCTTTAAATCCTGTAAATTATCAACTTCCAACCAGCGGATGCCCGTGGCGGAAAAAATGTTCACCGGCTCTCCTGAAT
>Ga0114931_10006488_pt1 | contig 14376 bp, 17 predicted proteins | sample 2SBtaG_FD_89579 | JGI IMG/M metagenome (GOLD analysis project Ga0114931, IMG submission 89579) | Deep subsurface microbial communities from Kolumbo volcano to uncover new lineages of life (NeLLi) - 2SBTROV14_V59a metaG | ecosystem: Environmental > Aquatic > Marine > Volcanic | place: Kolumbo...
AGGCATCAAAAAAGATCTGGGTGGGGATAGCCCTGATCCTGAATCTCCTGGCCTGTCCATTGTGCTTCCACACGTCTATAAATACGACGGCGGCCCTGCCCTCGTAGGCCGCTTCGACCTTTTTCATGACCGGTACCATCATCTTGCACGGGATACACCGGTCAGCCCCCAAGTCCAGCATGGTGACCATGCCCTTGACCGGGGCCTCCGGCACCTCATCGGCAACCGCGACCCGGTTCACAAAAGCCATGATCGTGAGAAGCAAAATCATACCCGCTAACAATCTCGTAAAAGCTCTTTTCATTCGCACTCCGCTATTCCTCCCTCAGCAACGTATATCAATAAAGTCGCTCAGAAATCAAGCCTGAACCCGCGCATGTACTCCCTGAGTTTTTAACACTGTTCCTCATCCAGGACCGGGCATGAAGGTGGAGATTTTATTTTCGTGCGAACAAGCTGGACCCCGGCCGACAAAAAGCTGATCCGCCCAGACGGCATCGGCCGCCATCAGAGGTGTTATGGCGATGGATTTCTGTTTTCGGACATATTGTGTAAAGAGGCACTATGATTTACCGGCCGGCTTTCGCGGGCCTTTTGCGAACTGCAGCGCTTCCCGCGCCAGGTCTCCGACACTGGTGGGTTGCAGCCGGCCCCGGCAGTAGATCTCCAGCAGCGCAGCATCGTCGCACAGCGCTTTCAGCGGCTCCCTGAACCCGTCCCATGCGAGGGCGCCTGCCGTCCAGGCCGCCAGGCCGCGGTGAAAAGGGTCCGGCGAACCCAGAAAGGGCAACAGGGCGGGTGCAGCCGGCCGGACCCGCAATGGGTTGACATGCGCCAGCCGGCCCAGGCCCCAGAGGGGCCGCGCTGCAGCAGCGCGTGCTCCAGGTAGTTGTTTCCCTGGGGCTGGAGGTAAGACAACAGGATCGTACCGAATTCGTCTGCCAGTGTCCGGCTGCGGGCCATGATCTCACCCATGGCCTCGGGGGCGCCCCAGCCGATGCCGCCGGACTCGTCGTTCAGGCTCCACATCAGGCGGCGCATCACCACACGTGCAAACTCATCCTCCCCGGCGGCCAGGTTGGCCACCACGACCCCCATGGCCGACACCGCCCGCCATTTCAGCGTCGGGTCCAGGCTGCAAAAAAAAGAGAACAGGGGGTTGACCACCTGGCGCGGCGGAAGCCGGCGGATCTGCGCCAGGGCGCTGTCCAGATCCGGGCCGCCGAGAAGACTGCGCACTTTGCGCTTCAGAGCCCGTCCGCCGATTTTAGCACCGCCTGTGACCATGAATCCCTCCAATACGCCCTTCGGTCGTTCACGCCCCGGCCCCCGGGATCGCCGGTTACACCTCTTGCCAGGAAATACAGTCTTCCGGACAGTAGCGGATCGCCAGGTCCACATCCTCCTGCGGGTAGACGGAAAGCTCGGCGACCGCTACATAGCCGGCATCCGTGATACGAAATACCGCCGGGCAGACTTCGACGCAGGTGCCGCACACAGAGCATTCGCTCAAATCGACGACCGGCACTTTCATTTCAGTTCCTGCAGAATGCGCTCCCCGATCTTCCTGCCGAAGTCAAAACAGGCGGTCATGGAGGCCTCGTCCGGCACATACTTGATGCGCAGCCCCGGGTCGACGATTTCCAGCTTCATGTCTTCGAAGGCCTGGTTGATGTGCTTTACGGCCTCTCCGCTCCAGCCGTAGGAGCCGAAGGCCGCGGCGATCTTCTTCTGCGGCCGCAGACCGCGCATGTAGGTCAGCATATCGGCAACCGTCGGAAACAGCCCGTTGTTCAGCGTCGGGGACCCCACCAGAATGGCGCCGGCATCCAGCACCTCGGTCATGACGTCGGAACGGTGCCATTTGCGCAGGCTCATGGGCCGCACCTCCACCCCCACGTCGTCCAGGCCGGAGGCGATGGCATCGGCCATCATTTCGGTGCTGTGCCACATGGAATCGTAAACCACGATGGCTTTGGCACGGATTTCCTGACGGCTCCAGCGCGCGTAGGCGTCGATGATCTTGCCGATATCCCGCCGCCACAGCACCCCGTGGTCGGGGCAGATCATGCGCGGCGCCAGGCCCATTTTAGGAACATTGTCCAGCAGCTTGAGCACCTGGGGAGAAAAATGCATCAGAATGTTGGCAAAATATTTCTTGGCATGCGGCATGATGGCATCGCCGATGACATCGTCGAACTTCTCGTTGCCGGCGTAGTGCTGGCCGAAGGCATCGCTGGAAAACAGGATGTTGTCCGGCTGCACATAGGTAAACATGCTGTCCGGCCAGTGCAGCATGCGGGTTTCAATGAACTTCAAAGTTCTTCTGCCCAGGTTCAGCTTTTCGCCGTTGGCCACGGCGTGATAATTCCACGGCTGGGTGAAATGCCCGGACAGGTTTTTGGCACCCATTTTGGAGCAGAAAATGGGTGTTTCTTCCCCGATGGCCCGCATCACCTCGGGCAGGCCCCCGCTGTGGTCCATCTCAGAATGGTTGCTGATCAAGATGTCGATCTTGCCCGGATCCACAATCTGGGATATCTTGCCGAACAGTTCGGCTTCAAATCCCTTTTTGACCGTATCGATCAGGGCGATTTTTTCATCCAGGATTAAAAAAGCATTATAGCTGCTGCCGTAGGGTGTGGAGTATCCATGAAAATCTTCAATATTCCAGTCATTTACCCCTACGTCGTATATGCCTTCGGCGATTTCTACTGGTTTCATTTGCACACCTCTGCTTTTCGGTTGCCGGCCCAGGAGGTTTCCCACAAGGCAACGCCATTTCCCCCCCGTACAGTTCGGCAGAAAGGGCGCTTTAAAAAATGCCGCACGGAAAACCGGAAAAATTTTCAGGCCGGCTACCGTCTGACTGTTAACCGTCGTTCAAAATGCGCCTACTCTTCCTTTTCAAAGTCATCCTTGGGCGCACCGCAGATGGGACATTCCCAGTCATCGGGCACATCCTCCCACTTGGTGCCGGCCGCCACGTCGTTGTCCGGGTCACCTATTTCCGGGTCGTAAACATAACCGCAAATCGTGCAGACGTACTTGTCCATTTCCGTTTCTCCTCCTTAGCTTTTTTAAGTCATGCATGATTGATGTACAGGCTTTTTGGCCGCCACCCCGCGAGGTGCCAGTTCAGCCTCGTTCCCGAACCAATGAGCGCACACGTTTTTCAAGGGCGTCGCGCAGTAAGCGCAATTTTTCAGCAGACTCCGCCCGTTCCAGCGGCCAATGGATCACCCGGCGGTTCCTCAGCGCCGGCGGGCAGTCTTTCAGGCCCACCAGAACGGCCGTGTCCGGACGTCCCTCAGCCAGCGCTTGTTCCAGGCCCCGGGGCTGCCGAAAGGCCATATCGATTTTTTTTTCGGCCATTACCGCCGTGCTGACGGCGTCAATTGTGCCAGCCGGCTCAATGCCGGCGGTGTCCACGTCAAGGCGGTCTCCCGCAAGCACCTGCGCAAAGGCGCCGGCCATCTGGCTGGCGCAGCTGTTGTCACGGCCGACGAAAAGTATTTTCGGCCGGTTCAAAAGCGGCCCCAGGAATTCACCCGCCGCGCGGGTGACATCCGGCAGCACATCCGGATGTTGCGCCAAGGTACCGGCGCCATCGAAACCGCGATAGGTCAGTTCGCCTTCGTAGCTTGCCGAGATGGCATCAAAAAAATACCTCGTCGAAAGCCTGATGGCATCGAACAGGTTTTTCCCGCGTGTGGCACCCACCGCCAGCAGAAAGCCGCGGCGGTAACGGCTGGCCGGGTCCCTGAGGCCCAGCCGGTACTTTCGGGCCCACAGGGTCTGGCAGCGGTCCACCAGTGCCTTCAGCTGGGCGGACATGTTGTAAAAAAATACGGGCGTGGCGGCGACCACCACCTCGGCCCGCCGCAAGAGAGGATAAATCTGGTCCGGCATATCGTCGTCGATGGGGCAAAAGCCTTTTTTTTCACAAACCGTATATTCCCTGCACGGCAGGATATTGCGTTTGGCCACATCGACGAGTTCGATGGCGGCGCCCCGCTTTTCCGCTTCCGCCAGAAAAGTTTTCATCAGGAAACGGGTATTGCCTTTTTTGCGCGGACTTCCCTGGAGCCCCAGAACCAGCATGCCCTCCCCCTCGATTCGCTCACTTCCGCTTATGGCAGGTGCGGCAGGAAACCGGTCCGGCCGGTCTGCCGGCCTTTTTCCGTTTACGGTGGCAATGGATGCACAGATGCTTCATGACCTGCTTCTTTTCCAGTTTTCCCGCGGCTTTCAGCTTCTCGATACTGCCGACCTTCTGGGGGAAAAACCGGTGGCAGATCCGGCAGTCTTTCAGGCGCTGCTGGTGCTGCCGGTGCGGCAGGCGTACGTTCCCCCGCCGGCCGCCGTTGATTATCAACGTCTCAGGCCCCCGGTTCTGGTCCTCGGCACGGATTCCGGAGCAAAAGGCCGCTGTCAGCAACAGCACCAGGCCGATTATCGCCGCCCGGCGAAATTGCATTAAGGGAAAACGTCCCGTGTTTCCATCGCCAAATCTGCGGGATATATCATACCCGGCTTTCAACGCGGATCCGGAGCCGCCGCCGAACCGTCCAGGCGGCACTGCGAGAAGTCGATGGCCTGCCCGCATTTTTTACACTTGCGCGGCCGGTCGAATTCATCCGAAAAGATCTCGACCTCCTGCCCGCAGGACGGGCACTTGCAGATAAAAGATTGCAGGTTCTTGAAACTCTGAAAACCGGGGCAGTGCTGGGGTGTAGATTCCTGCGTCATTTCTACCTCCTTGCGATGGGTCCCTGTATTGCTCTTGCAACCGGTGCCAGCCAAATTCAGAAGCCCGGGAAAAAATAAACTCCCCGTTCCGACTTGTCTTTATGGCCCGGTGACTGCGCCGCGCCGATCATCCCCTGCAACCCGTCTGAGACACCGGTGCGCCCTGTAGCCGAACTAAAATCCAGGCGTGATATGCGTGGATTCATTTCTCTCCGCGGTCCTTAGGGTTCACTCAAAAATAATTTCACATTTTAATCTTTCGCTGCATCGAAGCCTGGCTGCGTTGCGAAAGTTCGGCATATTCCCGATATGCCTGCACTTTCGCGCCTTGCCAGCCGGGCGCCGCGACACCAAAAATCTGCGAACATATTCCAGAGCGAGCCCTTACTGCAGTTTCTCGGCGATTTTTTTGCCGTACTCCTGAGCCATCTGCAGGCCGCCTCCCAGCGAGCTGGATTTGAGCCGCAGAGGTTCGGACACCATGTTCATTTTCAGAATGTACTGCATGGTGTCGAAGATGCGGTCCGGTGCTTCCCCACTCCAACCGAAAGCGCCGAAAGCGCCGCCGACCTTCCCCGCCAGTCCGGCCTTTTCCGCCAAAAACAGAAATGTCTTCATGCCCTGCATCATGTCACCATGGTAAGTCGCTGAACCGAATACCAGCGCATCATAACCCTGCAGGTCATTTTCGGACTTGATATCATTGGTTTTGGCGACGACGGCATCCATTCCGTTGATGCGCAATCCCTCGGCAATCAGTTCCCCGATGCGCTGAGTCTCTCCGGTCCTGCTGGTGTACACTACGAGTGCCTTGGCCATACTCCGCCCTCCTTCATAACCTTGTGCCGGCAGCAAACCCCGCAGGCCGTCTGCAATGGTGCGCCTTGCCGAACCAGCTGCATACTGCGGCCGACGGTTTCCCGGACGTTCATCGAAAATCCCACCGTGCCGACCGGCGGTCGGCACAGCGGCCGACGCATCCGCGCACACGCATCAATGTGCACATAAGACACCCCGGCCGATCCGACATCCGAAAGGGGTTATCCCAGGCGCTTGTCACTGCCGTCAAATTCGCAATCCGGCGTGTAGCAGGAGACGTCCAGGAATTCGCATTTTTCCTTGCACGACGGGCAGGTGTCCGGTGGACTGTCTGCCTCGAAGGTGTATCCACAGCTGCCACATTTCCAGGTTGCCATGCCAGCCCCCTTTTTATAGTCAACTATTTCAAGAAAAGCCGGGTGTCATCCGGCCGGTGCCGCGGATGCTGTTCCCGGGCCACCGATATGGCACCCGACTGCGGTTCGGGAAATGCCGCCTATGCTTTCCACAGGCCGTGCAGGTTGCAGAACTCCCTGGCCGACAGGGTGGCAGCTTCGACGTTGAAGGTGGCCTCGGGCTTATCGCCGGGCTTCAGAAACTGCCGGTAGGCCGTGCCATCGGCGATAATCTGGATCCACTCGATGTAATGCTTTTCCTCCATCGGATGCGCCACGTAGCCCACTTTGACCTTGACACCGCCGGCCACCTTCTCGATGACCGGGACGTGTTTTTCCTTAGCCGCATCCACGGTGTTTTCCGTAAACAGCACCATGGGCTGACCGCAGCACACCAGTTCACCGGCTCCGCCATGCAGAACTTCAACGATATTGCCGCACAGTTCACACTTGTAAATCTCAAGTCTTTCCGCCATTGCCTTCCTCCTTGTAAGATAATTTTAACGTTTCAACGTTCAGTGCATTGTCCGCTTACCAGTTCTCCGCCAGCAGTTCGAAGTGCGCCTTGGGATGGGCACAGGCCGGGCACATTTCCGGGGCTGCCGTGCCCACGTGCAGGTACCCGCAGTTGCGACAGCGCCAGACCACTTCCTGGTCGCGCTTGAAAACGCGGTCAGCCTCGATATTGGCCGCCAGGTCCAGGTAACGCTTCTCGTGCTGCTTTTCCGCCACGCTAACCATCTCCCAGACCATGGCGATGGCATCAAAACCCTCCTCACGGGCCACCTTGGCGAAACCGGGATACATCTCGGTATGCTCATAATGCTCTCCGGCGGCCGCGGCTTTTAGATTCTCGAGGGTCGTACCGATCACGCCGGCCGGAAAAGCCGCGCTGATCTCAACCTCGCCGCCTTCCAGAAACTTGAAAAAGCGCTTGGCGTGCTCCTTTTCCTGATCGGCGGTTTCCGCGAAAATATCCGCAATCTGAACATAGCCGTCCTTGCGCGCCTGGCTGGCAAAATAAGTATAACGGTTGCGCGCCTGTGATTCGCCGGCAAAGGCGGTTAACAGATTTTTTTCCGTCCGGGACCCTTTTAGATTCGCCATTTTCGAATACCTCCTGCCTGGATTTACTTTCACCCCGCGGCCGAACCCGCCGCGACCGCCGTCTCTTTCTTCCACAGCCTCAAGCCAAAGAGCGTTAGATAACACAAATCATGAATTTTCGCAAACGACAATTACGATATTATCGCTCCGCTTTACATGAGCCCGCGGCCCGCCGCCCGCCGCCCAGCAGGCTCTGGCAGGCTCTTTTGCCGGACACCTTTTCAGTATACCGGCCCGATCCGCCGCGTGGCAAGTCTTTTTTAAAACCGACGGGCCGGCAGCCGCAAACCGGACCTCACACCTTTTCCCGCGGGATCGTGCATTGATTGTCACCGGAAAGTCCGCTATAGGCAGTCAGTGACTTTTAAATGGGCAGAAAAACCGGTTTCCACTGCAGAACGCGTGAAACCGGCGACATGCCCAAACCCGCTCAGATATGCCGACAACATTTACCAGGAAGATCCTGCGGCTGGCCCTTGTGGCAGCCGCTTGCGGTATCTCACTGCTTGTGGCCACAGGCGTCGCACTGCGGCGGCCTGATGTGCAGAACTGGCTGATAGCGCATATATGGCGGCCGGCGGGCTACCAGCTGCGCATGCAGATCACCGGTCTCGATCTGAGCAACGGAGTCGGATTCAGAGCCCGCAATTTGATGCTGACCCGGCCGCACTCAGCACCTGTCACGGCTCAACGCCTGCATGTCAGTTTCCGGCTGCCGGCGCTTTTAAAGGGACGGCTGATTCCCGATCGCCTGGACATGTCCGGCCTGCAGCTGGAAATCACCGGCGGGCGACAGCTGGGTTTACGTCCTGCGGAGGTTTTCGAAAAAGCCTGGCCGTACATCCGGCGCCTGCGGCGCGTGCACGTCCAAAAGGCACAGGTACTGTTCCGGGAGCGCGGCGTTCAGCTGTCCAACCTCGAGCTGCACCTGTCCCGTTCAGCAGCCGCGAAACCCCGGCTGCACCTCCAGGCGACGGCAGTTGTGAAATACCGACAGCGGAACGTTGCAATTGAAATCAGCACCCAGGCCGGTAAACGTTCCGGCGCGTCCGCCGCCTTTTGGATCCGCGGGCAGCTGACAGCCCGGCAGGTTCCGTTTGCCTGGGTTCCTGAAAACCGTTTTTTTGCCTTCGCAGACACGACGGCCGATGTCAGGCTGCGATTTTCGGCCGCGACGGACAACGCCCTCACCATAAGCGCCCAGACAGAAGGCCAGCGCCTGAACTTCGCCCTGACCAAAGGATCGGCCCGTAAGGCTTACCACCTGCGCCAGCCGCGGCTTAAATTTCGCCTCGTCAGGAACGGTCACGAAATTGAACTACCCGACTTTTCGCTTGACAGCGAGCGGCTGCATCTGACCGGCAATGCGGCCTTCGGCATTCAAAACGGCACTGTGTCCCGTCTTTCGCTGACGGTTCAAAGCACCGCGATGCCCATGGAGACCGTAAAAGCGATCTTTCCCTCCCCTATCCTGCCGGCGTGGTATCAAACCCGCCTGCTGCCGCTGTTCACCGCCGGGCGGGTGCGCATCGATGCTTTCCGTCTGGAGGGCACTTGGGACCAGCTTGCGCACCTCGACCACAGCTCCAACAGGAATCATCTGGCACTGGTGCTGGCTTTAAAGAACATACAGGCCTTTAAACCGGTGCTGCCACTGGCATTTGAGAAGGCTTCCGGCCGTCTGATCCTTACCAACGGCAACCTCAAAATCACCGGGATCGACGGCATATTCGGCCGTTCCACAATCCATGCTGCTGCCTACCGCATTCCGGACCTATATGCCCGGCCGGCCTTGGAAATCATCGATCTCAGGGGGCGTTTTGCGCTGGCAGATTTCAACAAGCTAAGGCACAGCTGCCTGTTTTCCACCGGCCGCAACAACGCGCTGCAGGCCTTTGAACCGCTTTCCGGCACCATGCAGGGCCGACTGACCCTGCGCGTTCGCCACTGGAGTGAAGCGCCCGATATCACCGCCGCCCGCCTGCAGCTCAGGGACTGCCGCATCAACTGGCGGCCACGGAACATGGCCCTGGCCCTCAACCGCGCACAACTGATACTGTCCGGCACCCGGGAATGGCAATACCACGGGCAGGGCTGCTGGAAAAATTCGCGCTTTGATTTTTCGGGAACGCTGGATTCCTCCGAGGCTGCGGGCCATGTGGAAATTGCGTCTCAAACCGACTGGCGGGCAGTCCTGACGCACTTCGGCAATCCCCTCGGGCTGAAAGCCGACTCCCGGACACTGGGCAACAGCCGTTTCCAGATCCGTTGGAAACCGGACATCTGGCGCATGACGGCAGATGCCGATCTGTCGGGCACCGGCGTCCGTTCGCCTGCTTTTGCCATCGCGGCCTTCAAACCGGGCAGCCGGCTTTCATTGGACATCAGCTCCTCTGCCGGCCACATCATCCATATCCGCCGGGCCGATTTGAACAGCGGCACGACATCCCTGTCCATAACGGGAAATTTCGGCACCGGGGCCAACCCTTCCGCCCATCTGGAGCTGCAAACGGATTATTTTTCGATACAGGACCTGGGATTGCGTCTGGTTTCAACCCGTCTTCCGGCGGGCGGGATTTTCAGCGGCCGTATCACCATCGATATGCCTCTGCGCGACCTGTCACACGCGGTCGTTCACGGCAATCTTACGGGCGAAGAAGTCACACTGCCTGCCGGTGCGCTCCCTCTGCCGGTGGGCGAGGCAAGTTTCAAACTCATCTTTTCCGGCCGGCAAGTGCGAATCGGCCTGCTCAGGCTGCCGGTCAACGGCCATCCGGTTTTCATCAGGGGAAGCATCAATCTGAAAAAGCCCCTGAAGGGGGCTTTGACGCTGGCGGCTGATACACTGGATCTGTCCCGCATAGCGCGCCACGCACCGGGAGGCAAAACGCCGGCCCCGAGTTACCTCGACGGTGGGGAGCTCAAACTGCACATCACCGCCGCCCGTGCCCGGCTTCCCGGTTTTTCGGCCGGGCCGCTGGAGGCTGTCTGTACATATCGTGATACCGGCGTCACCGTCGATACCGCAACCATCCGGCTCAGCCATGGTATGATTCGCACTCGGGGCGAATACACCCCCGGCAGCCAGCCGGCCTGGCATTTGTATGCCCATGTCGAACTGACCCGGCAACCCATCGCGCAGCTGTTCAAACAGCTCGGGATACCCACCGACCGTTTCGATGGTTCAGCGACCCTGCTGGGTGTTTTTTCCACGCACGGCAACCGCTGGCCGGAACTGGTTTCCGGCCTCAACGGGACGTTCAACCTGTGGGTGCAAAATGGAATCATCCGGCGCTCGTCCGTCATCATCCGGGTGCTGGACTTTCTCAGCCTGAACAACATACTGGACCGGCGGCCGGACTCCGTCAGCGGGGAGGGGTTTTACTTCGAAGATCTGCAAAACAAGTCCACCATAACCAACGGATCCCTCTCGCTGGACTACTTCAAGATGAAGAGCCCGGTCTTCAACGCACTGGCCGGCGGTTCCATCGACTTGCCCAGCGGCCGCCTGGATATCGACCTGGGCGCCCAGCCGCTGGGGACCATCGACACCCTGATCAGCCACATCCCCATTGTGGGGCATATCCTGACCGGTAAAAACAAAACCGTGATGGTTTACCGCTTTAAAATCGGCGGGAGCCTGCGCCATCCTGAGATCAAGTATCAGCCCTTCAAACACATGGGGAAAAGCGCCCTGGCCTACTTCCGGCGCATCCTGTTGACCCCCGGCCGTCTGTGGGGCCGTTTGGCTGACTTTAAAAATGATTTTGTCAAGCGCTTCAAGGAGCCGGGAGTCGGTCCCTGGCAACGGGAAAATGACCCGCGATACAGCCATACGATCCGCTGATAGCTTGTACAAAGCATGCACCGGACAGACGCGGGCCGCCTGCGCCCGGCGGGGGAAACGAACCCGCCAAGATCGCTTGGAAAGGTTGCGTTCCCGCAAACCTCACCTGGAATCAGCGTCTAAACGAATTTTTTTGAGCTTGTCGACCATATAATCGGCGGATTTTTCAGCGCACACCGGACACAAACCGACAAACTCGAAGTGATGCCCGTCGATCTGGTAGTCGGTGATGCCTTGAAGGCGGCTTTCCATGTGGGCCAAAGGGGGGATGGGCGCGTCGTCGATGCGCCCGCATTCCAGACAGCGGATGTGGTAATGCTGTGCGGGGTTCCAGTCGAAGCGTTTCACCGCTCCGCCATACTCCAGTTTTTGAATTTCACCCAGCTCGGAGAGCACTTCCAGGTTGCGGTAGACGGTCCCCAGGCTGATGCGCGGAAGCTGTTTCCTGACCACTTCGTAAACTTCATCCGCGGACAGGTGCCGCTTGATCTTGCGCAGCTCCTCCAGAATCAGCTTGCGCTGCCGGGTCATTCTCAACTGGCGTGCTTTCATGCGATCAGACCGACGGACGGCTTTGCGCTGCTCTGCGTGGTGCGGATTCAACGCGCATCCATTGGAACGAAGGCACATTCCTCCGGCCCGCAGTAATCTCCGACATACTGGGAAGACGGGCGGTACAAAAGTGGTTTGGGGGCCGCCTCGGCGAAACGCTCCTCGATGACATGGGCCGTCCATCCTGCGATTCTGGAGACGGCAAATACGGGTGTGAACATGTCGATGGGAATGCCCATGGCATAGTAAAGCGATGCACTGTAGAAATCGACATTGGCGTAAATATCGATCCCCTTGCGTTTCTTGAAAATCTCCTTGCCCGTTTTTTCCAGTCGGTGCGTAATTTCATACCACTGAGGCTGGCCGCTGCGCTGGCCCATACGCTGCGACATGGGCGCCAGGATACGGGCCCGGGGATCATCGACCTTGTAAACGGCGTGCCCCAGTCCATAGATCAATTTGCCGGCGTTCAGCTGCTCTTCAACGTATGCCGTCACATTTTCAACACTGCCGATCTCCATGAGCATCTTCATCACGCGGGCGTTGGCGCCGCCGTGCAGATCGCCGGAAAGCGATCCCACGGCCGCCGAACAGGCCGCGTACATATGGGCCCGTGTCGAAGCCACCTGGCGGGCGGTGAACGTCGAGGCGTTGAACGAATGCTCCGCATGCAGCACCAGGCAGACATCCATGAAGCGGGCCAGTTCATCGTCCGGTTTTTCCCCGCTGAGCATGTAAAGAAAATTGCCGGCATGGCCCAGTTCCGCTACCGGTTCAACCGGGGTTTTACCCCGGCGGATACGCTGCCAGGCGGCCAGCAGCATCGGTACGCGTGCCACCAGCCTCACCGCCGTGCGCCGGAAGCCCGGTTCTGAATCATCCCGGCTGTCCGGATCGTGGCTGGCCAGCATGGAAATACCGGCCTGCAGAACGTCCATGGGGTCGGCATCTGTGGGCCAGGTTTTCAGCGCCGCGATCACCGCCGCATCCAGATGCCGTTCCGCCGACAGCCGGGCGCCGAAATCCGCCAGTTCGGCGGCGGTGGGCAAGTGCTCGTTGAGCAGCAGGTGCACCACCTCCTCATAGCTGGCGTTTTCCGCCAGCGTCTTGATCAGATAGCCCCGGTAGATCAGCTTTCCCGCCTGGCCGTCGACATCGCTGATGCGCGTACTGGCCACGGTCACACCGCGCAACCCGGTGTTTACAGTAGGTATGCAGGCTTCTGTTTCTGTCATGGCGGTATTCACCTCAGACGAAAAAACGTTTCACGGTGCCTTTCCCTGCGGCGGCCGGACAGCCCGTCGCCGTTACCGGCCACACGGCACAGAACACACGCCATCAAACATCGATCCACATCTCGGCTTCATTGCCGCAGTGGGCGCATGTGGCGGTACCTCTGGCCTGGGTGGGCCTGCCCCCGGGCATGGATGGGGGCCTGGCTGCCAGCCCGCCCGCCGGCACCTTCTCTTCAGGCTCCAGCCGGCAGGTAAATTCCATTTCAGCCTCGTTGCCGCACTTTGTACAGCGGCATACCTGGCGGACCCTTTTGATGGGTGTGGCTTTGTCTTCACCTGGCGTCATGTCTGCACCCCTTCTTTGGAAAACGGCATTACCTGCGACCATGTTACCCGCTAACACTAAACATGGATTCTGTCAGGCGAAATGTCAAGCAAGATTTAGTCGGCATGTCAGCCTGTACCCGGAAAGCGCCATGCCCGGAGCATCGTTTTGGTGATTTTGCCAAAAGCCCGGACTTCCCGCTTGCACAAGTCTTTTCGGAAGCTGAGCGCCTTTTGCCAAATGCCGGTAGCACGTCGCTTTTCCCTCAAACAGCCTGGGATTTTTAAACGTTTAGCGCTTTTTACCGAAAAGTCTTGAAATCCGCTCGAAACCGACTTTTACACGTCAGTTTAAAACACTATTTTTTCCGGCGGCCGACGCTCCGGTACATAGGCATGATCGATGCCGCCTTCGTTCCAGGCTTTGGATACATAGAGGTTGCAGTAGCAGCTGCCGTACTGTTCGACGTCCGCTTGCCGGTAAACGCAGGGGCAGATAATGTCGCGGTCTTTTTCCCGGTCGCCGCAGGCCAGCCGGCAGGGACAGGCCATGTAGCCGTAGCGCTGTTTGTTCACCAGGAGGGCTTCCAGCAGGTCGAAAACCCGCTCCCGGTCGACATTAAAGTAATACCCCTTGGCTTCCTGCGTTTTTTTCAATTTTTCGTACAGCGTTTCGGCATTCACAGTCCCAGGGCCTCCCGGATCTCCTTTTCCTTGAACCCCACGATCACCTTGTCACCGATGATGATCGTCGGAAAGGAACATTTGGGGTTGAATTTTTTCACATCGGCCAGGATGGCGGCCCGTTCCTTACCTTCCAGCAGATCCACGTCAACAAAGTCGTAATGGATCGTACAGTCCGCCAGCATCTTTTTGGTCGATTTACAGTGGCTGCAGGTGCTCAATGAAAAGATCTTCACGGCTTTATCATTCATCAAACGAATCCTTTCGATGCAGGGTTTCCAGTTGAAAATCAGGTGCCATGGGTCGCTGGCATGCTTTTACAATACTGCGGCAGCAGGCGCAACGGTTTAAATATACGGCAGACCATACAATGCGCTGTTAGCTGCCGGTGTCATATCATGTGCCAAAAAGTAATCTAATATGCGTTAATATTCAATTAAAAAATTCAACAGACCCTTGACAGGTTCTTGAATTTAGCATAAAAGTAACAGTAACGATTATCAATAACGCCTTGAGGGCGGCATAAACAAGTCGGCTTTCACAAATTTAAGCGCTACATAAAATTTTTCCACGAAGGGAGAAAAAAATGGCAGACAAGAAAATTGACATTAAGAAAAAGGCCAAAAAGGAAGTGGATGTCCGCGACCTGACCATCTGTGAC
>Ga0114931_10006489_pt1 | contig 14373 bp, 13 predicted proteins | sample 2SBtaG_FD_89579 | JGI IMG/M metagenome (GOLD analysis project Ga0114931, IMG submission 89579) | Deep subsurface microbial communities from Kolumbo volcano to uncover new lineages of life (NeLLi) - 2SBTROV14_V59a metaG | ecosystem: Environmental > Aquatic > Marine > Volcanic | place: Kolumbo...
TGGCGTAACAAAACAACTGTATCCTCTCTCATGGCGTATCCTTTTCTTTGGAAAACCGGCGTCTTCATCAACGCCAGGATACGCCACCCAATTCCTCCATCACCAAGATTCAGTCATAGCTCCAAAACTGCCGCTCAATGAGCGTTTGGTTGTCCGGTACTAGTTTTAGGCCTTCGACCACAACCGCCATAGCCGCGTCTGTGTTTCGAAGAAGCCGGTAACCGGTGCATAGGTTCGCGCAAAGTGGAACGGCAAAAACGTCGCAGGACGCTTCTGACTGGAGTACGTCGCCCCATTCATCACGCAGGATACGGATCGCTGCAGCAACTGACTCCTGAATTTCGGGCGGCAGGGTTGCCCACACGTGTTCGTCCGACCATGTGCATGCGTCGGCGATTTCGGCTTCGGCCGAAAAGCGGGCGAGGTTCTCATCGTCCGGGTGACGCGCATGCGCCTCGCGTGCCGCCTGGGTCCAGGAGCCGTGCTCTGGCCGGGAACGAAGGTAGTCGACCTTTGCGACTTCGACCGCAGGATCGGTCTCCAGATCCGGCGGAATGATCCCAAAGGCGTCCTGTACTTCGGGAAGTTGCTTTGCCGCCGCGATCAGGTGAGCGATCAGCGGCCCATGATCTCTGGATACGCTGAGCGACGACAAACCGAATTCCCAAGCTTGGATAGGCTGGCCGAGCAGAAGGAGACCGAGCACTTTCAAAGCAACCGCTTTCGCATCATCAGGCGCGTACTCGTATGCTTCGAGATAGTCGGTGCCGGCCACCCTTTCGTTGCCGAAGTAAAGCTTGCACGCGGCAATGTTGGCCCTCACGCGAAAGCGGCTGCGGTCTTCGACACCCGAGGGCAGATCATTCCAAATGTTCTCTAGCAAGCCGAGCGCCGTGCGCGGCTTGCCAGTTTTCAACATATCTCGGCACTGGTCGATCTGACGGTCTAGGAACGTGCCGACGGACGAGTCGTCCGATACAGATGATGAAGCGACACTGATACTCGTGCTCACGGCCATCTGCTTTTCGATGTGCAGCAGCACGCCAAGCATCTTGGCCTGCTCTGTCTTGACGGTTTCAACCTCCTCGCTGATTCGTTCCTGACCCTTAGCTATCCGACGGAGGTGTGGAAATGCGTCGGGCGAGAAAGCGTCAATGACCTCGCGGTGCCTGAGAATATGTGCTTGGAGAGTCTGCCAACCCCACACCTGAACGGTGAAGTCGCGTCCAAGCTTGGCCTGCTCGTCCGTAATTAAGGCTGCCTCCGCTTGCAACGCTGCGTCGTCGTCCGCCGTCGTCGCGATGATATATTCCTTGATCTCCGGATCGAAGGCGAGTGCCGCCTCAGCTTCTTTTCGAACCGTCCCTTTCTTGAGTTTTTTGGCCTTGATTGTGAGCTTGCACTGGACCCCGACCCAGTGGTCGAGCGATTTACTGCGGCGGCGTCCAAACAGGTCGACGCCCTTCTGCCCCTGTCCTGACGAACCGAACTCCTGAACATTGGGGTCGTTGAGGACGTGCTCGAAGAGAACCTTGCATTGCCGCTGAAAGACAGCTGGGTCAGAGGTCTTAGGAATTTGCGTGGAAGCACTAACGGTCATGTTGAGAGAATAGCCGCAGCGGGTGGGTTAGCAAATGAACATAACATGAACTAGCCAAAGGTCCGAATTTGATTCGGCGCCATCATTGCGAATGTCATATCGGGATCATTTTCTCCTGAGTAACTGATCCGCCGCGACGAACCGGGTACCCTAATACTGCATCCCTTCGAAAGCCGTAAACCTTCACCCTTTTAGGCCTATGGCTGCAGTACGTATTTTCAGCACGGATATTTCGCTTGGCGAGTGATTGTCGACGGTATCGCCAGTCCGCACGCGCTGATCGTCAAATTTCCTCATCATCACAATTTAGATACGCTATCGTTGATTGCGCCAGAGCAATTTTCCATCGCCTATATCGCGAGCCTTGCATTGGGACCTCCGTACACGCTATCGGCCAAATAGGTCGGTATTCTCAAAGGAGGAGACGCCTCACGGATATCAGCGTGTTAAACTAACAAATTCGACCCGGGGTTCATTCGCCCGGGCAGACGCATAGCAAACTTGGCGATCTCGTAGACATCGTAAGTCCTTGATATTCCGAGGTTCAACATAACCGTACCAAATTCCCGTGGTTCGGTTGTGTCTGAGAAAATGGGCCAACAGAGAACGGAATCTGCCCGAAATAGGCCTTTAGCCAAGCCTCCGAGGTTCGGACAATTCGCCGGGAATGGCCAAATTCCGCGCGGTTCGGGAGACGCAATGCGGTTGGCGGAGAACGTCGCTATCAGCGGGGCTGGCGGAGGGAGGGGGACCGGCGTCCAACCTTCTCCACCTATAAACAACGGTGCGATGGCGAAGGTTTGCCTTGATTATTGCAGGGCAGGAAGAACCGGGATTGAACCGACGGTATTGAAATTCAATCGCTTAAGCATTTCCTCGATACGGCGTCTGGGGCGCACTCCTGATCGCTGAGTTCGCCGGGGGCCAGCCCGTGTTCCAATGAAGGCCGGGCGCTACCGAGGTTGTGTTTCGGTCAACCAACGCAACGCTGTTTTGACCGGCGGCACCGGTACTGGTATCGGCAAGAGCCATCTCGCCATCGAGACCGCGCGAGCCTGCATCCGCGGCGGCGCTCACGGTTGCTTCCTCAGCGTCGTCGATCTGGTCAACCGCCTCGATAGCGAAGCGCGCGACGGCCGCCAGAACCGGGTCGCCAATCGGCTGAGCCGACTCGACCTCGGTGTCCTCGACGAGATCGGCTACGGCATGCTGCGCCAGTTCATCCGACGATATGCAAGTCCCGGGGAAGCTTGGACAAAGTTTCGCAGCCCGTTTCGGTGACGATCGCGGTTTCGCTCACACCAACGGTGAATTCGCCATAGATACGGAGCGCGGGCGGCATGTGAAATACCATCCCGGGCACGATCTCGCGGTCGACCCCGGTGTACAAACTCAGAACATTACCTTCGCCCCAATCCGGCGCAAACGAAACTCCGACGCTGTAGCCGGTTCGTTTCATAAAGTTCGCCGTATACCCGCAGCGGTCGATCACGGCTTGGCAGGCGTCGTGGACATCGGCGCATGTGTTCCCCGGTCTTAGCGCATCCAGGGCAACCTCCAGCGCCTCGAGGATACAATCCATCATGCGCCGCGCCGTGTCGTTGGGCTGGCCGATCCAGGCACTCCGCATCAATGCCGCGTGGTAGCGGTCGTGCGACGCCGCCATTTCCACGAACACCGGATCGCCGTCTTCGATGATCCGGCGGCGCCATGTGCCGTGCGGAATGCCGCAGCGAGGACCGCTGGCCATCAAGGGCTCCATGCCGACGTATTCGCTCCCGGCCTTGATGGCCTTGCCCATCATCTCGGAGACGATGTCGTTCTCGTTCGCACCAACGACGATAGCGTCCAAACCGGCACGCATGCCGGTATCGACGTAGGACGCTGAGGTCCGGAGTTTGTCCAACTCCCTCGGCGATTTGACGGCGCGCAAGCTCTCGACGACGCCCGCCGCATCGCTCAACACCCCTAGTTTGGCGATCAGAGCCTTGTAGATTGCAATGGGCAGGAACCAGCCCCGCTCGTCAATGGCGATACGCTTTGATTGCCAGCCCATGTCGCCGATCAGATCGACGGTCACGGCAACCGGATCGGCGTTGTCCAGATAGGGCCGTATATTGCGGATAAACGAGTTGGCGACGAGGTTGTTGAGTTCCAATTGCCGAACGATGAAAACCGGTTCGGCATCGACCGGTACGAGGAGCGCCTGGTATGTGTAGTACCCGGGCGTCTGCTGACCGGTCAGATAATAGATGTTCTCGGGCCCGGTTACGATCATGACGTCGATGCCGCGCTCGGCGAGCGCGCCGCGCGCCCTCTCGAGGCGGGTATCGAGTTCTTCTTTCGGAAACGTCGCTTCGATCCCCGGTTTTATGACCGCGCCGCTGTTGTTCATGGTGTGTGTCCGTAATCAAGAGTTCACGGTTGGTGTCTTGCCGCCGCCGAGCATGGCAAAAGCCAGATCCCGATAGATCAGGATCGACCGCATGAGTTCATCTATTGGGACGAATTCATTCGGCTGATGTGCGACCGAGAGCGATCCGGCGCCAATGACGACACCCTCGGCGCCCAGTTTTCGAAAATGAACGAGATCGCATCCACCCTGGAAGCCTGTCAGCGGTGTCGCTTCACCGTTGTGATGGTGGCAGGCATGTTGCGCGGCCTGCACGATTGGATGGTCGGACGCGGTTTCCGTCGCCGGACCCGTCGTCGGGGCATATCCGACGATTTCGGCCGTCGTTCCCGCGTCCCTGGCCGCCTGCTCGACGAGCGCCTGAATGTCGCGAAGGACGTCGTCCTCGTCTTCACCCGGGACCATGCGACGGTCCAGCGTGAAATCACAGAAGGCGGGGACCACATTGTCCGCGACCCCACCCTTCGCGCGAACAACCGTCAGGCTCGCTTGTCCCACCAGGTTGTGGGTCTTGGCCTTGACGCGCTCGTGCTCGCCGATGATCCGGTTCATCAGAGGGACCGACTTCAGCACGGCGTTGACGCCAAGATCCGGCATGCCAGAATGCGCGGATTTTCCATGCACGCGAACGATGGGGCGTATGCTCCCTTTGTGCGCAACCACCGTCGTGCATGACGTCGGCTCGCCGACGGCGCAATAATCGACGGCTGCCGCCGACTTGACGTACTCCCGAGCGCCGATGCTCCCGACTTCCTCGTCGGCGACGAAGACACCGAGCAACGTCCCGGACCAGGTGTCTCGTGTCGCGATTAAAATGCGCATGGCCTCCAGCATGGCCGTCATGGGCCCCTTGGCGTCACATGATCCGCGCCCGAAGAGCTTGCCGTCCGCTTCCCTGAGCTTGAACGGATCGCTCGTCCAGCCGTCACCGGCCGGCACCACGTCGATATGCGTATTGAAAGCGAAAGTCGCTCCAGGACCGTTCTCGAAGACGCCCGTGACGTTGGTCCGACCGATACCGACATCGACGACCTCGGCCCGGCATCCCATATCCCGCAACCGCTGCAACAGGTAATACGCGCACGCGGTTTCTTGCCCCGGCGGATTCTGGGTGTCGAAACCGACGAGCTTTTCCAACAAGGCCTTCGTACGGCCTTCGTCCAAGATCATTTCCATGGCGTTGCCCGATCTCTCTTTCATCAAAACGTCCCGGGATAGGCTCCGCCATCCAAGAGGATGTTCTGCCCCGTCATGTATCCGGCATGCACGCTGGATAAGAAGGCGCAGGTGGCCCCGAACTCTTCCGGCCTGCCGAAACGGCGGCTTGGATTTGATGATCGTCGCGCTTCCCACGCCTCGTCGAAGGTGATCCCCCGAGATTTCGCCGCGCCGTTGATAGTGGTGTTCAAGCGGTCGGTCTCGAAGGGCCCGGGCAGCAGGTTGTTGACGGTTACGCCGTGTGGCGCCACTTCGCGCGCAAGACCCGCGACGAAGCCCGTTAATCCCGATCTGGCGCCATTGGAGAGACCCAAGGCGCCGATTGGAGCCTTCACCGCGCCGGACGTGATATTGATGACCCTTCCGAAGGCACGCTCGATCATGCCGTCAACGGTCGCTCTGATCATCTCGATCGCGGTGATCATATTGGCATCGAGGGCCGACCGCCATGTGTCCGGGGTCCAATCCCTGAAATTCCCGGGCGGCGGACCGCCGGCGTTATTAATGAGAATATCGGGGTTCGGACACGCTTCGAGGACGCGCTTGCGATCCGCTTCATGGGTGATATCCACGGCCACGGGGGTGACGCGTACGCCGTATTTGCCGGAGATTGCATCGGCCGTCGCCCGAAGCGTCTCGGCCGAGCGCGCGTTGATCACCAAATCGACCCCGGCCTCCGCCAAGGCCTCCGCGCAGGCTCGGCCGAGCCCCCGACTTGCCGCGCAGACGGTGGCCTTCTTGCCGCGAATTCCTAAATCCATAATCGTTCCCTTGGTGGACACATATGTTTCGAGGCCGCCGCCATTCGCGACCGGTCGAGGGTCATCCTTCTCGGTTCATCTTGAGCGACCGGCAGGCGTCGACGATGGCGCCACAGGCCGACGTCAAGTCCGCGTCATCGACCGCGTAGGCGAGTCGCAAATAGGGCGACAGCCCGAAAGCCGCGCCGGCAATCGTCGCCACGCCCGCGCGTTTCAAAAGGAACTTGGCCATGTCGACGTCGCTACCGATTTCCGTGCCGTCCGGCGTCCGCTTACCGATGGCGCCGGCGCAACTGGCGTAGACATAGAATGCCGCCGCTGGCGTCTTGGCCGAAAGAATGCCGTTCGTGGCCGCGATCGCCGACAAGACCGTATTCCGTCGACGCTTCAGCCACGGGATCCATTGCCGCAAGAAATCCATCGGCCCCTCCAAGGCGGCGACCGTAGCGGCTTGGCTGATCGAAGAGGCATTGGAGGTCGATTGGGACTGCAACGTTTTGAGCGCCTTGATCAACCACGGTGGTCCGCCGGCATACCCGACGCGCCAGCCCGTCATCGAAAAGCACTTGGAGACGCCATTCACCGTCAAGATGCGCTCTTTCAAATCCGGCGCGACGGAAGCCATGGTAACGAAAGAACCCTCGTAAACGATATGCTCGTAAATATCATCGGAGATGACATGAACGCGCGGATATTGACGAAGAATGTCCGCTAATGACGCGAGTTCGTCTTTGCCGTATAGCGCGCCTGTCGGGTTTGACGGCGAATTCAAGACGAGCCATTTCGTACGCGGCGTGATCAAGGCGGACAACTGGTCCGGCGTGATCTTGAACCCGGTCGACGGGCCGCATTCGGCGATCACCGGGGAACCACCGGACAAGGCGATCATATCGGGGTACGAAACCCAGTAAGGCGCGGGAACGATCACCTCGTCGTCCGCATCCAGCGTCGCCTGAAAAGCGTTGTAGATGGCCTGTTTGGCGCCGGCGGTCACTATGATGTTGTCCGGGTCGAACGAGAGATCGTTTTCGCTCCGGAACTTGCGGCAGATGGCGCCTTTGAGTTGGGATGTTCCGGCCACCGCCGTGTACTTGGTTTCGCCGTTGTCGATGGCTTCGACGGCCGCATCGCGAATGTGCCGTGGTGTCGGGAAATCCAACTCGCCTTCGCCGAGATTGATGATCGTCCTGCCTTCTTTACGGAGCCGTCGCGCGTCGTCCGACACGGCGGCCGTCGGAGAGGGGCGGGCGCCCTTCATTCGGGCGGAAAGAAATTGTTCCGCGCAGAATGGAGGAGCATCGTCCGCGTCGCGTCTTGTGGTCGATGGACTCATGCGGCGAGAGAGACCGACGCCTCTCCATGCTCGGCCAGGGCGGAGAGTGCGCGCCGCGCTTCGGCCAACTGCGCGTCGTCAAAATCGAGCAGAGGCGGCCGCACGTGGCCGCCCTTCCAGCCGCGAAGAGCCATGACCGCCTTCGTCGTCTGAGGCTGGCCGTGTTTGCGCGCCAATTCACGAAGCGGATACCAGAGACGCTGCAGTCGCCCCGCTTGCCGCGCGTCACCATCCACGATGGCGTGATAAATGGCGTGAATCAGTTCCGGAAGCGCGCAGCTATTGGTCGAGCTGACGCCGTCGAAGCCAAGGGCCAGCGGCCCGAGCAGGACCAGGTCCGAAGCGGCGAGAAGGCGGATCTTTCCCTGGAGTTCTCCGCTCAGAATGTCGACCGACGTCGGGGCCAGATCGCCTTGTTTGAGCGCGACGACGCCGTCGATGTCCGCAAGTCGGCAAATCAATTCCGGCGAGAGGGTGATGCCGATACCCGGAGCGTTGTAGATCATGATCCCGGTTGGAGAGAGCGACGACACAGTTTCGAAAAAACTCACGATGTGCCGATCGTTCACTTCGGAGATATAGGGTGCGGTAACCATCGGCAACCCGCCGAGCTCCCCGGCGAACCGGGTAAGATCACGGATGATGCGGGGATCGGAATGCGCCGTGCACAACAGAACGGGCACGCGATCGCCGACCTGGTCCATCACGGCGCGGAAAATGGGGACCCGTTCGTCGACGTCCATCGTCGCGAATTCGCCATATGTCCCGCCGATCAGCAGGCCGTCGTAAGCAAGAGCGAGCACCCGCTCGACCCCCTCCCGCAGCGCCTCGACATCGACCGAACCACCCTTCGTGAACGGGGTAACGGTGATGTTGAACAGGCCCTTCACGCGTTCAAAGGATTCGGCACGACTTATCATGAGTGTCCTCACGGCAATATTGTACAAAAGTGTACATACAGTACATTATAACATTTGACAATCGTTGATTCGCGATCACGCGGCGTATTTTTTCAAGGGAACGGGGCGAGCGAGAGTCAGGGACGCGTCATGCGCCTTTTCTTCCGCGTCGTCGGTGTGGATCAATCGCCGTCGGCGTCGTCTTGGAAGCGCTCAACAGGTGCTCGTACATCAGGGTCGACGCACGGTTGAATTGCGATCTCTCCAATGCATCGATGATCGCGAGATGTTCGTCGCACCAATCAATGATGCGGCCCCGATTGGAATAGCCCCGATACTCCATGAGGCGTCGCAGGCGGTTCTGGTTCTGAATCGCTTGGGTGACAAAAACATTCTTCGAAAACGATGCGATCAACTCATGGAAATTCGAGTCGGTCTCGTAGATCCACATGGCGATATCGCGGCCGGCGCTCACCGCGGAGATGAGGTCCTGATGCCCGAGCCGGCAAGCCGTCAGCTTTCCGATATCGACCTCGAATTCAGGCAGAAGGATCGTCGCCGGCTCGATAATCAGGCGGAACTGATATCCCTTCCGCCATGAGAGCAGGTCATCGAAAGACGTCAGAAACCGCCAGCCCCGGCCTTTTTGACGTTCGATCAGGCCCTCTTCCGACATTTGCCACAGAACCCGTTCGACCGCGGCCCTCTGTGCGCCAAAAGCGTTCATGATGTCGACCTGGGTGAACACACTCGCGAGTCTCCGGTCCATGCGCGCATCGATGATGGCGATATAGAGGTCGTCCTCGGGCGTCTTGGGCGTCTCGAAGCCGAACGTCAGCAGTTCATCGCCGTCCCGCTCCAGAAAGTAACCTTGGTTCGGCCGCCTCGAAGCGGCGCCCCATTTCTCGAGCAAGGCGAGGGCGCTTCTAATCGGCGATCTTGAAACATCGAGTGTTTCACTCAGCTCGATCTCCGTTAAATGCCGGCCGCGTTCCCAGCCCGCCTGGCGCGCGACTTGAAGCACTTGCTGAGCGAGCTGGATCTTCCGCGCTTCCCTCTTGTCAGCCGCCAATTTTCAGTCCCATCAAGTTGACCCGGATACCTGTTGAGCCGCATCCGGAATTCCAAACGCATGAGGCCAGACGCAGGCGAAGTGTGGCCCCTATACGGTTGGACCGCTTCCCTCCACGTCAATATCGCATAGAAAACGCGGATACAAGATTGTTTAAGTTGACACGCATTGGACAATATGTTGCTATCACGACCCATATCGAAATGATATAGGCGTAAAGCCCCCAAAACATGAAGCGCGCATCTGGTTATGGAGTCAAATTTGAACCATGCGGAACCACGGTTTGCTCAGATGAAAGCAACCGTGAAGAGCGCAGGTTCTCAGTGTCGCGCAAGCGGCATGATTGATCGTATTCTACTCCTCGGTGGGCGGCTGCATTATGGCCCCGACATCGTACTTCACACCGGATCGTCGGGTGCTGTGCCGTATCTTGACGAGCTGCATCTGGTGTTGGAGCAGGACGGCGAGCAGCGTGCCGTTGGGGGGATACGGCGCAATATCGAATATCTCACCGGCATCCCTGGAAGCGAGATCGAGCGTCAAGTGATCGAATGGGCATCCGCAGCCGATTGGTCGCGGTCGTTTGAGGATCTCCTGGCGGACCTGCATCGCGATGGCGTGTTGTGCGGCCCATCGCGGGCGTTGATTGATCAAACGCTTCACGATGGAGTGGCGCGATCCCGTGGCATCCCCATTTGCGCGTTGTGGGGCAAATCGGTCACCGGTGGCATGGAGACCAACCAAACGTTGTTCTGGTGCGACGAAGACGCACTGATCCGTCGGGCCGCGGCCTATGTCGAACGCGGATTCAAATCTCTGAAGCTGCGAATGGGTGTGCGGTCCTTTGAGGAGGACCTCGAGAGATTGAGGTTGCTTCGGGAGCGCTTCGGCACTGAAATTTTGTTGGCCGCGGACGTGAACGGGCAATGGCCGGATGCTGTGGTGTTTGAGCGTATCCACGCTGTGACGGCATTTGATCTCGACTACCTCGAGCAGCCAGCATCCCAATCGAGTTGGCCGGTCTACGAAGAGCTGGCGGCCAAATCGCCGATCCGCGTCATGCTTGATGAATCCGCATCATCGCCCGCGGACATCGACCGAATAATCAAAATCGGCGGTCGGCTCGCGGCGCATTTGAAGCTCGTCAAGATGGGCGGTTTTCGTCCGTTGATCGCCGCCGGCAGACGTCTGATCGACGCGGGCGTGCCCGTCATGATCGGGCAGATGAATGAAGGGGCCCTCGCCACGGCCGCCGCCGCTCATGCCGCGATCATATTGGGGACGACCGGCAACGAGCTCTATGGCGCCGACGGTATCGTCGACGATCCGGCGGAGACGCCAAGGTACGTCAACGGGCGGATCCATCTGACCGGAGCGCCGGGCATCGGGCCGATCTACGACGAATCCATGTTTCAGACGCGCTGGACGCGACTCATAGGCGCCAGCGAAATCACGCGGGATCCATCACCTGATTTCACTCTGACAGGGAGATAAACGATGCCTACCGTCCACCTCGACCCGCTGCGTCGCATTGTCGCCGGCGCTTTCGTGGCCGCCGCGCTGGCCGCCCCGGTCCAAGCCGCCGAACTGATGGCGCCCAAGTCGCTCATCGACGACGGCAGCTTGTCCTATGCCGTGGCGGCGACATTCGCACCGTTCGAATACATGGAAAGCGGCACGCTCGTCGGCTTCGATATCGAGATGATCACCGAAATAGCAAAACGGATGGGCCTCGAGCCCAAACCGCTGAATATGGAGTTCAAGGGACTCATTCCCGCGCTACAGGGCAGGCGTGTCGACATCATCAATTCCGGCATGTACATCAAGCCCGCGCGGGCCAAGGTCGTCGACTTCATACCGTATATGCGGGTCGGCAACCAATTGGTCGTCGCGACCGGTAATCCGAACAACATTCAACGCCAAGACGATCTGTGCGGATTGAAAGTCGCCGTAACGCTCGGTGGTTTCCAGGAAGGATTGGCCAAGGAGCAGGCCCAAAAATGCGTTGCCGCCGGCAAACCGGCCGTCGAGGTGCTGACCTTCCCGACGGCGCAGGACGCGGCCCTGGTGCTGAAACAAGGGCGCGTCGATGCGATCTACAACTCGACCCCGGGCGCGGTGAAACAAGTTACGGCGCTTCCCGACGCCTATGCGATCGGCGGCGAGACCTTCGGCCCATATTTCCTAGTCGGGATCGCCGTCAGAAAAGGCGAAGAAGACACAAAGAAAGCTTTGGCGGCTGGCCTCAAATCGATCCAGGAAGACGGCACCTTCGACAAACTTTTGAAGAAGTATAAATTCCCGCTAGAAGCTAAAAATCTGAACTAGTCTCTCAGACAAACTTGGTCGGTGGCCAGTAGGCGATCACGCGCTGGTCACCGATCCTATTCATTGCCTGAGCTTCGGGGGTAGTTCATGGACGCACTCTCACTCATTATTGATTACGTATTTTCGGAGACTTTTTTTCGCGGCGCGCAGATGACGCTGCTGCTGACCATCGTCTCTTTGTTTTTTGGGATCGTGGTCGGCCTGATCATCGCGATCATTCAGGAAATGCAGGTCAAGGCGCTCGACTACGTCATTATCGTCTATCTGTGGTTTTTTCGCGGCACGCCCGTCCTGTTCCAGATCATTTTCGTTTACAATGTTTTGCCCAGTTTCGGGATCAATCTCAGCAGTTTCGCCAGCGGCGTCGTCGCGCTCTCTCTCAACGAGGGGGCCTACATCGCGGAAATCATGCGCGCCGGATTGCAATCGGTCGGAAAAGGCCAACGAACGGCGGCGACCGCGCTCGCCATGAAGGAATGGCAGGTCATGCGCTACGTCATCCTGCCCCAGGCGCTGAGGGTGATCATTCCGCCGATCGGCAACCAGTTCATTGGCATGTTGAAGCTCAGCGCGCTGGTCTCCGTCGTCGCGGTCCAGGAGTTGCTTCTGGTCGCGAACCAGGCGGCGAGCTCGAACTTCCGCTATCTCGAGGCACTGACGGCAGCCGGGATTTACTACCTCTTTTTCACCACGGTCTTCATGTACATCCAAAGACATATCGAGTTCTGGGCGGTTGGCGGCCGCCGGCGCGCCAAACGGGACAAGGAGTCCGTGCTATTAGTTGCGAGCGAAAGAACGGAGGTCCGATAATGTCTCCCGATACCTCACCCTCCGAAAAAAGTATCATCGAGGCCTTCGACATTCGGAAATCCTTCGGTAGCCTGGAAGTCTTGAAGGGCATCTCCCTGAACGTGGATGAACGTCGGACGATGGTCATCGCGGGACCGTCGGGGTCGGGTAAATCGACGCTTATTCGCTGCTTCAATCTCTTGGAAACGATCAATTCGGGCACGATCCTGTTCGAGGGCAGACCGATTTCCGGCACGGACAAGAACGCTTGGAAAACCCGCCTCGAAATCGGCATGGTGTTCCAGAACTTCGAGCTGTTCGGTCATTTGACGGCGCTTGAGAACATCATCCTGGCGCCCACCGTCGTGAAGGGGATCAACCGAGACCAGGCGACCGACCTGGCAATGGAGCTTCTCAAGAAGGTGCGGATACCGGAGAAGGCAAGCGCGTTCCCGGATGAGCTCTCGGGCGGGCAACAACAGCGCGTCGCTATCGCCCGGTCTCTCGCCATGGAGCCGAAACTGATGCTTTACGACGAGCCGACATCCGCCTTGGACCCGGAGATGATTAAGGAAGTTCTCGACGTCATTCAGCAGCTCAGCCAAGAGGGCATGACCAGCGTCGTCGTTACCCACGAAATGGGATTTGCACGAAAGGTCGCGGACCGGATCGTATTCATGGATCACGGTCAGATCGTGGAGAACGCGTCCACGGACCAGTTCTTCGACGGAGAAGTCTCGGATCGGGCGAAGCAGTTCCTCGAGCAGATTCTAACGCACTGAACCCGCAATCGGACATTCTTGCTCTTGTGTCGCCTGTCAATCGGCATTGAAGGATACCCCCAACCCGCGCGCCACCCCCGCGCCGGAAGGGCGCTTGCTGAGGCGCATCAGTGCGCACACCGGCTTGCCCATGGCTGCCTCGAAGATGTGAATGGGCTGGAAGCAGTACGCGTCGTAATGGGCGTCGAACAAGGCGAGTTGCTGGCCGCCGTGGACGGTCGCGTCGGTATCGTCGACATCGAGGATGATGCGCGCCAGCGCGCGCCACGACGGCGCGTTCTCGAGGCGCGACAGCGTCGGTTGACTCATCAGGTCATCGCCGGTCTCGGCCAAGCGCCCGCGGGCCAGCTTGAACGCCGGATCGAAACGCAGAACGTCGAGGTCGTCGCAGTCCTCGTAGCCGCAAGCGATGGCGAACATGCGCGCCCGGATCATGTCGGCGTAGGAGTGGTTCGTGCTCGCGGGGGCGCGCTCGTCGGTTACGCGGGAGGCCAGCATGTCGGCAATCCCGAGCCGCCTCTCGATCCCGGGAAACAACAATACGCCGCCGTCCGACGACAGCCGGCCACCATCGAACCGGGCGCACAGTTCCTTGTTCTCGACGGGTGACAGACCGGGGAGATAGGCGATAGTCTCGTTCATGGTGAGCCGGATTTCCCTGTTGCCGCATGAGTTGGCTTCAACACCAAAATCATACGGAACCTCAACAGCTTAATCCAGGCTCACCACCCATCTCACGACACGGCGTGAATAATCCGGGATAGCACCACTGCGTTAAGTGGCTTTCCGACGAACCTGTTCCTTTGTTCCGCCTTGTGACGCCACATGTTCGAGCGTCGCGATGATGAGACGTTGGGCTTCTTCGATCTCTTCGTCAGTGGTAAAGCGACCGAAGCTGAAGCGGATGGAGGCTTCGGCCTGTGCTTCGTCGAGGCCGAGGGCGCGGAGCACGTGCGACGGCTCGGGTATTCCCGACGCGCAGGCGGCACCCGTAGACGCGGCGAGGGGAGCGGCGGACGACACGACAACTACGGATCCGCGCTCTCGGCGCAACCGGGCGAGTCGCAGAGGCGGCCAGCTACTAACCCGAGCTCTCGGCTCATCGTGTGGACCGGCCTGCCCGCACTTCCGTGCTCCCGGTGCCTCTGTCCCGATGGTCGCACCATACGTCACGACCA
>Ga0114931_10006490_pt1 | contig 14372 bp, 8 predicted proteins | sample 2SBtaG_FD_89579 | JGI IMG/M metagenome (GOLD analysis project Ga0114931, IMG submission 89579) | Deep subsurface microbial communities from Kolumbo volcano to uncover new lineages of life (NeLLi) - 2SBTROV14_V59a metaG | ecosystem: Environmental > Aquatic > Marine > Volcanic | place: Kolumbo...
CACGGTGGAGCAACCGGTGGTGTTATCAGTGTTGTTACGAAACGTGGTGGTAATGAATTTAGGGGAGATATAGGAACAGCTTTTAGAACATCTAAGCTTGAAGGTGATCCTCGTCCGATTGAATCAGGTGATGATGCAACATTGACTTACATCAACCCTCCAAAGGATGATTATTTATTTTCTTATCTTAGCGTTTCCATCGGCGGACCGATTGTAAAAGATCGACTCCATTTCTTTACCAGTTACAACGTTCAAAGTTTTACAACTAACCGTACGGTTGATTATCCGAGTGGCGCGAGAGAAGAATATAGAACAAACACACGTCGCGATTATGGATTTTTACGTCTTGATTCTCAGTTGAGCGATAAGGTCAATCTATTTGGTAGTTATACATACAATCCGGTGCGAGTTCACGGCGGATTGGATAGCGTAACTGGTATCGCTTCCGGTGTTCCGAGTGATGGAACTTTGTCCGGTGGTGCACTTTTTGCTACCCAGGGCGGAAGACGCGCGAGTGCAATTTATAACTTTGGTGGTATTATAACGCCGAATAACAACTGGATTATATCGGGTCGTTATGGTGAGAGTTACTTAAATGAAAAACTTGGTAGTTATGGCATTCCGGGTGGAATCGAACGAGTTCGGTGTATTACGGGTAACACTGGTGTACCGGGCGTATCAGCTTCCGGAACCTGCGGAAATTTCTTTTCAAGCGTGCCAACAGTATTTGGAACAGAAAGAGATATTTCCCGAAGAAGGACTGTTGATCTTGATGCAACTCTTCTGTTTAACGCAGGTGGTCGTCATAGCCTAAAATTTGGTTATCAGTTAAATCGAATATCCAATGACGTTGATCAAGGTTACTTCAATACCGGTGAGATTCGTCTATTTTATGGTCGTACATCAAGAGGTGTTGGCGGCGGACCCGGAGAAATCGGATATGTTTACTTGCAGAACTTCGGTACTGTTGGAAACACATCGAGTTCGAGTAATGCGATTTATGTTCAAGATAGTTGGACAATCAACCGACTAACACTTAACTTAGGACTTCGTGTTGAAAAAGAAGATGTTCCTTCATTTTCTGCTAATGGCGTACCGATTGAGTTCAATTGGGGTGACAAACTAGCTCCACGTCTAGGCGGCTCCTATGATGTCATGGGAGATGGAAGATGGAAAATCTATGCTGGCTATGGTTGGTTCTATGATCGGTTTAAGTATGAATTACCACGTGGTTCATTTGGTGGTGATCAATTTACCCGTGATTATGTTCCTATCTTGGCTGCAACACCGGATTATACGGTGTATACCAAATCCTATATCTTAGCCAACAACCCAAGACACTTTAATTTCCGTGTTCCTTCAAATGATCCTAGCGATAACCGCGTAGATCCAACTTTGAAAGCAGCCAAACAGAGTTCCTTAGATGTAGGAACCGAGTTTGAGTGGAATAACAATTGGGTATTTGGTGCTAGATATGTTCATAAGCAAGTTGAAGAAGCAATCGAAGACGTGGGTATCTTTGATGCACAAGAAAATGAGCTTTTCTTCATTGCTAACCCAGGTCGAGGTATTGTAGGACAGCCTTTACTACCAGGTGTCCCTGCAACTCCACAACCGGAACGGAAATATGATGGAATTACGTTCTCGGCAAACAAACGTTTGAGCGACAACTACTTCATAAATGCCAGCTATACCTATAGTCGCCTCTTTGGTAACTATTCTGGTTTGGCAAGTTCTGATGAAAATGGTCGTTAATCGCCAAACGTTAACCGTTTCTTCGATATACCGTTCTTAGGCTTTACGCTTGATGGTGCACCGGATAATGGAAGATTGGCAACAGATCGTCCACATGTGTTCAAATTAAATGCTGGATACGATATTAACTGGAGCGGCGGCACAAATGTTACTCGTTTGTCCACCTTCTTCCGTGCTCAAAACGGAACACCGCTTTCAACCAAGGTTTCTGCTTTCTTTGCAAATACCTTCTTGAATAGTCGCGGTGATTTAGGAAGAACTCCTTTCTTTACTCAAACAGATTTTGCTATCACACATACCTATAGATTTGGAAGCGATTCCAGATATTCGGTAGTATTTAATCTTGATATCATTAATCTCTTTGACCAAGATATAGTAAACAACATTGATGAAACACCTGTGGGTTCAAGTCTCGGTAATACTGATGTTGTTGGATTTCATCCAAATGTCGTTGATGAAACAACATTTATTCAACAGATATTTGGTGGAGGTCTCTCTTCTACTATTAAGGAACTGATTAACCGCGGTGACGCTGGTGCTAGCACTTGTGGTGCCGCTGGTACATCATCTTGTGCCGCATTTAAAACTGATGCTTCATTTAATCAACCGATCGGTTACCAAGGACCACGACAAGTGAGATTTGGATTCCGTTTCGTATTCTAAATAAATCTAATTTATTTAGGTAATACCTTTAGCCCGCTCCTAATCGAGCGGGCTTTTTTCTTGCTTTTTTCCTCCCAACAACAGACAATTAACTTTTCCAAGTTTATGCACGAAAGAATTTACAGAGACTCTGTTCACAATATAATTCGCCTTGAAACAAGTAGTGATGTCGGACAACTTTTGATGCGGCTTATTGACGCATCTGAATTTCAACGTCTGCGAAGAATTCGGCAGCTCGGTCTTGCACATTTTGCCTATCAGGGCGCTGAGCATTCTCGTTTCACACATTCTTTAGGTGTTTTGCATCTCGTCACACGTATTTTAGAAAAACTCCAAAACAGGTATTCGATCTCTGATGAGGATATTACCGCTGTTCGAGTTAGTGCTCTTTTGCATGATATCGGACATGGTGCTTTCTCCCATGTTATAGAAACAATTCAACACTTTCATCATGAACGCTTTTCGATTGAAACAATTTTAAGTAGCGAAACTGAAGTTGGAAGTATTCTTCGTGGCTATTCTAAGGATTTACCGGAAAAAGTCGCCAGTATTATTCGGGGTGATTTTAAACCAAGGGCTTTGGCTCAACTCGTATCTTCCCAACTCGATGCCGACCGCATGGATTATTTATTGCGCGATTCCCTTATGACGGGCGCAAAATATGGAATTTACGACCTAGAATGGATAATTAAATCGCTTGAAATCGACGAAGAAAATGATCGCCTTTATGTCGCCGCAAGAGGAATATATGCAGTCGAAGATTACTTGCAAGCTCGTTACTATATGTTTAGGCAGGTGTATTTCCACAGAACGTTAAGAGCGGCTGAAGCGATCTTGCGTTCAATGTTTAAAAGAGCTTTGCTCTTATTCGGCGAGAAAAATTTAGTTTGGTCATCGGAAGGAACAGCGTTTGAAAAATTTCTTAGCGGAAAAAAGTTGTCGCTTTCGGAACACTTAGAGATAGATGATTCAGACATTCTTTTTCACGTAAAACGTTGGCAATCAAGCGAAGATAAAATCCTAGCCGATCTTTCGTCGCGTTTCTTAAATCGACGTTTATTTAAGGTTTTTGATTTGGATATGTCCAAAAACGAACGTCTTGAATTTCTAACACGTGCGAAAAAGCTGGTGGCAAAAGCTCAATATGACACCGAATATTATTTCATAGAAGACCGCGCGGGTGATGTTCCGTATTATTTTTACACAAAGGAAACAAGCGATCCGAAAAATCTTATTTGTGTCGAAGAAGGTTTTTCTCATCCGAAGATAAGGGAAATCTCAGAGGTGAGTGCTGCGGTAAGAGGACTCCAAAAGGACTACCAAATTCATCGAGTCTGCTTTCCACCGGATTTGCGAGACGACATCGCAGAACTCTATCACGGCAGGCAATACTCGGTTAGCGGTGAGTAGTGAACAGAATTACTTTATATAGATTTATGAATACTGCCGCGAAAACTATTTCGCTCGCCTTTGCCTTTTATTGCTTCTTGCTTCCAGCCGCATCCCAAGTAAAACTAGCGATTTTATCGCCGGATAAAAATAAACAGAGCGAAGCCGTGCTGGCTGAATTGAAAAAAAGTTTATCTGATAATGCCTCTATATTGGACCAGTTTCTGGTTGAGAGTATTTTTGGTTACGAGAATTTTGAGCGACCTTACAATTTATCTGTAGATGATTCCAGAAAGCTTGGAATAAGAATCGGGAGTAATTTTCTCATTTTGATCAAAACGAATACTTTTCGGCGTTCATCTTTTGAAAAGAGCGAATATTACGAATCCTTCGCTGCATTCTATTTAGTAAGTTCGCGTACCGGAAAATTGGTTTTTTGGAAGTTTAGTAAATTTGAAAAAGATTCACCTGTTGAGTCAAAAACAGCACTTCTGAATTCATTAGTTAAGACAGCCGGGGAAATTCTAAATAATATCCGTAAAACAAATAAGGCAGAGCTAGAAGCAGATTCTCTTTCGACACTCATTTTGCCTGATAGCAAATCTCGATCTGCGAAGGAGTTTCGTCCGCCTTTGCCCTATCGACGCTTACAACCAAAATATACAGATATTGCGAGTCTATACGATATTCTGGCTACTATTGATGTTGCCGTTGAATTTGATAGCAAAGGCAAGGTAACAAAAACAGAAATATTGCGTTGGGCAGGTTTTGGTTTGGAAGAATCTGTCATTCGAACTATTAAACAAATGCAATGGCGTGCGGCTGAGCGAAATGGTGTACCATTGTCGATTAGAGTTTTATTAAGATATAATTTTAAGAATATCAAGACCGACGAATAGAATATCGTTTCTAAATGAAATATCTCCGTGCAACGATTAGATTTATCTTATTTTTATGCTCCAGTGTGGGGCTTTATTCGACTTGGTTTATTGGTGATTTCTTAATCCCAAATAAACAATACTGGCGGCAGATAATTTTTCGCACTTGGGCAAACTGGTTTGTGAAAATATCAGGAATAGAGATCGAGATAATCGGTGAAAAACCCAAACCTCCTTTTTTTCTTGTCTCCAATCATTTGAGTTATACGGATATCCCAACCCTAAGATCGGTTATCGAAAGTGTATTTGTTGCTAAAGGCGAAATCGAAGGTTGGTTTTTTGCGGGATGGACTGTTCGAGATATGGGCAACATCTTTATCAATCGCAAGAATCCTCGCGATATTCCGCGTGCTGGTGCCGATATTCTAAAAACGCTCGAGCAAGGCGAAGGAGTCATTATTTTCCCTGAAGGAACAAGCACTAAAGGCGAAGAAGTTTTTCCCTTTAATTCCTCTTTTTTCGAGTTTGCTGCTAAAACGGATTTGCCGATTCATTACGCCTCGATAACCTATCAAGTTAATGACGAGAAAAAAACCGCGAGTGACGCAATATGTTGGTGGGATGATACCTCGTTTCTCCTTCATTTGTGGCGTTTTTTCCAACTCAAGGATTTTAAAGCGATTATAAGTTTTGGTTGTAAAACGGTTGTTAATCCAAACAGGAAAGAATTAGCAAAAGAACTCTGGCAAAAGGTTAATGAGAAGTTTATCCCTGTAATCTAGTTTGAAACCATTTTTGCTTTTTCTTCGTAATATTCCAAGTAAAACATATCTATTTTCGTGTCTGAGGAGAAAAAAATGCGTGATTTTTATCTAAAATTTATTGTCGTATGCTCATTTATGTTGTCACTTACTATTATTGTTTGTGCCCAAAATAAGGGTTTTGACGTTAAGAATATGGATAAGTCTGTCGATGCCTGTACAGATTTTTTCCAATATACAAACGGAGCGTGGATTAAAAGAACAAAGATTCCTGCATCACAATCCCGTTGGGGAAGCTTTAATGTTTTAGCTGATAACAATCGCGCCATTTTGAAAAAAATCCTTGACAAGGCGGGTGAGTCGGGGGGACAGACAGGGAGTGACTCTAAGTTAATTGGTGACTATTATTCCTCATGCATGAATGAAGATGCTATTGAGGCAGCAGGTGCAAAACCGATAATGCCGTATCTGAATGCCATTCGTTCAATAAAAAATAAAAAAGAACTCCAACATTATATTGCAAAACTGCACAATTCCGGCATTCCCGCCCTATTTCGTTTTGGAGGAGGCTCCGATGCTAAAAATAGCAAAATGAACATCGCCAATTCAGGGCAAGGCGGACTTAGTATGCCGAATCGCGACTATTATATAAATGGAAGTACGAAGTTTCAAAATACGCGCAAAAAATTCAGACAATACATGATCAATGTGTTCAAGCTCCTTGGTGATAGCGAGCAAACTGCCCGCGATAATGCCTTTATCGTAATGCGTATTCAGGTTCGTCTCGCATATGCTTCATTACCAAGAACGGCACTTAGAAACCCGGATAACCGTTATTCGAAAGTTTCAGTTGAAAAAGCTAACGAGATTACACCAAATTTCTCTTGGAATGATTATATAGCGATGCGTGGGGCTAAAAACGTAAAGGATTTTAATATTGGGCAGCCGACCTTTTTCAAAGCGATGAGCAAGATACTTGGCGAGGTATCGCTGCGAGAGTGGAAGATTTATTTGCGGTGGATGGTGGTCAATACGGTATCGCGGCGTTTATCAAAAGCCTTCGCAGACGAAAATTTTAATTTTTACAGTAAACACCTGCGGGGAATAAAAAAGCAACAACCTCGCTGGAAACAATGTGTTAGCGCAACAAACAGAGCAATCGGAGAAGCCCTGGGTCAGCAATACGTTAATAAAGCGTTCGATGAGAATTCTAAAAAACGAATGAATGTTTTGATTGACAATTTGCTGGTAGCCTTCCGGCAACGTCTTGATAGTCTGGAATGGATGGGTGATGAAACAAAAACAAAGGCTTTGGCAAAACTGCTTACCTTTAAACGCAAGATTGGTTATCCAGATAAATTACGCGGCTATAAGGGTTTAACTATTGATCGTAAATCATATGCCGAAAATGCTCAGCGTGCAGGTCAATTACGAATTAAACGAAATATCGCCGACATTGGTAAACCTGTAGATCCGACACGTTGGGCAATGACACCGCCGACTGTTAATGCTTATTACAGCGCGTCCAAAAATGAAATCGTTTTCCCTGCAGGAATCTTGCAGCCGCCATTTTTCAACCCTGAAGCCGATGATGCGATCAATTACGGATCAATCGGCGGCGTAATCGGACATGAAATTTCCCACGGTTTTGACGACCAGGGAAGTCGATTTGATGCCGACGGAAATCTAAAAATGTGGTGGACTAAAGAAGATCGCAAAAAGTTTAACGAGCGTACAGCTTGTGTTGTTAAACAATTTAGCAGTTATGAAGTTCAGCCGAATTTATTTATGAACGGCAAGCTTACGTTAGGCGAAAATATAGGCGACTTGGCGGGTTTAACTGTTGCCTACGATGCTCTTATGGCTTCTTTGAAAGGAAAACCACAGCCTAAAATCGATGGCTTTACCCCTGAGCAAAGATTCTTCCTCGGGTGGGCGCAAGTATGGGCAATCAAAGCCAGAAAACAAACCGAACGGCTCCAGGTCGCGACCGATCCCCATGCAATAGCCCGTTGGCGTGTCAATGGACCGATGTCTAACATGCCCCAATTTGCTAAAGCTTTTGGCTGCAAACCGGGCTCCCCGATGGTTAGAAAAGATCTTTGTCTGATTTGGTAAATTAGTAGCGTGTAAATAAAGGCTGGGCAAAATATACGTCTAGCCTTTTTTATCGGTAAACGTGAAACAATTATTCCTTTATTTATTTTTCGTAACTTTTATTTCTTGCGGACCGCAAAAGTTAAATACCACTTCTGCTTCCCCTGACAACTGAGAATTCGTCGCTTTTACAAACGCAACTCTCATAGATGGTACTGGAAATCCAGCACAGTCAAATATGGTAGTTGTCCTGAAAGATGAAGTAATTTACGACGTTGGTAAAATTCCGGGAATTTCCATCCATCAGGAAATGGAACTTCTATCTGAGCCGGGAATTTCAAACCTCGAGGTTATCACGATCGCCGCCTATAATGGAACAAAAGCTCTTCGAATTGAGAAAAGTAACGGCAGTATTGAAAAGGGGAAAATTGCTGATATAGTTAGAGCTTACTCAAAAAGTATAATCGGTTCAATAAAAAGAGTTAAACAGGTTTTGGATTCAAATGGGTGCAAGGTTTTTGGTTAAATCTGTGCCAAAAGCGTGCACTTGACCAAGGTTTTTATAACTTGCCACTCGCTTTAGCTAGTGGAAATATGTTTGGAAATAGATTCGGCTTTAGCCAAAATTCGATAAAATATATGGTCAGTTTGGCTTTAGCAAAATCTAATATATTTGGCTAAAGCCCTGAAAATAAGACAAATACAACCACTAGCTAAAGCTAGTGGCAATTGATAAGAAAAATGATTTCCACTCGGAGTGTTCTCGAAATTCAACCACATCCGTTATAGGCTATCGGACAAATGTAGGAAATCGAGTTTCTGAGGAGACTCTAGTCATATTGGATGCTGATCCAATCAAAAACATTCGGACCACGTCAAAAATTAATACGGTCGTAAAAAATGGAAAGATTCTACCTAAAATAACTGCGACAAAAAAAGCTGAACGAAGTGAATCGCTCAGCTTCCTTGTGGATTTATAAATCAAGTCTTAAGCATCCTTGGTTTCCGCAGCTTTTGTTTCCTTCTTCTCTTCAACCGTTTCCTTTTTTTCTGTTGGTTTCTTTCTCGGTTTTCTCGTTTTTACAAAAGGAACTCCCGGAGGGGTTTTTACATCTACACCGCCGCGTATATCCAGATTATCAAATTCTCCTGGAACTTTAATCTCAATAGTAGGATCGTCATCGACCCTAACATTGCGATAATATTTCATACCCGTTCCGGCAGGAATAAGTCTTCCCATGATAACGTTTTCCTTTAGTCCGCGTAGGTAATCTATCCTTCCCGAAATCGCCGCTTCGGTTAAGACCCGAGTAGTTTCCTGGAAACTTGCCGCTGAAATAAACGAATCGGTCGAAAGCGAAGCCTTCGTAATTCCTAAAAGCAGAGGCTCGGCACTAGCAGTTTCACCTTTTTCTTTTGAAACTCTTCTGTTTTCATCTTCATATCGGAAACGATCAACCTGCTCTTCGAGTAAGAAGTCCGTATCTCCAACGTCCTTGATTTTAACCCAACGAAGCATTTGTCTAACGATTGTTTCGATGTGTTTGTCATTGATCGTTACACCTTGAAGACGATAAACTTCTTGAATTTCGTTCACAAGATATTCTTGTAAAGCATCCATACCCAACACTTTAAGAATATCGTGTGGATTCAAAGGTCCATCCATTAGAGGTTCACCAGCTTTTACATAATCGCCTTCCTGGACATTAATGTGGATGCCGCGCGGAATTAAATATTCGTTTTCGCTGCCATCTTCACCGACAACAATAACATTGCGTTTTCCTTTTTTATTTGGTCCGAATTGCACCGTTCCATTAACTTCACTCATCACCGCAGTCTCTTTCGGACGACGAGCCTCGAAAAGTTCCACAATTCTCGGCAAACCACCAACAATATCCTTATTCTTCGTCGTTTCACGCGGAATCTTGGCTATAACATCACCGACTTTAACATCCTGACCATCTTCAACCATCAAGTTTGCCTGAATTGGCATTTGATACGTCTTTTGCGACTTGCCTCCTTTTTGGATTTAAAGACGCGGTTGGATTTTTCCATCAAAGTCTTTTACAACTCTACGTTTTTGTCCGCTGATCTTATCGATGTCTTTTTCTACAGTTTTACCCTCAATTAAATCTTTATATTTAATCGTACCTGATTTTTCCGTTAATATTGCGTGGGTAAAAGGATCCCAGGTTACAAGGATATCATCTTCTTTAACCTTCTCTCCATCTTTAACCCTGATCTGCGCACCATACACAATTGAGTATCGCGCAACTTCTCGATCACGATCATCTATCAAAACAATATCCGAAGCTTGGCGATTAATATTAACGAGTTCGTTATTACGGTTCTTAATTACATTAAGACCAATGTATTTAACCGTACCATTCATCGAAGCCTTGTGTTCAGTCTCTTGCTCAAGACGTGCCGTTCCACCAACGTGGAAAGTTCTCATCGTAAGCTGCGTTCCCGGTTCACCAATTGATTGTGCTGCGATAACACCTACGGCTTCACCAATTTCAACCGTCCTACCCATCGCCAAATTACGACCATAACATCGAACGCAAATACCTCGTCTTGCTTCACAGGTAAGAGGAGAACGTATTTTGACTTGAAGTAACCCGGAAAGCTGAACCTTTCCAGCCAGCTCTTCATTAATTTCAACGTTGGCTTTAACAATTACGTTTCCGTCAACCGGATCTATAATGTCGTCGAGTGCCGTACATCCGACAATCCGATCCCGAAGCGATTCAACCTCCTCACCATTACGAACAATCGCTTTCGACCAGATGCCTTTAAGCGTGCCGCAATCAACCTCCGCAACAATTACATCCTGCGCCACATCAACCAAACGACGCGTCAAATAACCAGAGTCTGCTGTTTTGAGTGCCGTATCGGCAAGTCCTTTTCGAGCACCGTGTGTCGAAATAAAGTATTGCAGAACGTTTAGCCCTTCTCTAAAGTTTGCAGTAATAGGAGTTTCAATGATTTCACCAGAAGGCTTCGCCATTAATCCGCGCATTCCGGCAAGCTGACGAATTTGAGCTTCCGAACCCCTCGCACCCGAATCAGCCATTACTAGAATCGGATTCAATTCTTTCCGAGCTTTCTCTCGAACATCCATTGCTATGAACATTTCCTTCGCAACTCTGTCGGTAACTTCAGACCAGATAGCCGTTACTTTATTCGAACGCTCCATATCGGTCATTGTCGCATCTTCATATTGTTTTTGGAGTTTATCAACTTCCGTACGAGCATCTTCAATAATCTTCACCTTAATATCCGGCGTAACCATATCGTCGATACCAATCGAAACACCCGCTTTTGTTGCATACAAAAATCCAAGATTCTTTAGATCATCAAGCAGAGCAACGGTTTGATCATGCCCCAATCGTAAGTGACAAAAATTTACCAACGACTGCAAACCCTTTTTCTTCAGAGTACCATTAACAAATGGTAATCCCTCGCGAGTCAATCTATCATTAAAGACAACTCGACCAACGGTAGTCTCAAATATGCCGTTGAAATCCCCATGGATTCTTGCTCGCGATACATCCTGTTGATTGTGCTCCTTCGTCAAATCAACTAACTCACCTCTCCAACGAAGTTTGATCTTCGTCTGCGTCTCCACAGCTTTTGCATCTAGAGCTAAAAGCACTTCTTCAACCGACCCAAACACCTTATTTTCACCCTTTAAATCTGGGCGCGGAAGGGTTAGATAATAGCAGCCCAACACAATATCTTGCGACGGAACTGCAATCGGTTGTCCGCTAGCCGGACTCAAAAGATTGTTCGAAGCTAACATAAGCATCGAAGCTTCGATCTGCGCTTCTGCCGAAAGAGGAATGTGAACTGCCATTTGGTCGCCATCAAAATCGGCATTAAAAGCAGTACAAACAAGCGGGTGAACCTTAATAGCTTTACCTTCGACCAGAACAGGCTCAAAAGCCTGGATTCCAAGTCTGTGAAGCGTCGGTGCACGATTTAGAAGAACAGGGTGATCACTAATTACCTCTTCAAGAATATCCCAAACAATAGGATCTTGACGTTCAACCATTTCGCGTGCTTGTTTAATTGTCGCGGCGTGCAAATCTTTCTCTAATTTATTGTAAATAAATGGCTTAAATAATTCCAAAGCCATTTTCTTGGGTAAACCACATTGATGCAATTTCAGTTCAGGTCCAACTACAATAACCGAACGACCGGAATAATCGACACGTTTACCAAGCAAATTTTGGCGAAAACGTCCCTGTTTTCCTTTTAATGTTCCAGAGAGTGATTTCAGAGGGCGATTATTTGCACCGCGCAAAACTCTTCCACGTCTTCCGTTATCAAACAAAGCGTCAACCGCTTCCTGAAGCATCCGTTTTTCATTACGAACAATTACCTCAGGAGCGCTAAGTTCCATTAACTTTTTAAGACGATTATTTCGATTGATAACCCGACGATACAAATCGTTCAAATCCGAAGTTGCAAATCGACCACCGTCAAGCGGAACTAAAGGACGAAGTTCAGGTGGAATTACCGGAATCACATCCAGAATCATCCATTCCGGTTTATTTCCCGAACGCAAAAATGAACTTGCCACCTTCAAACGTTTCGAATACTTCAGCTTCTTTTGCTGCGATGTAGCCTCACGCATATCAACGCGCAAAACTTTAACAAGCTCCGGAATATCAAGTTGCATCAAGAGTTCTTTAATCGCCTCAGCACCCATTTTCGCAACAAACTGATGAGGATATTCCTGCATCTTTTCGCGATATTGCTCATCTGTTAGCAAATCTTTCTCATTAAGATCGGGCACGTCACCTGGATCAATAACAATATAGAGTTCGAAATAAAGGATTTTTTCCAGATCGCGAAGAGTAATATCTAAAAGATGTCCGATTCTCGATGGCAAACCCTTAAAAAACCACACGTGCGAACAAGGACTCGCGAGATCAATGTGTCCAAGTCGTTCACGACGAACTTTGGATTGAGTAACCTCAACGCCACACTTATCACATCTTACACCGCGATGTTTCATGCGTTTATATTTTCCGCACAAACATTCCCAATCCGAAACCGGACCAAAAATTCTCGCGCAGAAAAGACCATCGCGTTCAGGTTTGAACGTACGATAATTAATTGTCTCAGGCTTCGTAACATCACCATGCGACCATTCTTTAATCTTTTCCGGCGACGCAAGAGAGATCCGAATCGCCTCAAAATTAGGACTTAATTGTGTTTTTTCTTTCTGAAATCGAAACATCTTTTTCTCCAAAAAACCATGCAGCTTTTAGCCGCAAGAAACTAGATAAAACTAAACGCTTCTCCGTTTCGTAAAATCGAATACCTATGCACTAACAACTTCGCCTACTCCCGAAGGTTTTTCCTCTTCACTAACAGAGTCTTCCTCAATCAGTTCAACATCCAAACAGAGTGCTTGAAGTTCGCGCACAAGAACATTGAATGACTCGGGAATGCCCGGTTTGAAATCGGCGGCGCCTTTTACAATTGCTTCATAAATCTTCGAACGCCCAGCGACATCATCCGACTTACATGTCAAAAGCTCTTGCAAAATATGAGCGGCACCATAAGCCTCAAGTGCCCAAACTTCCATCTCACCAAAACGCTGTCCACCAAATTGAGCTTTACCACCGAGCGGTTGCTGCGTAATAAGAGAATATGGACCAATCGAACGAGCATGAATTTTGTCATCAACAAGGTGCGATAATTTAAGCATATATATGTAACCCACGGTTACTTTCTGCTCAAATTGCTCTCCCGTTAGACCATCATAAAGTCTCGTTTTTCCTGATGGTCCGACCGAAGGTGGTAAACCCAACTCATCAAAGCGGTTATTTGCCTGCTTGATATACCCTTTAATCTCTTCCTCTCTAGCACCATCAAAAACAGGAGTCGCAAAATGTAAGCCGAGAACACGACCTGCCCAACCGAGGTGGGTTTCGAGTATTTGACCTACGTTCATACGAGACGGAACACCCAGCGGATTTAACACAATATCAACCGGCGTTCCATCCGGCAGATACGGCATATCCTCTTCCGGCAAAATCCTCGCGATCACACCTTTGTTACCGTGTCTTCCTGCCATTTTATCTCCGACGGAAAGTTTGCGTTTCATTGCAACGAAAACTTTTACCAATTTGATAACACCTGGCGGAAGTTCATCACCTTGCTTGATTTTGGTAATTTTCTCTTCGTAGATATCGCTCAAGATACTCACTTGGCGATCTGTTCTTTTCTCGTAATCCTTGATCTCAGCAGCAATATCAACTGTTCCGGCAGTAACATCAGCCTTTTTTAACATACCGATACTGACGCCTTTAAGCATTTTCGCAGTTAGCGTTGTACCTTTCTTAATAAGGACTTCATTGTTTTCTACCAAATTTGCTTTTAGCTTGCGACCTTCGAAAAGCTCACAAATTCGCTCGTCACGCTGCTCAGTTAGTATTCGAACTTCATCATCCAGATCACGACGCAAAGCTTCTTCTTCAAGAATTTCGATATCGAGTGATCGTTCGTCTTTATCCTGTCCCTTACGGGTAAATACCTGAACATCGACAACCGTTCCATCAATTCCGGGAGGTGCATTTAAGCTGGCATCTTTTACATCACCGGCTTTTTCGCCGAATATTGCCCTAAGAAGTTTTTCCTCGGCGGTTAACTGGGTTTCCCCCTTTGGCGTTACTTTACCAACGAGAATGGAGCCAGGATTGACATGAGCACCGATACGAATAATTCCGGACTCATCCAAATCACGGAGCATATTCTCACCGATATTCGGTATATCGCGGGTGATTTCCTCTGGACCAAGTTTTGTATCACG
>Ga0114931_10006491_pt1 | contig 14372 bp, 7 predicted proteins | sample 2SBtaG_FD_89579 | JGI IMG/M metagenome (GOLD analysis project Ga0114931, IMG submission 89579) | Deep subsurface microbial communities from Kolumbo volcano to uncover new lineages of life (NeLLi) - 2SBTROV14_V59a metaG | ecosystem: Environmental > Aquatic > Marine > Volcanic | place: Kolumbo...
CATGTTCGACGAAATCTACGCGGAAGAGGGCGGAGCCTACCGCCGTCACCCCCTGGACGCCTTCTTCGCTCCCCGCAACGTAGCCGTTATCGGGGCCAGCGAGACAGAGGAGAGCATCGGGCGCACTCTCCTCTGGAACCTGATCAGCAACCCCTTCGGCGGGGCCGTCTATCCCATCAATCCCAAACGCGATAACGTGCTGGGCGTCCACGCCTATGACGCCATCGCCCACACGCCCGAACCCGTGGACCTGGCTGTGATCGCCACGCCCGTGTCCATCACGCCCGACGTGGTCCAAGCGTGTGCAAAGGCCGGCGTCAAAGGGGCAATCATCGTCTCTGCCGGCTTCAAGGAAAGCGGCGAGGAGGGACGCCGGCTGGAAGAGGAGATCCTGGCCAGGGCGCGGCCGGCCGGCATGCGCATCATCGGCCCCAACAGCCTGGGCGTCATAAGTCCGCTGGTGGGCGTCAACGCGTCCGCTGCCCAGGGCATGGCGCGGCCGGGCGGGGTGGGCTTCATCAGCCAGAGCGGCGCGCTGGCCACCGCGGTGCTGGACTGGAGCTTTCAGGAAAATGTGGGTTTCAGCGCCTTCCTCTCCCTGGGGTCCATGTTGGATGTGAACTGGGCCGATCTCATCTACTATCTGGGCGAAAGCCGCCGCACCAAGGCCATCGTCCTTTACATGGAGACCATCGGCAACGCACGCGCCTTTCTCTCCGCTGCCCGGGAGGTGGCGTTGGAGAAGCCCATCATCGTGCTCAAGGCCGGGCGCACGGAGCCGGCCCGCCGCGCCGCGGCCACCCACACGGGAGCCTTGGCCGGGAGCGATGAGGCTCTGGACGCCGCGTTCCGGCGTTCTGGCATCCTACGGGTGAACCGCATCGCGGAGATGTTCTCCATGGCCGAGGCGTTGGCCAAGCAACCCCGACCCCAGGGTCCCAACCTCACCATCCTCACCAACGCCGGCGGGCCGGGCATCCTGGCCACCGACGCCCTGATCGAGAGCGGCGGCCAACTGACCCCGCTGGCAGAAGAAACCCTGGCCGCACTGGATCAGGCGCTGCCGCCCACCTGGAGCGATGCGAACCCCATCGACATCGACGCCGACGCGGGCCCCGACCGCTATGCGAAGAGCGCAGCCATCGCTCACCGAGATCGTAACGCCGACGGTCTCCTGATCATCCTCACGCCCCAGGCCAAGACACACCCCACCCAGACCGCGGCGCGGGTGGTGGCGCTGGCCAACGAGGGGAAAAACAAGCCGCTCCTCACCAGTTGGATGGGCGGCCCCCGAGTGGCGGAGGGCAGGGAAACGCTCAACCGGGCTGGCGTGCCCACCTTCCCCTACCCGGATACGGCCGCGCGCATTTTCAGCTACATGTGGCGCTACACCTACAACCTGCGCGGCATCTACGAGACGCCGTCACTGCCTGCGGGCGGTCCCGCGGAAGATCGACAACGGGTGGCGGAGATGATCGCGACCGCGCGCGCCAACGGTCGCACCCTGCTCACTGAACTGGAGTCGAAGCAGATCTTCGCGGCCTACGGCGTCCCTACCGTGGAGACGCGCCTGGCGACGAGTATGGAAGAGGCCGTAACCATGGCCGAGGCCATTGGCTATCCGGTGGCGGTCAAGCTCAATTCCAAGACGGTGGCCCACAAGGGCGACGTGGGCGGCGTGCAACTCAACCTGCGCACCGGCGGCCAGGTGCGCACCGCCTATGAAACCATCGAAGCCAACGTGCGCGCGGCCGCGGGCGAGGGCCATTTCCAGGGCGTAACCGTCCAGCCCATGGTCGACCGCGCCGGCTATGAGCTGATCATCGGCAGCAGCCAGGACCCGCGGCTGGGGCCGGTGCTCCTCTTTGGCGCCGGCGGCGCGCTGGTGGAGACGCTGGGCGATCAGGCGCTGGCCCTGCCGCCTCTCAACACCACCCTGGCCCGGCGTACGATGGAGCAAACCAGGATCTACGCGGCCCTCTCCGGACGACGGGGACGGAGGCCGGTGGACCTGGATGCGCTGGAGGGAGTGCTTGTGCGCTTCAGCCATCTGGTGCTGGATCAGCCGTGGATCAAGGAGATCGAGATCAACCCGCTGCTGGTCTGCCGCGATCAGATTGTCGCCCTGGACGCGCGCGTCCTCCTCTACAACCCGGACACGGACGAGAGCCAGCTCACGCCGCCGGCTATTCGCCCATATCCGGTCCAGTATGTGCAGCCCTTCATCACCCGAAGCGGCGAGGAGCTACTCATTCGCCCTATTCGCCCCGAGGACGAACCGATGATGGGCGCGTTCAACCGCAAGCTCTCCCCCCACAGCATCTACCTGCGCTACTTCCATCCGGTTTCGCCCCAGCACCTGACCTCCCACAGACAGTTGGCCACCATGTGCTTCATCGACTATGACCGGACCATGACCCTGGTGGCCGAGCGCACCCTCCCCAACGGACGCACCGACATCGTGGGCATGGGCCAGCTCACCCGGCTCATCACCAGCAACGACGCCGAGTTCGCCATCCTCATCATCGATGAGTACCAGCGTACAGGGTTGGGCACGGAGCTATTGAAACGGCTGTTGGATATCGGACGCGAGGAAGGGGTAGAGAAAATTATGGCGGAGATCCTGCCCGAAAACGAGGGCATGCGCCGGGTCTGTGAGAAGCTGGGCTTCACCTTCACCCGGGTGCCGGGCAGCCGGATCATCTACGCGGAGGTTGAGCTGGCAGGATGACAAGGTGACAAGATGACAAGATGAGGGGGTGACCGGCCACCCTGTCACCTTGTCACCTTGTCACCGTCCCCACCCCACCATCTGCTCATGGCTGAAAGCGTATCCGATGGGGACGTCGATGGGGAGGGGGCGTTTGGCGCCGCCGTCGGCGTCCATGACCCAGATGCGCCAGTCGCCGGCTTCGTTGTTGTCTTCCCGGTTGGAGAGATAGACGATGTGCTGACCGTCCGGGCTCCAGGCCGGGGCTACGTTGCTGGGCAGATGATCCACCAGCGTAGTCTCCGGCCGGGTGAGGGCGAAGGGCGAGCCATTCTCTGGCTGGATGACGAAGATCTCCCAGTGGCTACCCTGGCGGGATTGGTAGGCGATCAGGCCGCCGCCGGGCTGCCAGTCGGCGTCATCGGTCCAGCGCTCGGCATAGACCTGGCGGGTCTCCGCGTCCGGCTTGTCCTCGGTGATTTCAATGGTGGACGTGGAATCATAGACGATACCGGCCTCGTTCCAATCGGGGGCCAAAGACGTATTGAGCACGTTCAGGTCTCGATAGTTGTCGCCCGTGTCGTCAACACGCGCCAATGCAAATTCCGGGATAGTTCTCTTTGTGGAATCGATGTTATCGAGTGGACAATCAAACGGGAAGGGCAGATCGCTGTCGTCGGGGCACGACGGCAAAATGATGCAGACGCCAAATCCAATGTCATCGCATTGCCACTCGCCGGCCGAACGGCTAAATACAATGTGCTTCCCGTCGGGGCTCCACTTGGGGCCGCGCAGCATGTGACGTTCCCCAAAGACCATATGCTCATCGCTGCCATCGCTGTTGATCGCCCAGACCCCTTGCTCTCCGCCAAAACGGACGAAAGTCACCCTAGAGCCGTCGCGGCTGATTTCAGGATCATAGCCATTGGTCAGCCAACGCAACGTCCCCGTGTCCAGTTCGTAGATGTAGATATCGCCGCTCACCTCGGTTTGGAAGACGAGTTTGCCGCTCAGGCCTGTGGGACCGGTGGAGACGGGCGCGGGTGCTGACTGTGCGCTTTCGGTTTCGCTCGCGCCGCTTTCGCTTTCGCTCTGACTGCCGGTCCCGGATCCAGTCGTTTCGTCAACCTTGTCATCGCTGGTGATAGGCAGGTCCACCACTGGATCAGTCAACCGAATGTAGTCAACCGCCACCCAACCGCTGGCCACATCCTCATCCGGCAGAGCGATCTGCACCCAGTCAGCCGGGCCGTTGCGCCCCAGGACCAGAAACTGTTCGCCCGGATAGGCCTTGGCCACCACCCGGTAGTCGACGCCGGGACCGGAGCGGACATTTAGCCGTGTTCCCTTCAGGACGACTTCGCCGGTCACATCACCCTCGCCAGCGACAGGGGTCGGGCGGAGCGTGTGCTGGGCTGGCGTCGGGGTTGTCGCCTCCGGAGTAGGCGTTGCTTCCGCTTCCCGGCTCTCGGTTGCGCTGGATGTCGTCACGTGCGCGCCTTCGCCACTTTCCACGGTCGGCGTCGCCTCGCCTGCGCTCTCGGTCGCAGTCTCAGACACAGGCTCAGGGGCGACCTCAACCACGGGTAGCCGGTCTGTGTTAAAGGCGACCACCTGGTCCGCGTCCACCCAGCCGCTGTCGCCGCCAGAGGTTTGCACGTTCAACCAGGCTTCATCTTCGCTGCGACCGAGGAGGTAGAGCGCGGTCCCGATGGAGAGGGCGTCGATGACGTCGCCATCGGGGGCGTCCAATAACCCCGCTCCGCGCGAGCCAACCACAGCCATATCACGGCTGGCGACAGCGGATGAGGCGCGCGCCATAGGCGTTGGCGTGGCCGTGGGCGCCGGCGTGGGAGAGGGGGTGGGCGATGGCGTAGGGGACGGTGTGGGAGAGGGCGTCGGTGAGGGGGTGGGCGTCGATGTCGCGGTCGGCTCAGGCGTCGCGGCGACGACCGGCGCTTCGGTCGCGGCCGGCGAGCTTTCCGCCGGTGCAGACGATGCTTCCGGCGCGGATTCATCGATAGACACAGCCTCCGCGTCGACCACGGGCAGAGCGTCGAGTCCAAAGAAGACGACGGCTTCCGTCTTCACCCAGCCGCGCTGGCCGTCCCGGGTTTCCACCAGCAGCCAGTCGCCATCCTCGCTGCGGCCGCTGGGATCGAGCACAGTGGCGATGGGCAGCTCGGCCAGGGCGGCGCCGTCGGGCGCGTCGTAGAGGGTCGCGCCGTCCACGCCCACCACCGCGGGATTCGATCGTTGGACAACCGGCTCCGCGCGCCCTTCGTTCGAGGCAGCGGCGTAGACATTGGCCCCGTTATAGAAAACAGCGATTGCACCCACAAGGGCCATTACGCCGATCATTCCCCAAAAGATGCGATGAGTGCGCTTGTCTTGACCTTTTATCATGTTTCGATCCTCGACTTTCCTGTATATAGACAGATGACTCCGCAATGATAGTCTAATATTACTACATGTTCTTGACATTGTCCTGAAATTTGTTGTACAATCACCGACCGACCGAACGTTCGGTCGAGAGCAATGCTGATATTATCAGCGTTATTGGCGAGATTGTCAAGCCAATGATAAAGAAGGAACTGGTAAACGCTATGCCCCAAGAAATCACCGCCAGTGATTCGAAGCAAGCCATCCTGGACGCTGCCGAGGAGATCATCGCTTTGCATGGCTACGCAGGCCTCTCCATGCGCGCGCTCTCCCGCCAGAGTGGTCTGGCCAAGAGCACCCTCTATCATTACTTCCAGGACAAAAGCGAAATCTACATCAGCGTCCTGGAGCGGGACGTACTGATCCTGGGCGAGCGCATCGCCGCGGCTAGCCGCACAGGGGGAGACGCGCCCACCCGCCTGTACGCGGTGATCCAGGCCTATTTCAACATGCTCGTCGAGCGGGGCGTGATCGCGCTCAACGCGCTGCGCCGGGCCGGCGACCTGAACAACCCGCAACTGGCGGCTCTCTACCAGCAGCACCAGAAACTGGTGGCGACGCCCATCGCCGCCATCATCCAGGAAGGCGTTGACAGCGGCCAGTTCCGCCCAGTCGATCCGGACATGGCCGTCATCAGCCTGCTAGGGATGATGAACAGTTACCTGGCCCGCCGCCTGATCGTTAAATTGGGGCTGGCAGACGCCAGCGAACTGGACCGCGATGTCGTCGGCCATACCTTAGACCTTTTTCTTCACGGCCTTAGCCGCCCCACCACCATGCCCGCCGATTCGGGCGCGCAAGACGGAGTCGTTTCATGAATCACGTAAGCAAGTCTACAACAGTCCGCCCATCGACCTGGAAATCGCCCATCATTGTAGCCGCATTGCTGGGATTGGCCTTACTGGCCGCCTGTTCGCCGCCCGGCAGCAAGCAAGCCGAGCCCACGCCACCCCCCTTCGAGGCGACGCCTTACCAGGCCGATACGTCCGCCACGCCCAGCGCCGTGGAAGAACGCGTCGCCCAGGGCGAGGAGCAGGCGCAAACCGGAGCGACGCCGGTCCCGGTCGCAGCCGATAGCGCCGCGCTCAGCTACAAAGGTGAAATCTCGCCGGTGAACCGGGTGACGGTGATGGCCGAAGTCAGCGGGCTGGTCCTGGAGGTGGACGCAGAGGTGAGCGACCATATTCAGGCCGGTGACGTGGTTGCGGTCATTGACAGCACGCTGCTGGAGGCCCAGCGCGCCCAGGCCCTGGCGGGGCTGGAGGCGGCTCAGGCTCAACTCGACCTGACCCAAGAGGCGGCGGACGACGAAGACCTGGCCGCGGCCAAGGCCGGCGTGGCCGCAGCCTCGGCGGCCTATCAACGCGCGCTGGAAGGCCCCACCGACGAGGATCGACGCACCGCCCTGGCGCAGTTGAAACAGGCCGAAGCCGCGGTGCATGTGGCCCAAGCCGCGTACAACCGGGTCAAAGGCAATCCCCTCATCGGGGCTATGCCAGAGAGCATGCAGTTGCAGCAAGCCACTTTAGCCGTGGAAGCGGCCCAGGCCCAGTATGACAAGCTGCTCAAGGGCGCGACCGCCGATGTCATCGCCGGCGCCTACGCCCAGCTCACCCAGGCCCGGGCTCAGTTGCATCGGCTGGAGCAAGGAGCCAAAGACGCACAGGTCCAAGCCGCCCAGGCCCAGGTCAAGCAGGCCGAGACCGGGCTCTATCTGGCTCAGTTGCAACTGGACAAGGCCACCGTCCACGCACCCGTGGACGGCATCGTTTCCCAGGTTCACACCGCGCAGGGGGCCATGCTGGCGCCCGGCGCCCCCGTACTCACCTTGCGCTCCGAGGACGTGGAAGTCACGATTTCTGTCGAAGAGAGCCGCCTGCACGAGGTCAAGATCGGCCAGCAGGCGCGCATTCAGGTGGATGCGTATCCCGGCCGCATTTTCTCCGGCGAGGTCATCCGCATCGCGCCGGAATTAAATCCCGCGACCCGCACCGCGGCCGTGACCATCCGCCCCACGGAAAACGCCGGCGATTTGATGCCCGGCATGTTCGCCACCGTTGACCTGCTGAAATAGGTGCGACTCGTCGCCCTCGACCCGATCGCGCTTTGCCATAGCTCAGGACATTTCTATGAAAATTTGGAATACCGCTATTCGCTACCCGGTCTTCATGACCATGATTCTGCTCGCTGGCGTGGTGCTGGGCAGCATCGCCTACTTCACCATGCCCGTCGATCTTTTCCCCGATGTAGAGTTCCCGGTGGTGGTGGTGACTACCATCTACCCTGGCGCAGCCCCCGATGAGGTGGAGCGCCAGGTCACTTCCATCATCGAAGAGGACCTGAGCAGCGTCACCGGGCTGGATACGATCAACTCCATCTCCGGTGAAAACATCAGCAATGTGATTCTGGCCTTCAAACTGGACACATCAGCAGATCAAGCCGCGCAGGATGTGCGCGAAAAAGTGGACCTGCTGCGCAACCGGCTGCCCACTGACGCCCAGGCGCCAACCGTGCGTCGCTTCAACCCCACCGCGGCCCCGGTCATGCTACTCTCCATCGCCGACCGCACGGGCCAGACCAGCCCGGCAGAGCTGCGCAGCCAGGTGGAGGAGTTCGTCCAGGCCCCTCTGCTGCGGGTGGACGGGGTGGCCGAAGTCCAGGTCGATGGCGGCGAGACCCGGGAGATCAAAGTCCTGCTCGACCAGAAGGCCATGGAAGCCCGCCGGCTCACGCCCCAGCAAGTCGTCCAGGCGTTGGAAATGGAAAACCTGAGCATCCCCGGCGGTTCGGTCGTCGAGGAAGAGACGGAGCTCCTGGTGCGCACGCCGGGCGAGTTCAAGACGGTGCAGGATATCGAAGGCGTGGTGGTGCGCCAGGGTGCGGCCCCGGTCTATGTGCGCGACATCGCCCGAGTGGTCGACGGTTTCGAGGATCGTAAGACGGTTACGCTGCTCAACGGCGAGGAGTCCATCGTCCTCACCGTGCAGAAGGCCAGCGCCACCAACACGTTGCGGGTCTCCGAAGCGGTCAAAAAAGAACTGGCCCGCATCCAGCAGGCCCACCCCGACTGGGATGTCGTCGTCGGCGGCGACTTGGCTGATCAGGTGCGGATCTCGGCTAACGGCGCCATCGAGGACCTGCTGTGGGGATCTCTTTTGGCCAGTCTGGTGATCCTTTTCTTCTTCCGCAACATCCGCAGCACCCTGATCACCATCGCCGGTCTGCCGGTGATCATGATCTCCACCTTGTTCTTTATGCAGATCGCCGGCATCGGCCTGAACCAGGTCTCTCTGCTGGCGCTGGCTTTGGTGGTGGGCCTCGTCATCGATGATGCCATCGTGGTGCGCGAAAACATCATCCGCTGGATCGAACGGGGCTATTCGCCTCGGGAGGCGGCCAGCAAGGGCACAGAAGAGGTGCTCCTGCCCGTCATCGCCACCTCGGCCACCATTCTGGCCGTCTTCCTGCCCGTGGCCTACGCCCAGGGCATCATCGGCCGGTTCTTCCGCGACTTCGGCCTGACCGTCTCCTTCGCCATCATCGTCTCCACCTTCGAGGCCTTGACCATGGCGCCCATGCTCAGCGCCTATTTCTTCAAGCCGCGCAAGGGGGCGCCAAAAGAGATCAACGACGATCTGTCTCAGGAAGCCGAAGGCCGGGGCGTGCTGGACCGCGTGTACGCGCGCTCGCTCAACTTCTCCATGGACCACAAGTGGATCGTGATCGTGGGCACGATCATCGTCATCGGCTTGAGCGTGATCAGCGTGCGCTTCATCCAGCAGGCGTTTATCCCCAACATCGATCAAGGCCAGTTCGAGGTGAGCATGGAGATGCCGCCCGGCACGCCCCTGGCCGTCACCCAACGGGAGGCTGGCAAAGTCGAGGATATCATCCGCAGTCACCCCGCAGTGGCGGACGTCTTCACCAGCATCGGGACCACCAGCAACCCCGGCAAAGCCAAGTTCACGGTTATGGTGGAAGGCGGGGTTGATAGCCAAATCCCCAGCCGCACCGTCATGGATGAACTGCGCGTGCCGCTGGCCAATGTGCCCGGCATCGCCTTCCAGATTTCCAGTAATCTGACCGGCGGCGACAACATCCTCGGCAATCGGGATATCCTGATTGTCATGGAATCCTTTGGCGGCTCGTACGCGGGCCTGGGGGCGGAGGCGGAACAGGTCGCCCAGGAGTTGGCCAAGATCCCCGGTATGACCGACATCGATATCAGCTACAAGCCCGGCCAGCCGGAGCTTCAGATAGACGTCGATCGCTCTCGGGCGGCGGACTTCGGTCTCAACACCGCTCAGGTCGGCTCGACCCTGCGCACCCTGATCAGTGGCGAAACCACAGGCACGTTCCGAGGCGAGGGCGCCGAAGCCGATATCCGGGTGCAGTTGGAAGAAAGCGACCGGGACAGCGTGGAAAAGGTCATGGGCATTAATCTGCTGGCCCCCACCGGCCAGTTGATCCCCGTGGGCAATGTGGCCGATGTGCGCTACGCCAGCGGTCCCACCCAGATTCAGCGTACGGACCAGCAGCCGACCGTCTCCATCGGCGCCAATGTGGTGGGGCGCGACCTACCCGAAGCCACTGCCGACGTGAACGCATTCCTGGCCAACCTGGACCTGCCGCCCCACGTCTCCGCCAAACTGGGCGGAGACGCCGAAATTCAATCGGAGTCATTCAACAACCTGAGCCTGGCCATGCTGCTCTCCATCGTCTTCGTTTACATGGTGCTGGCCAGCCAGTTCAGCAGCTTTGTGCAGCCACTGATCATCATGCTGGCCTTGCCCCTCTCGGTCATCGGCGGCATTTTGGCCTTGGTGCTCACCGGCAGGCCCCTGGACATGACCGCGTTCATTGGTTTCATCATGCTCATGGGCCTGGTGACCAAGAACTCGATTCTTCTGGTGGACTTCGCCAACAAAGCGCGCGCCAAAGGGGCCACAGCAGATGAAGCCATGCGTATCGCCGGCCCCATTCGTCTGCGCCCCATCCTCATGACCGCGTTCTCGCTGATCCTGGCTATGATTCCGGTGGTGCTGGGGCTGGGCGCGGCCGGCGAGTTCCGCTCGCCCATGGGCACGGCCATCATGGGCGGCATGTTGACCAGCACCCTACTCACGCTGATGGTGGTGCCGGTGGCCTATAGCATCGTGGTCGGTTGGATGGACAAACGTTCGGCCAACCGAACGGAACGCCGAGCGGAGAAAGCGCGACGCGAGGCGGAAAAGTATGGGGCAGACAACCCGCCGTCCGCGGGCAACGTTCAGCCTGTGGGCGATTGAGAGGGGGTCAACCTCCGACAGCCTGCTAGTACAGGTGAGCGTAAATAGACCGACAGTTCGTAGTACGCGCTTTAGCGCGGTTGCAGCGGGATCCGCGCTAAAGCGCGTACTACAAACCATCGGTCTACTTGCGCCGCATTGTACTAGTACCCAGTCACATGTCAAATGACGGATAAAAACAAGGCATTTTATCCATCAAAATACGTGTGACTGAGTACTAGGCGCGTCCTTATGGATCGACGCGCCAGATCTCGAACAGCGGCGCGCCGTCGCGCTGGGTGAAGGTCTGCTCCAGCAGCGGCGCGCGGCCTGAATCGGCGGCCGCGGCCATGAACGCCTCCCGCCGGCCGGCGAAGACAGCCTGGCCCGGCGCGCGCAGCAGGTAGACGTTGTCTGGGTTGGGCAGAAACGCATCCAGCCGGGCCTGAAAGTTGGGGTCCGGCGCCTGGGGGAGTCGTAGCCGAAGATCTCAATGGGCCGCACCCGCCCCCGGGTCAGGTAACGGACCGGCGCCTCCATCCCCCAATCCAGCGCGATGGGCGCGCCCAGGCCATTGTATTCCAGGTAATAGGCCAGGTGGTAGGACGCGTCCGAATGGTCGGCCAGGCCGCCGCTTTCGTTGAGCGCGACATGGTAGCGGACCGTGGCGGCCAGATCCAGCCCCAGCCAAAGTAGCAGCGCCGCCGCCGCCAGGGCCATGCCCGCGTGCGGAGACGGCCATCCTCGTGATGCGCCCTCCCCCGGCCAGAGCGTGGCCAGCCCCAGCGCGACCACCCCCGCCAGCAGTGGCTGCAAGAGCGCGTAGTGGGTGATAAAGAGGTCGCTGATGGTGAAGAGGCTGAGCGCGAAGGCCGACCCCGCCAGCAGCAGCGGTCCCAGCATGAGCCGCCAGCGCCGGATCAACCCCGCGGCCACCGCGATCAACGCAAGCCATGGGGCCAGCGGATTGCCATATACCCCGCCCAGATACCAGAGATGGTCGCCCCGCAACACTTGCCCGATCTGGCGCGCGCGCAGGGGAATGTGCTGCAAGATTGCACTGTTCTGCACGCCATAATAGCTTTGCCCCAGGTTGCCGCCAACCACGGCCAGGGAGCCTCCGGTCTGGAGGTTGAAGAGCAGCAGCGGCGTCAGGGGCAGGAGGAAGGCGATGACCATGCCCGCAGCCTGGATCAGGGTCAGCCGGGGTGCGGTCTCGTCCCCTTGCCAGCGCCGCCAGAGCCACCATCCGCCCGCCAGCAGTGCGAACGGCCCCACCAACCAAACGGCCAGTAGCTTGGTGTAGAGGGCCAGCCCCCCGGCCAGCGCACTGATCCAGAGGGTGCGGGTCCGTCCGCCGCGCAGCCATTCCAGCCCCTGCCAGATGCTGACGAAGACCAGGGGTTGGGTGAGGTTGGTCACGAAGATTCCCTGGCGGCTCCAGAAGACGAAGCTGGGCGAGGCCGCCAGCAGGGTCACCCCGATCAGGCCGGCCACGGAAATGGGCGTGGAGCGGGCGAGGAGGTCGGGCCGGTGCATGGCCACCCACGCGGAGAGCGCGCGCTCCAGGCCCAGCAACGCGGCCAGGCCGGTCAGGGTGGAGAGCGCACGCAGGTTAGGGACGCCGATGCCGGTCAGGCCCAGGAAGGGCAGGGCCAGATAGACGTTGAGCGCGCCGATGTAGTCCTGGACCATGAGCGGCAGATCGCGGCCGAAGAGATGGACGCTGGCCCCCCGAAACGCGCTCACCGGCGCGCCGGTGAGCAGCTCCATGGCGTTGACGCCGGCCTCCTTGGCCTCGTCATAGTGGAGGCCGGGCAGGCCAAGCTGGGAGAAGGCGAGGATGGCGAAGAGGGCCAGCGCAGCCGCCAGCCAGAGGACGCGCCAGCGTGCACCCATTAGTTGGGCTTGCATTCCGGGATTCGGCCAGGGTCTGTCTCGTTGCGGCGCATTTTGTGGCCGAATCCCGGAATGCTTTAATTCATTGCTTGGACTCTGAGAGGGAGCCATTACTCGGCAAAGAGGTAGACTTCGCTGACCATGCTCTGGTAGTTCCAGCCGCTGGCGTAGATGCGAATGCTGTTGATATGGGTCGGTCGCGTGTCGCCAAGCAGCGTCAGCAGGTTGGGCGATTGGTAGGTATACCAGTTGTAGGGTGGAATTTTTTCGCCATCGACCACGCGCCAATTAGGGTCTTCCGGATCCCGGAAATAGAAACCGTGGCCCCAGCGCAGTTCTTTGCCATACTGGTCAGTGTAGGAAATCTCGACGCGCAGGGGGAACTCCGAACTAAGATAGCCCGCGCCCGGCAGGCTCTGGTAGAGCAGGCGCACGTCCAGTTGCAGCGTTAAGTTGTCATAGACGTTGACGTCCTTGTCGATGTCCTGGATAATGCCCACCTCGGTGTGGACGTTCTCCTCGCCCTGGCGGATGAAGTGGGCCACCCGACGGCCGTCGCGCTCGATGAGCTGGACTTTCCCCGGCGTGACCCCATTGGCGTCCACATAACGCTGCCAAGTGTCCAGAATCGGCTGAGAGAAGTCGCCGTTGCGGATCAAATTCTGCTCGGCGGAGATGGGTTCTTCGGACAGGGCGTCGCCCGAACTCCAGACGCGCAGGCCGGCGGTCACCTGGATCGACTCGCCGCTGCTGGCGGTCAGGGTCGCCTGGCCAGAACGGGCGGTGACTTCGGTGCGCTCCTCGTCCACGGAGACTCGGTAGCTGCCCGCGCCCATGTCGATCATGCCGTGGGGCGTCTCCAGTTCCACGCGCAGGGGACGCGCGCCGCTGTTGGTGAAGATGCGGGTCTGGCCGCCGTCCAGGCGCAGCTTGACCCGGTACGGCTCGTCGCTGCGGTCGAACATGGGGCGGCGGAGTTTGAGGAGGTACAGGTCTGTGCCGGGGTACGCCTGCACGCTGCCCAATTGCTCGCCCGTTTCCTGATCCTTGATGAGACCGATGGCCCCCTGGGTGGAGTCGTCCGCGGCCACGATGCGACTGCCCTCTTCCACGTCCTCGCGCTGGCTGGTGACTGCGATGGGTTCGGCGTCTGCGCTGGGGTAGAGCAGAAAGGTGCCTTGGGTCGGCTCCAGGGTTGCGCTTTCCGCCACGGTGAAATGCTGAATGCTATAACGAATGCTCAGTGGAACGGCAATCAATAGCGCCATGAAAATGGCGAAACTGCCGATCATGATGGCCCAGGCCGCGCGTTCCGGGTTCTCGCGCCAGCGGCGCGTAGAAACAGGCGAGGCGACGGCCATTTCTACGACCACATCGGCAGCCTCACCCGCTTCTCCCATCGGATTTGTGTGCGACGGACTGGATACGTTGGAGCTCATACACCGTCCCCGTTGGCGTCACTCGCGACCTCGCCGTCCCCGGCCTCAAGCTTGTTCACTTCGCTGCGCGCGCGTTCGAGCAGGCTTAGCCAGTAGTCGGCGTCCCGATCGTCCGGGTTGACCTCCAGCGCACGCTCAAACATTTCGATGGCGTTGTCCAGTTCCCCCCGCTCCTTAAAGATCAGGCCCAGGTTGTAGTGAACGTTGGGCGCTTTGGGGTCGGCCTGGAGCGCGCGCTTATAGGCTTCGATGGCATCCTGCTGCGCCTTGGGACCGGCCAGTTCCAGCCTGCCCAGGTGTGCGGCGGCCAGGTTGCTCCAGAGCATAGCGTTATAGGCGTTGGCCTCAGCCGCGGGGATCAGGATCTCGATGGCCTTGTCCCACTTGCGTAGCAATACGTACGCCCCGCCCAGGTTAATGGCCACATCCGGGTGGGCGGGATCGGCCTCATTCAGGGGCTGTAACAGGTCGATGGCATCCTGAGGCTGGCCATTTTGCAACAGATAGGCGCTTGCGCTCAGCGCCTGGCGGGTTTCGTCAGAATCTTTATGTTCGCTCATGCTTTGCGCTTTCATTAGATTGGCTGTTCAGCGGCTTTCATTGGAACGCGGATTC
>Ga0114931_10006492_pt1 | contig 14371 bp, 18 predicted proteins | sample 2SBtaG_FD_89579 | JGI IMG/M metagenome (GOLD analysis project Ga0114931, IMG submission 89579) | Deep subsurface microbial communities from Kolumbo volcano to uncover new lineages of life (NeLLi) - 2SBTROV14_V59a metaG | ecosystem: Environmental > Aquatic > Marine > Volcanic | place: Kolumbo...
ACGGCGAGGTGCGCTGGCCCTACATCGAGAGCCGTCGCTGCCTGCGCGCCGCGCCCTACCGGCAGATGCAGCTCGTCCAGGTTGCGTCCGACGCCATCGAGGTCCGTGTCGTGCCCGCCGAGCCCCTGACCGACGCCCACCGCGCCGCGCTGACCGTGGAGCTGCACCGCTCGCTCGGGTGGCCCTTCACCCTGACCTTCGTGGAGGTCGACGCCATCGGGCGCGGGCAGGGCGGCAAGTTCGAGGAGTTCGTGTCCCGGCTGGAGGGCGCCGGTGCCGGGTAGCGTCACCGACGCCCGGGTGCTCCTGCGCCTGGCCCTCGGGGACCGCGAGGTGCCCGAGATCCCCGCGGACTGCGTCATCACCCACAGCCGCGCGGTGCTACACGCCGCCCGGGACGCCCTACCCCACGAGGTCCTGGACATCGGCCTCGGGCGCCCGCTCCCGGTCTTCCTGTTCCGCCCCGAGGGCGAGGCGCCCTTCGGGCTGGTCAGCGGCGCTCCCGGGGCACCCATCGCCGCGGCGATCCTGGAGGAGCTGATCGCGCTCGGGTTCACCCGGTTCTGGTGCGTGGGCACCGCCGGGCACCCGACCCGGCAGGTGCCGGGCGCGTTCGGGGTCGGCGACCTCGTGCTCGTCGACCGCGCGCTGGTCCGCGAGGGCACGACCCCCCACTACGCGCCCGGCGCGACCGAGGCGTGGCCCGACGAGGGGCTGCGAGACCGCCTCGCGGCCGCGCTCGAATCGGGTGAGCGGCCCTACGCCGCCGGGACCGTGGCGACGACCGACGCCCTGTACCGGGAGACCCCCGCCTTCCTCGAGGGCGTGCTCGCCGAGGGCGCCATCGCGCTCGACATGGAGCTGTCCGCGCTGTTCTCCGTGGCGCGGTTCCGAGGGGTCCGGGCCGCCGCGCTGCTGGTGGTGAGCGACGTGGTGCCCGCCCGCGGGCCCTGGGCGCCCGGGTTCGCCACGCCCGCCTTGCGCGAGGCCGAGCGGCGACTCTACGACGTCCTCCGCGCCGCGCTGGAGGCGCCGTGAAGCTCGCGGACAAGGTGGCGGTGGTGACCGGAGCCGCCCGGGGGATCGGCGCCGCCGTCGCGGAGCGCTTCGGTGCCGAGGGCGCCTTCGTGCACCTCGTCGACCGCGACCCGGCGGTACGGGCGCGGGCCGCCGCCCGGTCCGCGGCCGCCGCCCACGTCGTCGACCTCTCCGAGGAGGCCGCGGTGGACGGGCTCCTCGCCGCGGTCCGTGCCCACCACCCGGCCCCCGACATCCTCGTCGGAAACGCCGGGATCAACCCCGATCCGCGACCGCTCGTGGCCACCCCGCCCGGGGCGTGGGACGCGGTGATGGCCACGAACGTGCGGGGCACCTACCTCCTGTGCCGCGCCTTCGTGCCGCACCTCGCGACCGGCGGCTCGGTGGTCCTCGTGGCCTCGATGCTCGGCACCGTCGGCGCGCCCTCGGTCAGCGCCTACGCCACCTCGAAGGCGGGCGTGCTCGCGATCGTGCGCTCGCTGGTCGCCGACGAGTCGCCGCGGATCCGGGTCAACGCGATCTGTCCCGGCGCGGTCCAGACGGCCATGTTCGACGCCTACCTCGCGCGGACCCCCGATCCGGAAGCCGAGCGCGCGCGGATCGTGCAGGGGATCCCGCTGGGCCGGGTCGGTCGCCCCGAGGAGATCGCCTCCGCCGCCCTGTTCCTCGCCTCGGAGGACGCCGCCTGGATCACCGGCCACGCGCTCGTGGTCGACGGCGGCGACTCGGTCTGAGCGCTACCACAGCCCGAGCAGGTGGGTCGCGCTCACCGAGACGACCGCCACGAGCACCCAGCGGATGAACCGGGCGCCCCAGGCCACGGTCATCCGGGTCGCGAGCCACGCACCCACCGAGCTCCCCGCGGCGAGCCCCAGCCCCGGCACCCAGTGCACGAGGTCGTAGGCGACGAAGAGGAGCAGAGGCGGCACGGTGAACCCGGCGACGAGGAGCACCTTGACCGCGTTCGCGTGCAGCAGGTCGCGCCCGTGCACGAGCACCAGTCCGGCGAGGAGGAAGATCCCGACGCCCGCCTGGAGGAAGCCCCCGTAGGCGCCGATCGCGAAGAAGGCGAGGGGACCGGTGAACCGCAGGTGGGCCGGCGGGTGGCCCACGCGGCCCTCCAGCCACTGCTTGGGCCGCGCGAGGATCAGCACGCCCACGCGGTTGGTGCCGTTGGCCATCGCCGCGGGCAGCCCGAGGAAGATCAGCGCGGGCAGGGTGATCAGCGAGCCGCCGCCGCCGATGGTGTTCACCAGCCCGGCGAGGACGCCGAGCGCGGCCAGGGCGAGCAGGTGCAGCGGTGTCACCGGGCCGGGACGCCCCGAACGGCGTGCGCCCAGTCGTAGGTCTTGGCGTAGATCGCCCACGACCCGGACGGCTCGGACCTGGAGGCGAGCTGGTCCGACGCGCCGGTGTTCAGGACCTGCGCATCGAAGGTCGCCGTGTCGCCCACCGCGCTCAGCACGATCCAGTAGGTCGTGCTCGCCTGCACCGGCACCGGGTGGGGGAGGTCGACGTCGACCGGGACCGTGCTCCAGTCGGTGTGGTCGAAGTCCGCCGCCGGGACGTCGAGGCGGGCGTCGCTGCTCAGGGCCGTCCCGTCCGGGCCGTTCGCCCCATCGCCCTGGATCTCGATGTGCAGCGCGTCGCCGGTCGAGGAGCCAGAGCCGTCCAGGTACAGGCCGAGCCCGGTGATCGAGCCGGCGCCCGGGGTGATCGCGATGGCCCAGGAGGTCGACCCGTCGACGGAGTCGGTGCCGGCCACGGTGCCTCCCGACTCCAGCGCCTCGAGCACCACCGGCGCTTGCCCGGTGTCGCCGGACGACGTGTCCGCGGTGTCCGACGTGTCCGCGGTGTCCGACGTGTCCGCGGTGTCCGACGTGTCCGCGGTGTCCGACGTGTCCGCGGTGTCCGACGTGTCCGCGGTGTCGGTCGCCGAGGTGTCCGCCGTGTCGGTGGAGCCGGTGTCCGGGGCCGGCCGGGTGCAGGCGGACAGCAGCGCGAGCAGGAGGATCATGCGGGCTCCGGGGCGGGCGGAAGGACCGAGGGAACGAGGGCCTGGCGAGCATACCGCCAGGCGGTGGCATACGCCTTGGTACGGGCAACGAGGAGGAACGGACGTGTCGATGATCTACCGCTACCTGGGCCAGTCGGGCCTGAAGCTCTCGGTGCTCTCCTTCGGCTCCTGGGTGACCTTCGACCACCAGATGGACGTCGGCAAGGCCCGGGCGTGCATGGAGGCCGCCTTCGAGGGGGGCTGCAACTTCTTCGACAACGCCGAGGCCTACGCCGAGGGGCGCTCTGAGTCGATCATGGGTGAGGTGCTCGAGCAGACGGGCTGGAGCCGCGACCAGTACGTCGTCTCCACCAAGATCTTCTGGGGCGGCTCGGGCCCGAACCAGCGCGGGCTCTCCTTCAAGCACGTCGTCGAGGGCACCGAGGCCAGCCTGCGCCGGATGAAGCTGCACCACGTCGACCTGCTCTTCTGCCACCGCCCCGATCCGCACACGCCGATCGAGGAGACCGTGTGGGCGATGAACCACGTCATCGACCGCGGCTGGGCCTTGTACTGGGGCACCAGCGAGTGGAGCGCCGACCAGATCCGCGAGGCGTACCGGATCGCGCGGGAGCACCACTTGATCCCGCCGCGCATGGAACAGTCACAGTACCACATGTTCCACCGCGAGCGCGTGGAGCGGGAGTACGCCGCGCTCTACGACGACATCGGCCTCGGCACGACGATCTGGAGCCCGCTGGCGAGCGGCGTGCTCACCGGGAAGTACAACGACGGCATCCCCGACGGCTCCCGGCTCGCGCTGCCCCAGTACGCGTGGCTGAAGAAGATGATCACCGGAGACCCCGACTTCCCCGACAAGGTCGCGAAGGTCCGCGAACTCTCCGGACTCGCCAGCGATCTGGGCGGCACCATGGCGCAGCTCGCGCTCGCGTGGTGCGCGGCGAACCCGCGCGTCAGCACGGTGATCACGGGCGCCTCGCGCCCGGAGCAGGTCACCGAGAACATGGCGGCCGCCGCCCTCGTCGAGCAACTGACCCCCGAGGTGATGGGCCGCATCGACGCGATCCTGGGCAACGCGCCGGCGCCGCCCGAGGACCCGCGGGATGGCTGAATGGCCCGGGTGATCCTGCTCAACAAGCCCTACGGGGTGCTCACCCGGTTCACGAACGGCGAGGGCCGACCCACCCTCGCCGACTACGTGGAGGTGCCCGACGTGTACCCGGCGGGGCGGCTGGACCGCGACAGCGAGGGGCTGCTCGTGCTCACCGACGACGGGCGCCTGCAGCACCGCCTCGCGCACCCTCGGTTCACCAAGGAGAAGGGCTACTGGGTGCAGGTGGAGCGGATCCCCGCCGAGGCGGCGCTGCGCGCGCTCCGCGACGGGGTGGTCGTAAAGGGTCGCCGGACGCGTCCCGCGAAGGTGCGGCGCATCGATCCGCCCCCGGGGCTGTGGGAGCGCGACCCGCCGGTGCGATTCCGCAAGTCCGTCCCCGACTGCTGGCTCGACCTGCAAATCACCGAGGGGCGCAACCGCCAGGTACGCCGGATGACCGCGGCGGTGGGCCACCCGACCCTGCGACTGATCCGCTACCGGGTGGGGCCCTTCACCCTCGATGACCTTCCGCTCGGTGCCTGGCGCGAGGTGCCGGTGCCGCGGGCCCTGCGAGGCCCGTGAGCCCGATCAGGCGCCGTCGGGCTCGGCGCGCTGGTTGCGGTGCACGAAGCCGAGGTTGAAGGCGAAGCTGATCCGGTCTTCCTGCGACCGGTTCGGGTGCACGTAGTGCTGGAGCCACCCGGGGAAGAGCACGAGCAGTCCCGCCCGCGCGCGCAGGGTGAACCGGCTGTTCGTCAGGACGTTGGGCCGCTCCTGCGGGTAGACCGGTCGGGCGGTCACCGCGGCGCCGCGCGGGTCGAGGAACTCGATGTCGCCGCAGTTCTCCGGCGTGCGTGCGTAGTAGGAGCCGCTGAGCGCCGAGCCGGCGTGCACGTGCGGCGCGTTGCTCGCCCCGTAGGGGTTGGCGTTCGCCCACGCGTTCTGGATGTCGAGCACCGCGTCCGGGAACACCTCGAACTGCGGGGTGATCGCGTCGGCCACGCCGAGCACCAGGGCGGCCAGGGGGGCGAAGGCCGGGTCCCGGTGCAGGTCGGAGCGGCTCTGCCAGCCCATGAGGTTGGACTTCTGGACCCCGCCCGGGTCCTGGGCGCGCAGGCGCTCCACGAAGGCGATCAGCCCGGTGTCCAGCGGCTCGTGGTCAGGCACCTCGACCGTCCAGATCGGGGTCGGAAAGTAGTAGCCTTGCTCGATCTTCATGGGCGCTCCGGGAAGCTCGGAAGGTAGCCCGGCGGCCCGCCCTCGGCCGGTCCCGGATCAGGTGGGCGCGGAGCCCGGCTCGGCCGGAGCGTCCGCGCGGGCGAGCACCCGCTGCACGGGCAGCGCGGCCCGCAGGATCACCACGCCGGTTCCTGCGAACAGCCCCGCGCCGGCGAGCAGCGCGAACCCGCGACGGTTCGTGGAGGTGGGCTGTTCAGCGGGCGTAGTCGATGCCCGCCTGCTCGACCAGGTACATCGCGGCCATCGACGACAGGCGCTGCCACGCCAGGGAGAGCAGGAACAGGACGACCGGAAGCGCGACGAACAGGTGCAGGCGACGACGAGGCAAGGCGGACTCCCGGGAGCACCGGCCATTCTAACGCTTTGCCCCCGGCGGTCCCCCGAACGACCGGCTACGTCCCCAGACAAGGAGGTGGGAATGGGCGACGTACTGGAGCTGTCGGGGTCGGACCTCGAGAACGGGATCGCGGCGGACGAGGTGGTCGAGGGGCGCATCCTGCGCGGCCACGCCTTCGGCCAGCCCGTGCTGCTCGTGCGCGAGGACGGCGAGGTGCACGCGATCGGTGCGGCGTGCACCCACTACGGCGCTCCCCTCGACGAGGGGCTGCTCGTCGGCGACACGGTGCGCTGCCCGTGGCACCACGCATGCTTCGCCCTGAAGACGGGGGAAGCGGTTCGCGCCCCGGCCCTCGACCCGCTGCCCCGCTACGCCGTCGAGGAGTCCGGCGGACGGGTGCGGGTGACCGGACCCGCTCCCGAGGCGGGCCGGCGCACCCACGAGCGCGGGGGCCCGTCCGCGGTGGTGATCGTCGGCGCCGGCGCCGCAGGCTCCGCCGCGGCCGTCGCCCTGCGCCAGGAGGGCTACGAGGGGCCGATCACCGTGCTCGACGGCGAGCCCGACGAGCCGGTCGACCGCCCGAACCTGTCCAAGGACTACCTGGCCGGCACCGCGCCCGAGGAGTGGGTCCCCCTGCGCGACGAGGCGTGGTTCGCGGACAAGGGGATCGACCTGCGGCGAGGCGTCGCGGTGGTCTCCGTCGAGCCCGGGCCCGAGCGGGTCGTGCTCGAGGACGGGCAGGCCCTCTCCTACGGAGCGCTGCTGCTCGCGCCGGGCGCGGGCCCGATCCGCCTGCGGATGCCCGGGGTGGACCAATCCCATGTGCACGTGCTCCGGACCTGGGGCGACGCCCGCGGGATCCTCGCCGGGGTCGTCGGCGCCCAGCGGGCGGTGCTCATCGGGGCCGGATTCATCGGGCTCGAGGCCGCCGCGTCCCTGCGCGCGCAGGGACTCGAGGTCACGGTCGTCGCGCCCGAGGAGGTGCCGCTGGAGCGTATCCTGGGACGGGCCGTGGGCGAGGTCGTCCGCAAGGCCCACGAGGACGCCGGGGTCGTGTTCCGCCTCGGGCGCACCGCCGAGGCCATCGAGGCGGACAGCGTCCGCCTCTCCGACGGGACGAGCCTGCCCGCCGACCTCGTGGTGATGGGCGTCGGCGTCCGCCCGCGCACCGGGCTGGCCCAGGCCGCCGGTCTCGAGGTCGACAACGGGATCGTCGTCGACACGCACCTCGGCACGAGCGCCGAAGGGATCTGGGCCGCGGGGGACGCCGCGCGGTGGCTCGATCCGCGCTCGGGCGATCAGGTGCGCGTCGAGCACTGGGCCCTGGCCCAGCGCATGGGCCAGGCGGCGGCCCGCAATATCCTCGGTCACGCCGAGCCCTTCGGGCCCGTGCCGTTCTTCTGGAGCGCGCATCCCGGCGACCTCGTGATCCAGGTCGTCGGCATCGCCCACGGCTGGTCGCGGATCGACGTGGATGGCGACATCGCCGCCCACGACGCCGCGCTCGCCTACCGCGACGGCGAGCGGACCCTCGCGGTGGCCACCCTCGGCCGCGACGCGACCAGCCTGCGCGCCGAGGCGCTCCTCGAGGTGGGCGACCACGAGGCCCTGATCGAGCTGATCCCGCGCGGAGACGCCTGAGCCTGCGCTCAGTCGGCGAGGCGTTTCATGAGCACGTCGTTCTCGAGGCGGACGTGCTCGTCCATCTCCGCGGCGAGGTCGCGCAGGCCCTGAAGGAGGTCCAGGCTCCTGGACTCTCCGCCCGGCCGGGGCTCGTCGCCGGCGAGGGTCTTCAGGCGGTCGAGGAGGCTCCCGAGGTGGGCGTGCTCGCTGGCCAGCAGGTCACCGACCGCGTCGAGGTCGCCGTGGCCGGGGTTGCGCACGTGTGGGAAGAGCAGGGTCTCCTCCATGTACATGTGCGACACGACCTCGTTCTCGAAGCAGTCGAGCAACTCCACGAGCGCCTCGTACCAGGCCGGATCGCGCCCCTTCGCCACGCGAGCTTCCTTCCGAGCGAGGCGCGCGAGGTGGGGGAGCGTCTGCTCGAGGCGCCGGTGGTACCGGACCTCGATGTGGTCGACGAGCTCGGCCAGGGGCATCCGGCGCCACTCGGCCTCGTCCCGCGGGCGCGCGCCCTCGATCTCGCGGGAGAGCTCCTCGAAGGAGACCTCCAGCAGCGCGCAGATCTCTCGGACCGTGCGCTGGCCGGACTGGAGGTGGTCGATGCCGTGGCGGGCGAGGATCTCGCCGACGTGCGGCTGCTCGAGGGCGAGCTCGGAGACGGGCTGGGCGGGATCGAGGGGCATGGTGGAGGCGCCTGGAGGGAGGTCCCGGACGATTGGACGTAGCCTACCATCGACCCGCGCGCACCGATCTTCAGTCCTCGTCGAGCGCGCGCGGGAAGAGCACGTTGTTCTCGAGGTGGATGTGCTCGTGGAGCTCGCGCTCGAGCCCCTCGAGGCCGGTCCAAAGAGCCCGCCAGCTCCCGCACGCCTCCTCGGGGACCACGTAGTCGCCGGTCAGCTCCCGGAGCCGGGCGAGCATCGCGCCCGCCTCGTCGTGCTCGAGGCGCATCACGTGGATCGGGCCATCGGCGCCGGCGCCCTGGCCCGCGCGGATCCACGGGAAGAGCACCTGCTCCTCCTTGGCCATGTGCTGAAGCAGGTCCGCCTGGAGGGCCGAGAAGGTGTGGACCAGGGCGTCGAAGCGCTCCGGGTCGAGGTGGCCGTGCACCATCGCCACCTTGTTCGCGAGCTTCTCGAGCCGGGGAAGCTCCGCTTCCAGGGTGCGGTGGTAGCGCAGGACGATGTGCTCGACCAACTCGGTGAGGGGCCGCGTGGACCAGTCCGTGTCGTCCCGGGTGGGGCGGGCCTGCTCGATCTCGGCGAGCAGCGCGCCGGGTGTCACGCCGGCGCCGGCGCACGCCTCGGCCAGGGAGCGCTGGCCCCCGCAGCAGTAGTCGATGTGATGGCGCTCGAAGACGCGCACCGAGTGCGGGTGTGCGACGGCGAAGGCAGCGACGGTCTGGCTGGGTTCGAGGCTCATGGATGCTCCCTGCACACGAGGTGCCGGCGTGCGCCGTTCTATTACGGACAGCAAGCTCTATTTATCCGTTGAAGGGAGCACGTCAAGCGACTTCGCGATCGCCTGTGCGCGACCGCGCGGATCAGCCGCCCGAGCCCTTGAACTTCGCGCTGTCGTCGGCGAACAGGAAGTTGAAGGTGGTCAGCGAGCCGTAGCACCGGGTGATCTGCCGGTGGATGTCGGCCTTCTCGGCATCCGTCAGCCCCGGGGCGTTGTTGACCTTCTGCTCGAGGACCCGCAGCTTCTCGCGCACGGAGGTCACCTTCTTGAACACGGTGGCGGCCGGGACCTCCTTGGCCAGCTTCCCGGAGCGGTCCTCGAAGAGCACCTTGCCGCCTTCGAAGCGCTGGAGCAGGCGGCCGTCGCCCCCCTCGGCATCCGCGAGGGCCTGCCGTACCGCGTCGTAGATCAGCTCGTAGGTGAGATCGTCGTCCATCCGGTCGCCTCCCAGTCGCGCGTCGTCGCTCCTATCCCGGATCCGTCGCGCGCGGCCCGCGTGCGCGCGGGCAGCCGAGCGGAAGGCCAGCGCCCTACGGTCTCCGCGTCCGCATCGGCGGCGTCGGATCGGTCCGCACGTCCGCCTCCGCCAAGGGCAGGAGCAGGACGTACCGCGTGCGGTCCTCGACTCGCTCCCACTCGAGGGATCCGGCGAGCACCCGCGCCTGGGACGCCGCGAGGCGCAGCCCAGCCCGCCGCGGCGTGTCCTCCGGTGGCGTGTCGGCGGGGCTGGTGATCCGGATCCGGAGCAGGCCCGCCTGCCACTCCACCACCTCCGCCGTCACCTTCTCGCCGGGCGCGTGCGCCGCCGCGAGCACCTGCACCAGGATCCCGACCACCCGGTCGGCGGCGAGGGCGACCGGGCCGTGGGGCTCCACCGAGCGTTCCACCTCGATCCGCGCGCCCGGCACCAGCGCCTGCGTCAGCCGAATCGCGCGGTCGAGGAGCGCACCGAGGGGCACCACCTCGACCCGGCGCGGGGCGACGAGGCCCGCGTAGGCGTCGAGGATCATGGCGCGCTCGGCCTCCTCCGCCGTCCGGACGCGGCCGAGGACCTCGTGGAAGAGCGGCGCGAGGCTCGAGGCCGGGTCGTGCACGCCCAGGGTGCGCTCGGCGTCGTCGAGGGCGGCGCGCGCATGCTGCAGGTCGACCGCCCACGCGTCCAGGCGTGTCGAGGCCTCCTCGACGGCCTCCTCGGCGCGCCCGTAGCGGGCGAGCAGCAGCACCCAGCTCGTCGCGAAGCACACCAGCCCGAGGGCGACGAGCGGCGCGAGGGTCGTCGTCGACCACGCGGTCGCCAGAGCCAGCAACAGCGCCGCCAGCCCGAGGGCGAACAGTCCACCGAGGACGAAAGGCATGGCCGAGCCTACCGCGCGATCAGTCTCCGGTGCCCGGATAGAACGGCACGAACACGACGATCCCCAGCGCGCCGGCTGCTACGAGCGCCACGTAGCCGTCGTAGGCGCCCAGGCAGCTCGCGAAGGATCGGGGTCCCACCGCGGCCGCGCGCGCGGCGATCGCGGCGCCGATTCCCGAGGCGAGCAGCCACCAGCCGGCCACCAGGAGCACCAGCGGCGCGCGGCTGATCCGCCCGAGGTGCAGCGGTCGCTCCAGCCCGCGTCCGGGGCGCGCCGAGGCGAGCAACCGGCCGAGAGCCACCAGGGGCCCGAGGACCGCGACCCCGGCCGCGAGCAGGGCGATCGACGCGGGAAAGAGCAGCAGGGACCACCAGCCGAGCCCCCACAGCTTCCCGACCGCGACGTCGTCCACGAAGCCGGTGCCGCACATGGCCGCCACCCCGAACCCGAACAGGGTCACGGGGCCCAGGAAGAAGGCGACGGTGGTCGGGCGCTCCTCGCTCATCCACCCCAGTATGACATCCCGTAAAGGCGAGGGGGACGCCAGCGGTGCGGTCTACACGGCGCTCGGGTCGATGACCTCGCCATTGACGTGCAGCTCCCAGTCGATCGAGGTCGCCTGCCGGAGCATGGCGCTCACGCCGCAGTAGCGATCCTGGGACAGCTCGATCGCCCGCACCAGGCGGGACAGCGGCAGGTCATCGCCCTCGAAGCGGTAGGCGACCGTGACGCCCGAGAAGACCTTCGGGTGCTCCTCGGTGAGCTCCGAGCGGGCCTCGACCGAGAAGGTCCGGGGCTGCACGCGCATCTTGCCGAGGATCGAGATCACGTCCATCGCCGTGCATCCGGCGAGGGACGTGAGCGCCAGGGGCTTGGGGGTCGGGCCGAGATCCTTGCCGCCGTGCTCGGGCGCCGCGTCGATGACAAAGCCGAAGCCCTCGACCTCTGCGTCGAAGGCCATCTCGCCCTTCCAGGTGACCGTGGAGTCCATGAAAATCCCTCTCTTCTTCGTAGCGGGGGTGGGCATGCTCGGGGCACGCACCAAGGAGGCTCGGATCTTGCACGCTCCGTGCCGTGCTTCTCTGGCCGCCCCTTGGACGGCCCTTGCCTCGCCTGTGGATCCTGTATCTGCTTGCCGTGCTCGGCGCGCTGTGGCCTCGTGCCGCTGAAGCGCAGGGTCTCGGTAGCTTCGTCAGCCGCGGGGAACTCTCGGCCGCATACGCCGATCTCGAGGGGCTCACGAAGTGCACCTCCTGCCACGAGGCGGGGGTCGGCGTCTCCGCGAAGCCACCTTCGACCACGCTCCGACGGGGTTTCCGCTAGCATCACGATCATCAGCGTGGTGCCGAGGAGCCCCGTCCACAGGCCCACGGGCCCGCCGGAGCGCAGCCACGGGTCCAGCGGGTGGGCGGCGCGGTCGGCGCGCGGGAGCAGCCAGTAGTCGCCGCCCCAGGCGAGGATCCCGATGGCCAGGGCCGCGAGCGTGCCGGCGTACAGGGCGCCCAGGACGGTGCCGATCACGGCGCCGAGGCGTACCGGGCGAGTCGTCGCGCAGATCGGTACTCGAACTGGAGGAGCCAGCCGCGAAGCTCCAGAACGCGCGTGCGGGCTGAAAATGACCGCGCCGGGCGATAGGAAGGTCTGCCACCCCGGATCCGACCATGCATGCGACTCTCGAACGACTGAACTCCCTCCGCGCCTACGCGGGCGATCGCGAGACCCACGGCCTCGCCGACGAAACCATCGAGCGCTTCCTGGCGCACGACGCACAGCTCGCGGAGGCGATCGAACGAGCGTGCGACGCCCACTCCGCCCTGCGGGCGGAGTGGGGCGGGTACCTCGGTGGCTCCGAGCACGATCTCGTGCGCTTCGTGCAGCAGGACTACGTCAACTTCTACCCGCCGCCGAACATCAACCCCTACGTCGCCCTCGCGGGGAGCGGGCCGTGGGTCGTCACCACCCACGGCGCGGTGCTGCACGACAACGGGGGCTACGGGATGCTCGGCCTCGGCCACGCCCCCGAGGCGATCCTCGACGTGCTCGGCGCGCCCTCGGTCATGGCCAACGTCATGACCCCGAACATCAGCCAGAAGCGCTTCGGCGAGCGCCTGCGCGCCGAGATCGGCCAGACCCGCGGCGGCTGCCCTTTCGCGAAGTTCATCTGCATGAACTCCGGCTCCGAGGCGGTCACGGTCGCCGCGCGGATCAGCGACATCAACACCCTGAAGCGCATCGGCCCCGGCGGCCCGAACGAGGGGCAGACGCCCAAGTTCCTCTCCCTGGTCGGGTCCTTCCACGGCCGCACCGACCGCCCCGCCCACGCGTCGGATTCGACCCGCGAGAAGTACCGCGCAAACCTGGCCTCCCACCACTTCGCCGACGACCTGATCACCGTCCCGCCCAACGACGTCGAGGCCCTGCGGGCCGCCTTCGAGAAGGCCGAGCGCGACGACGTGTTCATCGAGATGATGTTCATCGAGCCGGTGATGGGCGAGGGGAACCCGGGTCAGGCCGTGAGCCGCGCCTTCTACGACGCCGCGCGCAAGCTGACCCGGGCCCACGGCAGCCTGCTGCTCGTCGACTCCATCCAGGCCGGGTTCCGGGGCACCGGGTACCTGTCCATCGTCGACTACCCGGGCTTCGAGGACGCGGAGCCCCCCGACCTCGAGACCTACAGCAAGGCGCTGAACGCCGGCCAGTTCCCGCTCTCGGTGCTCGCGTGCACAGAGCGCTCGGCGGACCTGTACGTCCACGGGGTCTACGGGAACACGATGACCACCAACCCGCGCGCCCTCGAGGTCGCGTGTGCGGTGCTCGACGGCATGACCCCGGCCCTGCGCGAGAACATCCTCGCGCGGGGCGAGGAGCTGAAGGCGGGGCTGCGGGCGCTGCAGGCGGAGCTGCCCGGGGTGATCACCCAGGTGCAGGGCACCGGACTGCTCGTCTCGGCCGCCCTCGACCCCGACCAGGTGCAGGTCGTCGGCTTCGGGGCCCTGGAGAGCTGGCTGCGGCGCAACGGCCTCGGCGTGATCCACGGCGGCAAGAACGCGCTCCGGTTCACCCCGCACTTCGCGGTCACCAGCGCCGAGGTGGCGCTGATCCTCGAGCTCGTGCGCGACGGGCTCTCGGCCTTCGTCGGGCTGTCCGTGGACGCCACGGAGGCCGCGGAGTTGGAGCAGATCGTCAACTGAGCTGGTCGAGCAGCTCCTCGTCCGACGCCCGCCAGCCCACGCGCACGGGCTCGCCGTCGCGCTCGACCACCGGCCGCTTGATCAGCATCGGGTCCTCGGCGAAGTGGGCGGTCCAGGTGGCCTCGTCCCAGGTCTTCTTGGCGTCGGGCAGCTTGCGGTAGGCTCCCCCGGAGGTGTTGCGCATCGCCCTGGCGCCGAAGGCGCCGACCCAGCGCTCCACCTGGGTGCGGGACGGGGGCGTCTGCCGGAAGTCGACCCAGTCGTAGGTGATGTCGTGCTCGTCGAGCCACTTGCGTGCCTTGTTCACCGTGCCGCAGGTGGGGATGCCGTAGACCGTCAGCGCCATCAGAACCTCCTCGTCCAGGTCCTAGCGAAGGGATCGGCTCGTGGCCAGTCTCTGTCGCTTGACGGGCGCGCCCCGACGGGCGAGGTTGCGCGACGATGACCCTCGAGGCCCGCCAACGGCTGTACGTGCTGTTCTGGGCGAGTGCAGGGACGGTCGTGCTCTGGCGCGGCCTGCCCTACCTCGGCTGGACGTCCATGGGGGACGTGGTCGGTCTTCACGGTGCGGACCGGTGGATCGCGACCGCCCTGGGGATGGCCTTCGGCGTCGTGCAGGGGGTCACCGCGCTGCGGATGGCCGGGCGCCGTGCGGTGGACCGCATGGTGGCCGCCGGTCCCGAGGCCTCGCCGCTCACCCTGCTGCGGCCGGGCACCGTGCTCCTCGTGGGCGTGATGATCGGGCTCGGCCTGCTCGTGCGCAAGGCGCCCTACGACCCGGAGGTGAAGGCGTGGGTCATCGGCATCCTCTACCCGGGCGTGAGCCTCTCGCTGTACCTGGGGTGCGTGGAGCTGCTGCGCCCCCGTGACATCGAGGCAGCACGGGGGTAGGGGCCTCGCTGGAGGTGCGCGTGCCCGAGCCGCCGACCGACGAAGAAGCTCCGGATCCGGTCGTCGCGTGGTTCGACGAGTACCTCGCGCCCCTCGTGACCGACAGCTCCCTGTGGCCGGTCTTCT
>Ga0114931_10006494_pt1 | contig 14368 bp, 14 predicted proteins | sample 2SBtaG_FD_89579 | JGI IMG/M metagenome (GOLD analysis project Ga0114931, IMG submission 89579) | Deep subsurface microbial communities from Kolumbo volcano to uncover new lineages of life (NeLLi) - 2SBTROV14_V59a metaG | ecosystem: Environmental > Aquatic > Marine > Volcanic | place: Kolumbo...
ACCGGGCAGGGCAAACAGGTTTTCCGGCAAGCTGTTTTCCACGACCTATCCCATCACCAACCAAAACCAGCAGAAACACAGCAAAATCAAGGCCAACCCCACGGTTACACCGGGTTTATAAGTTGACAGTGCATGAACCGATAACCTAACGTAGATGGAACGAGATTTTTGACACGGATATGTTTTTTCAAGCTGACCGCGAACATTTTTTCAGGCCGTTAACGGGCAAATACCGGGAAGTGGTAGCCGCCTGCCTGAAATCCTTGTACCAACGGTTATACAGCCCGGACGCCGATTACGCCTATCACCTCACCCGCGAAGACTTGCGTGACCTGTTCGCGCAGGCCTTGCGCGAGACACCGCTGTTGGCCGAGGAGTTTGATCAGGATGACCGGGATTATTTTCGCACCGCCAAAGACGAAAGCGCCAAGGCCAATGAAATTCTGCGCCTGCTGACCGATACCGGATGGATCGAAAAATACACGGACAAGGGCAGCATGGTGACCGCCTACCGGTTCAGCAAAACCGGTAAAATTTTCAGTGAAGGACTGTTTCGATTCGAATTTCGCGGCTTTAAGACACGCCAGCGTAATGTGCGCAACACTAAAAATGCCCTGCAAGCTTATTTGCGTGACGGCGACCCCTATGATCTGATCGATGCGGTGGATTTCTCCCAGCAAGTGGTGTCCGATTTATCCGATGATATTTCCGAGTTGCACGAACGCAAACGGCAGCTGATGAAAGCGGCGGTGCAAAAAATCGCCACCGCGGTGGAAGATTTTCTCCAGTATATGGATCAGCATTTCGTACCGGATCTGGCCATTCGCCTTGCCGCCGACAGCGTCGAGCGCCACCGCCACCGTATTCGGCAAATCATCCAGCATATTCAGCAATGGCCGCTGGAGAAGATCACCCGAAGCAACGACAAACTTTGTCAAATGACCGGTCGTCAAAGCCGGGCCGACGAGCCACTGCTGTTTCGTTTACTGGATCTGATTCATAACGCGGTGGAATCAGCCTGCCTGCTTAAATCACCGGAACTGCGTGCGGCACTGGATAGTTTTATCAATCGCGCGGATCTGATTATCAAACAGGCCACGGCCCTGTCGATAGGCTTAAAAGAATCGCCCCTGGCCGAGGCGATGGAAGACCTGGCCCAACTACCGCTGCAACGGCAAGATGAAAAACTGCGCGACGCGGCCCGCTGCCTGGCCACCTGTCGGGTCCGACTGGTGGACCCTAAGCGGGTTCGGCTGCGAAAATCCGTGCAACGTAAACCAATCGAGACGATCTACCAAATCAGCGAGCCGTCGGCCGAAGAACAACGTCAAGCCGTGTTGCGCGATGCCATGGACATGGCATTTGCCGTTTCGATGGATCAGGTTCGTCACGAAATCGAAAAGCAGATGGGCAACAACAACAGTTTGCGTTGCTCCCATATTATCGTCAAGGACGTGCCGTCATTGTTGGCGCTCAGCCACGCTGTGGAAATCGCCTCGTTAAGCGCCCAGGACGGTAAGGTCGGCTTTACCCTGGAAGCTACCGGCGAGCGTTTTTCCACGCCATACCTGGAGGGCGAAGACTTTATCATTCGCCGCATTCGCCATGAGTGACATTGCCCGCGCGGTCGAGAAACAGTTAAAAAAATCCACCGTCACCGCGGACCGTTTTCGCCAGTTAATCAGCCGACTGTTAGGACGTGGAATCTTGTGTTACGGTGACACTCAAACGGAAAGCGAACTGTACAACGATGCCGCGCGGGTGGAAGGCCTGCTCAAGGATTACTTTGCCGTCATGGGTGCACGCCTTGAACACGATAGTGATTTGCAATATTTTCGCTTGTATCCACCCGGCGCGGATACCAGCCTGGCGAATGATGACGATGACGCGGACGCCAGCATGTGCGAAAACCTCAGTCAACATGAAACCGCTTGCGTGCTGGTACTGCGCTTACTGTATGATCAAGCCCTGCAGGCAGGCAACCTGGACGACGAACATGAAGTGCAGATCCCCATGGAAGCTTTGCATACCGCGCTGCAAACCCGGCTTAAGCGCAGTTTGCCGGAGCGCATGACGGAACGAAAAAACCTGTTCCGAAAATTGAAACGTTTTAAGTTAATCCGGTATACCGGCGACGATGATCTGGAAAAACCGGAAAGCGTGTTAAGCATCCGTCCCCTGATTGTCGGTTTCGTCAATCATGATGCATTGGCCGCCCTGCAAACAGCGGGGGGTTCCACCAAACCCGCCACCGATTCATGAGTCAAACGCCGTGTATTTAAAGACACTGATCTGTGTGAATTGGGGAAACCTGCCCATCCGGGCCTACGCCCTGGGGCCGACCACGCTGCTGACCGGTGGCTCCGGTTCGGGTAAAACCACCATGGCCGATGCCATTCAAACCGTCATGACCGCGTCCAAACGGGGCCTGTTTATGTACAACCCCGGACAGGACGAAGCCACCCAATATGGCAAAGGCGGTAAGATACCCCGTTCCCTGGCCAGCTATATTCTGGGCGCCGATGACAACAATTTTGCCCGCCCCAATGGTGCACACGGATACGTGGCCTGTATTTTCGCGCCGTCGCCCGGCGAGCCGGACAAACCGGGATTCAGCGCCATTGTCGCGGTCACCGCCAGTGTGATAACGGAAAATTTCGCCGCCGGCCGTCGCAAGCGCACCCCCAAAGAGGAAACCCTGCAATTATTAATTGCCGAAGATGTTGCAGTGACACTGCAGGATTTTATCGAAAACGAATCCGCAACCGGCATTGAGGTGCCCGCGGTGGACAAGACCTATACCCGACTAAAAAAACGTTACGGTGAAAATACCATTCATACCTTTCAAAACAAACAACACTATCTTAACAAGCTATACGGTTTTTTCCGGGGCAAACGCCAGGTCAGCACCGCCGAAGCCGAGCAGGCGGCACGAACATTCTCTAAATTTATGGCGTATAAACCCATCGACAATATCAACGATTTTGTCAAAACCGACGTGCTTGAACCCCATAATATCGCCCAGGATATCACCCGCATATCCACCCTGATGCGCAATGTGTATGAACTGCGAGAGGAATCCGAGCGTTTGCGCAGCAATATCCAATGGCTTGAACAAGCCGAGCAACACGGCCGGGTGGTGCGTGAAAGCTGGTTCGAGCGCAAAGAACAGGCACTTTGCCTGGCATTTAAAGACCTGCATGATACCACCCGGTTTATTGAACACAGCCGGCAACTGATCGACAAAGACATTCATCATGAACAGCAATTACGACTGTCGGCGCAGGATATTCGCAGACAGTTGGAGCAATGGGATGAAGAACGATGGCGAATCGAGCGAATTCGCCAGCAACACGATAGCGCCGCGGAAAAAGACCGACTGGACGGCCAGATCAAAGAAAACAGGGAACGCTTCCAACACCATTTCGGCGTCGTCGACCGGCAATTGCAAATCGCCAAACACAATCAGGAATACCTGAAACAAATCGTGGCGTTACCGGTTTACCTGCGCGAAAAAGCCACGCTTCGCCAGGCCTTCGCCGCATTGGGCGATCACGGTGACGCGCTCTTTCACTATGACCTTACTCACTGCGCCGGACTCATCGCGCAAATGGCAGGGGGCGGGTCGTTGCCGCCGGCCGCGGCGGCACAGTTACGTGAACACCTCAGCGGCTATGACGAGCACTATCAAACCATGTTACGCCTGATCAATGATGAAAACGGCTTACGCAGCTTAAGTGACCGGGAAGTTGGCGCCGTGCAAACCCAGGTCAACGAACTGAACGATCAACGAAAGGATCTACAGCGGCGGGCCAGCAAACTACGGGATCATGGCCGTATCGAATACCCGGCGCCGGTCAACCAGGCACTGGCCGCCATCGAGGAACAACTGCCCGGCGCGCGGGCCCAGGTGTTATGCGATCTTGTCGATATGAAGAACACCGACTGGCAAGCGGCGATCGAAGGCTATTTGGGCTGGAACCGGTTTGCCATTATCGTCGCCGAGGACTATGAGTCCCAAGCCATCGAACGGGTAAGGCAGCTGCCCAAACGCGGCGCCCAGGTTATCCAAGGTGCCAAGGCATTGCGTGACGCCGCGCGTATTCATCGGCCGCCGCAATCCATCGTCGCTGAATTGCAGGTCGAGCATCCCGTGGCAAGAGCCTATTTGACCGCGGCTTACGGTACGGTGGTCAGAGTCGACGACCCGCGGCAACTTCGTATGACGCCGCGCGGTCTAACCCGGCACGGACACGCCAGTGCCGCGTATAAAATGTTTATCTGTACCCTGCCCGATCACGAACTGGTATTTGGTGAAGGTGCCCGGCAAAAAGTGGTCGACCATTTGCACAAACGTCTAGGCGAGTTGGATATCGCCATCAAGCAGCTTCAGCAATACCACGCCGACTGCCAACGCATCAACACCTTGTGCCGTGCATTGCGTCCGGTTGGCATGGCCGATGATCTTACCCATATGCAACACACAAGCCGCACGATTACGGATTTACGCGCTCAAGTCCAGCAGTTGGATTTGTCCAATATTCAAGCATTGGAAGTCAAGCTGGAGGAACTGGAAAGCCATCGTCAAGAACTGGAAGACCGTCGTGACACCATGCAGGAGGAAATCGGTAAAACACAAACCGCCCATGTACAAAAGCAAACCATGCTCGAAGACCGTCAACATTCACTGCTGAATCTCGCCGAATCGGTGGAAGTCGCCAAACAGGATGTGGCCAAACTGCAGCGTTTTTCCGCCGACTACGATGTGGAAGCGGCGTGCACACGCCTGCGTGAAGAAGCGGCCGGTCCGGCCCTGCGCTTCGAAGCCATTCAACAGCGCATAGAAAAAGCGGAAAAACAAGCCTCCGACGCAAAAAAACATTTTCGCCGCATTGTTATGGAAAATTATAATCCACAAGCCAAACAAAGCGAGCTCATCGGTTTGCAGGTTGACGATTTGGACGACTATCGGCACAGCGGTTCGGATTTTTACGCCGTCAGTGACGCCTATTTACAGATCCGTCAGCAGTTGCACCGGCAACGGGATATCGGACTTGCCGACGTCACCGACCGTTTGGGTCATGCCCAGCACGTGGTCAACAATGCCTTCACCGCCAACTTCAGCCAACTGATCTATGATGCGATCATTCGAGGCGAAGACCGCTTGGAACGATTAAACCAGGAACTGCGCGGACAAAAATTCGGTGACGAACATTACCGGTTTGGCTGGACCTGGGTACCGAATACAAACACTACCATGATTTTTTCCTACACGTCATGAAACTGGAAAATCTCGGCGAAGGTCAGGATTTGTTCAATGATGCCAGTATGGTGGGTGAAATCGCCAAGGTTCGCGATGAAATCACCCGCCTTCTGTTAAGCGACGATATGGATTTCGCCCACCGCCGCCTGCTTGATATCGGTGACTACCGAAACTACCGGCGCTATGAAATATTCAAGGAAACCGGCCGAGGCGAACCGGTGGCATTAAGCGAATACGGCACCGGTTCGGGCGGCCAGTTGGAAACACCCGCCTATGTCATCCGGGCGGCGGCGGTATCGGCGGCATTTCGTCTGCGCGAAGGCAAACGGCATCTACGCTTTGTCCTGATTGACGAATCGTTTGCCAAGATGGATGAAGCCCGCGCCAAAGCCGTGCTGCAGTATCTTAATGAAACCATGAATTTCCAGGTCTGCTTTATCATGCCTACCAAGGCCGCCGGCGCATTCCAACCCTTGCTTAGCCATAAATTCGTCTTTGTAAAAATCGCCTCCACACAGGGCCCGGGTGAAATGCCAACGCTGACCCATGTGGATGGTCAAGTCATCAAAAAGCATAACACCGAAAACCTCTGGCAACAGCACCGCCGGCAGGTGGAGCAGGATGTCAGCCAAGCGTTTTCCGCGGATAAACCGCCTGGACCTGAATTATTTTAAGCAAGCTCTGAACTCTGAAAAACTCCACCCAAAACACGGCGACGCCGTTTTCAAAATCGGTGGAGACTTCGCCCATGTACCAAACGATACCCTCGGAAGTCCTGCGCATTCCAACATTGCGTGACCAACGAAAAAGGAACTCTTGGCGGCGGGCGGGGAAAGCCCTGTGCTTATTGCGCCGCCGCCAGTTGACTATGGACAACATACCGCTTGTCTAAATGCGCGCGTTTCGGATTTGACACCGGCTGCTTAGTGCGGGTTTTTCACCCGGTTCAATTCACCGCGGTATCCAAACCGGTCACCATTTGTTCGATCTGAAGCTGAGCGCTCGCCAGGCGTTCAGCCGCATGGATACTCAAGCGTTCGGCTTGAATAAATTCAACATCGAGGATGCCAATAAAGCCCAATATATGGCGCATATATCCGGTGACAAAATCTACATCACCACCCAGGGGTGTGCCGCCCGAAGCGACGATAACATAGGCCTTTTTACCGTCGAGCAGTCCCAACGGACCGTTTTCGGTATAGCGAAAAGTCAAACCCGCTCGCGCCACTAAATCGATCCAGGCTTTTAAGCTCGCCGGCACGCCAAAGTTGTACATGGGTACACCGATGATAACGACATCCGCTTTTTGTAACTCCTGCACAAGACTATCCGATAATGCCAAACTTACCTGTTGCTGGTACGCTGTTCACTGGCCGTAAAGTTGGCACCGATCCAGTCTTCATTGACAAAGGGCAAGCCTTTTGCCACATCACGATGCTCAATAGTAATGTGCTTATGGAGCACTTGCAGCTTTTCCAACAGCGTGGCGCTTAGCCTGCGCGTGACTGAACCGGCATTCGCCGCGCTGGATTCCACGCTTAATACCTGTAACGTATTTTTACGATGACTTAATGCTGTATGGCTTTCATTGGGTAAACGAGTGGACATAGTCCGCGTACTCCTTCATGGGTTAAGCTCTGAAACAAAGTATATTTGTTGACAAACTGAGAATAAACAGAATTTTTGTTAATATATTGTTCTTTTAAACGCAACAATAAACCGATGAATCGTTTTGATGAGCTTCAGACCTTTGTGCGGGTTGTGGAAACAGGCAATATCAGCAGGGCCGCCGAGTCCATGCATATTGCCAAATCGGCGGTCAGCCGGCGCCTTGGGGATTTAGAACAACGCCTGGGTGTGCAACTGTTTCAACGCACCACCCGCCGTCTCCATCTCACCTCCAGTGGGCGCAGTTTTTATGAGCGTGCCGTACGTATTTTATCGGATCTGGAGGAAGCCGAGCTGGCCGTGTCCCAGCAACACGGCACGCTTTGTGGCATGTTGCGGGTGGCGGTACCACTGTCGTTCGGATTGTCGCACCTGGGACCGGCTATCACCGACTTTATGCAGGCCCACCCGCAGATTCAATTCGACCTTGATTTCAATGACCGTCAAATTGATCTGATCCAGGAAGGTATCGATGTGGCGATACGTATCGCCAAACTGCACGATTCCAGTTATATCGCGCGCCGCATTTGCTCGATCCGCAGTGTGGTGTGCGCCAGTGCCGACTATTTGGATCGCTTCGGCATGCCGTCAAACCCGCAACATCTGCAACATCACAGCTGCCTGGTATACAGCAATTTGGCCGATCGCGATATATGGCGATATCAGGCACCGGACGGTCGCGCCGGCAGGGTCAAACTGCCGGTGTTTTTAAAATCCAACAACGGCGATTATTTACGAGATGCGGCGGTGGCCGGCCAGGGTGTCATTTTGGAGCCGACCTTTATTGTTTACTCGGCCATCGAACAAGGTAAACTGGTGCCGCTATTCCCCGATTATCATTGGTTCACCATTAACGCCTATGCCGTGTATCCGCAAACAAGGCATTTATCCCAGCGGGTACGGGTTTTTGTCGATTTCCTGGCGCAACGATTCAGCGGCACACCCTATTGGGATCGCTGGCTGGATAAACCCGTTTAAGCCCGCACGTCGTATTGCTGTTGCGCGACCAAGGTAATTTCGGTGTACTCATAAGCCTGGGTCTGCCAATAGACATCCAGCAATTCACCGTATTGGACATCGGCGATATCGAATAGAAAAAATGGATTATGCGATACACTGCTGCTGACACGCACGCGAAATATATCCTCACCGTTTCGGCGACAACCCACTTCCACAATGCGGTTCTCCGCAATGCGCAGTCCGGTGGCCCGATCGATCCGGCTACCATCTTCCATGGGTGAATTGATTAACAGTTTGACTCGAACGTCGCCGTCGCGCCAGTTGGCTCTTGCCCTATAATCATGATCCATTTAGCCACCTCCTCCGCAGCCACTAACAACTTTTACGCGTGCTTGCGCCATCAGCCAGTTACCTTCGCTGTATGCCAAAGCCACGATATCGGTGGTCCTGGGTAACACGACCCGTACCTTGACACAGTTGACTGGATGAAAAAAATCATAATCCACCAACAGGGGTTGTGGACTTTTCTTGTCGCACACCAGCAAACGCTGACAAACGGTTTGCATTTGCACGGATAACTGCACCACCTGTGAGTTTTCCGCGATATCCGGAACGTTGACTATCACCGCACCGGACACCTGTAACGTGCTTATATCGATAGTCTCCTGCATCCATTGGGTAAACGTCTGTTGCTCCTGCAAATCGGATGACCAGGCATGCGCCCTTCCCATCCCCGCCAGACAGGCCAGTGTGGAAGTCGCCGAAACGATCAATACATGGCGGCGTGTCATCATGCTGAATTCTCCTTGGGTTTTTGGGTAAGCTTAACGCCTGCCGCGAAGGCCGGGGTCCCGGTACGATCATGGCATTGTCATGATTGCGTCATCGCCGGAACGGGATCTGACGAAAGTCAGCCCATGCACGTGGCTGCCATGTTACCTTGGGACACGGTCAAAGGAGGATTCTGCCATGAGCGAACGTATCCAAATGCCACAGGTCGGCGCCCAGGACCCGCAATTAAAAAACTCGCCTATCGTCGAGGAAGCGGACGAAGAAGAAGCCATGGTATTTAAACAAGAAGTGCCCGGCGAACCGGTTTGACGATTTAACAATACGGCATTCCACCGCGGCCAATATGTTTGCAGCGGCTCGACCCGGCTACGCTGCAACGACGGCGTTTGGAAACGAGATGGCTCCTGCGATACGGACCACCCGGTGGAATAGGCTCGATGCAGCGCCATCCAAGGTGAAGACATTTCAATCCGAATAAAATGGTTAATATTGTTGGTCTAAAACCTCATCGGGAATGTCACCATCGTAAATATGGTTTAAACGTCGCTGCAAATAAGCATCCCTGATAAAAATATACGGATCCAATGAGGCATCTTTGACAATATCACCGGCGGGCAGTAAGTCGGCACGGATATCGACAATTTGTAATCCGTACAATTGGTACTGTACCCAAATGTTGTCGACCTGGGTGGTGACCGGGTCAAACACGAAAATATCCGTGGCCAATCCAAAAGTATCGCGTACGGTACTGGGACCGATCAACGGCAGGACAAAATAAGGTCCCTTGGGCACACCCCAGTAGCCCATTGTTTGCCCGAAATCTTCATTACGTTTTTCCAAGCCCATTTCGGTGGCAACATCGAGAAACCCACCAAGGCCGAAAACGGAATTATAGGCTACCCGGCTAAAGTCATCCAAAGCCGATTTGATTTTAAGCTGCATAATGTCATTGGCAAAAACAATGACATCACCCAAATTGGAAAAAAAATTGGTTACACCCTTGTTAACCACCGTCGGTGTTATCCAAAAATAGCCTTTGGCCACCGGTTTGACGACATATTTATCCAATTTGTCATTAAACTTCGTCATGCTGCGGTTATAGCCCTCCCAGGGATCAAAAGGATCACGGGGTCCTTCAACCGATACGCACGCATGTATCAAAAGCATCAATGGCACGGCGGCAATAAGCCGGTAGTTTCGAGTCATGTAATTACCTATTCATTTAATGTTGTTGGCTATCACAGGTGGCCTAGTTTAGCACAGCGGCCAAGATTGCAAGCGTTGCAAAATTGTAACCACAGCCGTCATGCCGCCCTTGCCACGTACCGCAACAACCAAATAATACATTTAATAATCATTAAGTTACAAACATTCTGGAAACTTTACATACAAAATCAAGCAACCGCGGCATACCTCCGGTTCGACGGATGGGTGCGGTGTGCAAAGTGCTGGCGGGAAGAGCCCGGTCACACTTGGCAAGACCGTCTGGCGCATAGAATGCGGCAAACGAGCAACCGGAAATGGTGTTACAGCGTGCCTTGAAAAGCGTGACCGGGCTCTTCCCGGGCAATGACCATGATGCCCCGTGCTTAAGTCCGACAGACTGCCGGCCCCGGCTATGTCATAAACATCGTTGCGAGGGTGCTTTGTGTTGACCAGCGGGTCAGAGCATTTAGTCATTTTGCAGCTTAGCCGGCGGACGTTCCACGTACGACACTGCGCCGCAACAATACCGTCGTTTGCGGCTTGCCAGCCACACGGACAAAATCACCGGGAATTGTTGCTGGTATTTTTCGCTTACTGTCATTAGACTCAGGCCTTTGCCATAACGTAAGACTAACGTGATACACGCGGAAGTCGGGTAACGAGATACCCTGCCGTTTTTTGCCACCAAGGCGCAACGGCATGGTCGTTAGACTATTTAAGACCATCAATCGATTGTCACCTTATTTTCCGCATGGCCCACCAGACCGGCACATGGACAAATGCCCGGCCTGCCAATCAGACCACCTCGGTTTTGCGTATAGTGTTATACAGTTTTGAATATCGAATCTCGTAAGGGGGCGTATGCTAACTCGGCGATCTATTTATATGGGGCTGGTTCTATTGTTATCTGCAACGATCGCACAAGCCGAATACAACTTGTCATACCCGGGAATCCAATCGGCCAAAACCCGGGCCAACCATGCATTCGGTCTTAATCTCAGCCTGGCGCCAGTCAATGTCCCTTTTCCCATGGGATACGGCTTTAGCGGATACGGATTTATCAATAAAAGCGTTATGCTTGGCATGGATTATTTACAAGCTTCCATCGCCCTTGACGTGCTGGGTCTTGAATTTGGTGAAATTAAAGAACGCTATCTCACCTTGGAAGCCCGTCTGTTTGCCAGTCAAAGCTTCAACTTCCTGATCGGCGCCGGTAGTCGGACCATGGAAGCCAGGCTGGCAAAAGATTTGTTCTATTTGGCAACCAGCCATTATTCCCAAGTCGCCTCAACGATCCATACCAACTATCTTCGATTCGGTATCGGTAATTTCTGGCATTTCAAAAAGCGATTCAGCTTTGCCATCGATTATTTTACCCTGAACATCCCGCTATCCGCCGATATTAAACGCAGTGCACAGGTTTACGCGAAAAATGAACGGGATCGCGGCCGTATTCAAGACGCTGAAAATATCGTTAAATGGTATCCGTCGGCAACCCTGTTTCAGCTGCATTTCGGTATGTTGTTTTAAGCTGGATACTGGATTGGCTCCAAACGGCATATTGATGCGAGTGATGGCGGTATTCCTATTAGCTGTTTGCTTACCTCGGCATCACTGCATGACAGTCAAGCCGCTATTCCATTGGCGGCGATGACAAGCCCGCGAGTAACCAACTGTTATGACCGGATGGCTGCCGCCTATGACTCAACCAGGCCGGCAAAATCGCCCTGTATCCGGTTGAAAGCGAACTATACCGTAATTATGCCACAAGCAAGCAGCTCAAACCATTGCAGCCCATGGCCACCCGCCGCGGTTAAACCGAATTGGTTGGGTTTACGCAGTCGACGTAGCCTGGGTGAGTTGCAAGCGAACCCAAATTATATAAAACAATGACTGCCTTTTGTTTTTTCTAACCGTAGTCATAAAAACACATAGTCACAACATTTCTTGTGAATCACCCAGGCTACGGCTGTTTCAGTGGCTGTCAAAAACCTTACAATTACTTAGGGGAATTCACATTCGCAATACCCTATTTATTTAGTGCCAGGGAAACCCCCGTTTTCCGAAATTCCCACAATATATCCTGTAGATATATCGCGACGCGGCAGTTTTGGGCGGTTACTGTGGTTCATTTAGGAAAGTGTTCGAGGTTTTACCTTATTTGGGCATGAATTTACTGTTTTGCAAACAAGCTCATGGCATCCCACAACAGGTTCGTATCGGTCGGATAATGCACATCGGTCTCGACGACAAAGGAGTTGCATCGCCCGCGTAATCCGTCGCCAGGCTTTTTTTTATTCAACCAAGCTAAATAGATATTTTCATACTGCTTACTCATTTCAATCGTTTCCGTTGGGCTCGCCCACCAAACGGTTCAGATTCTGGTTCGTTCGTTCCTCACTCTCACAACCCAACCTTATTCGTTAGTGTCGCGTATCGGGTATATTTGATATATAAATAATATGTCTATATAGCTCATGTTATTTAACATATGGTTGGCATATGGTGGGCTAAAGATTAATTTCTTGTGGTCGTCAATAGGTAATAGGTGCATGGGTACAAATAATCGTTTCGCTGAAAGCGAAAATTCCTATTTATTCGGAATATATGTCGAATTCAATCAACAAAGAACAGTCAAATGCCGAATTAATTAAGCTCAAAGAACGTTTTGAGCTGGCGCTAGATGGTGCTAATGATGGCTTGTGGGACTGGAACTTACTGACCAATGAGGTGTACTTTTCACCTCGCTGGAAAAGTATGCTGGGTTACGAAATTGATGAGATAAAAAATGGTCTTGATGAATGGAGCAGTCGTGTACATCCGGATGATCTTCAGCGCGCACTCGACACGGTTAAGAACTACATTGAGGGAGTGACTGATTCATATGCAGTTGAGTTCAGGATGCAACATAAAGATGGTCACTATGTTGATATTCTGGCAAGGGGCAAGGTCATTCGGGAGTCGGATGGAACACCCGCTCGTCTTGTAGGAACCCATGTAGATATTAGTGCCAGAATAAATGCGGAACAAAAATTCAGAACATTATATGAATCATCGAATGACGCTATTTTGTTATTGGGAGACACGGGTTTTTTTGATTGTAATCATGCTGCCGTGAAAATGTTTAAAGCGGACAGTGTAGAAAAGCTTTGCAGCAATCATCCAGCTGAATTATCACCTAAGAATCAAGCGGATGGTCGAAATTCATTTGAAGTTGAAAGTGAATACATCGCTAAAGCCTTAAGTAAAGGAAAGTTGTTTTTTGAATGGCGACATAAACGGATGAATGGCGAAGAGTTTGATGCCGAAGTATTGTTAACACCATTTGATATGAGTGGGAATACAATGTTGCAGGCAACTGTACGAGATATCAGTAAACGTAAAAAATCTGAACAATTATTGCAAGAACGTTATAAAGAATTAGAAGAGGCGAATAATAAAATAAAAGAAACTCAGTCATTGTTACTACAATCCGATAAAATGGCTTCGTTAGGGCAATTGTCAGCAGGCGTCGCCCATGAAATTAATAATCCTATTGGTTTTGTTAAATCCAACATGGGTTCCTTACAGAAATACACACAAGATTTATTCACTATGATTAATGTGTATGAAAGTGTCGAAAGACATATACAGGATAAACATGCGCTTGAGAAAATTGCAAACTTGAAAGAAAGTATTGAATTAAATTATCTTAAGCAAGATATTACAGATTTATTTAAGGAAAACCAGGACGGATTAGATAGAGTTATTAAAATAGTCATGGACCTTAAAGGATTCTCGCATCCGGATGAAGTAGAGTGGCAAGTTGCTGATATCCAATCCGGCCTGGATAGTACACTTAATATCGTACATAACGAACTAAAGTATAAAGCAAAGATTATTAAGGAATATGGCGATATTCCAGCGATAAGGTGTATACCCTCACAACTCAATCAGGTTTTTATGAATCTTCTGGTGAATGCAGCACATGCTATTGAAGAAAAAGGTACTGTCTATATTAGAACGGGAATAACAGAGGGCGATTTAATATTTGTTGAAATAGAAGATACAGGGCACGGAATACCTGAAGAAAAACTATCCAGTATATTCGATCCTTTTTATACTACTAAAGAAGTTGGAAAAGGAACTGGGTTGGGGTTATCATTAGCATATGGTATTATCGAAAAACACAAGGGAAATATTCAGGTAAAAAGCAAGCTAGAAATAGGTACTAAATTTAGAATTGAAATACCTATTAATCTAAAGTCTGATGAGACAGAGTTGCGATAACTGTTTATCCTTTGAGTTTATCCCAATGTGGGGCAGCAAGGTGTTTTTTTTTATGAACCACGCCGGGTTGAATGTCCAAGCTGAGATATGCGGGTAGAGCGGATGCCCTGGGTAGCCGGTAAACACCGCCTGACCGAAGCCTATGTATGGTTTCTGGCCGGTTGGGCAAAGCGGCTAAGTTGGAAAGAAGTCGCCGAGGCATTCCGCACC
>Ga0114931_10006495_pt1 | contig 14367 bp, 14 predicted proteins | sample 2SBtaG_FD_89579 | JGI IMG/M metagenome (GOLD analysis project Ga0114931, IMG submission 89579) | Deep subsurface microbial communities from Kolumbo volcano to uncover new lineages of life (NeLLi) - 2SBTROV14_V59a metaG | ecosystem: Environmental > Aquatic > Marine > Volcanic | place: Kolumbo...
ACCTGTGTATACGACGTTTCGCGGTGCCAAGATTGCCATTGTCATTGCTAAAGCCCACGAACCCTGCGCATTGGGGTGCTTTGTTCACGACGATGAGGGCGGGTCGCAATGCCGTAGAGCAACTCGCCGCCGAGGACAGGCCCGATCACGTTCTTGCGCTGTGGCTTTTGCCATCGGGGTATTGGGCCCGGAAAGTAGCCAAGCATCATGGGTTCGACTATAGCGTTTGGGCGCTCGGTAGCGACATTTGGTCACTGGGTCGTATCCCCGTCATACGAAACGTTCTGAAAAACGTGGCGATACGAGCTACTCGACGATATGCCGACGGCGTTGAGCTGGGTAAAGAGCTGGCATCGATCACAGCTGCAGATTGCCAATTTCTGCCGAGTACCCGGCGTCTTCCATCAGTCCGGGACAAGCATCTGGCAACCGGACCGCCGTACAAACTCGCATTCCTCGGGCGCTGGCATCCGAACAAGGGGTCGGATTTGCTGCTGGCTGCACTGCAGCAACTGCAGGACGATTCCTGGTGCAATATTGCTGAAGTGAGAATATTTGGTGGTGGACCTCAGGAGTCGTTGGTCATGCAGGCGGTGGCGTCTCTGGAGTCACAAAACCGACCAGTAGTGGTCGGTGGTTATCTGGATAAACAGGGCGCCGCTGATCTAATCGGATGGGCAGACTACCTGTTACTGCCGTCGAGGATTGAGAGCATCCCTGTGATTTTCTCCGACGCTATACAGGTAGGTACACCGCTAGTCGCAACGCCGGTCGGTGATCTGCCGCAATTGCGCCAAAAATATAATTTTGGTGTCGTTGCTGAAAATATCAGTTCAGGCGCGTTTGCTGAGGCAATTACTGCCGCTCTCGCCGGAAGCCCAAAATCGCATAGCCGGGGGATTGCACTCGCGAGATCGGACTTCGATCTTGCTGGAATTGTCGATCGGTTCTTACAAGAAACGGGGTTGGATTAGCGATGACGGAATTTACGTTCCGACTAGCCGAATTACAGTTTCAACAATGTAGTTGACTTCCCGATCTGTGACTTTTGGTGACAACGGAAGGCTGATGGTTTCGCTGCCGTATTTGGCTGCGACCGGATAATCCTGACACCGCCAGCCGAATCGCTGCTGGTAGAACGGGTGCTCCGCAAGGCTCAGGTAATGGACACCGACGCCGATATTCGCCTGTTGCATCAGTGACAGCATTTCGTCCCGGGCCACACCACAGGCCTGTTCGTTGATTGCTATCGTATACAAATGGTACGCGTGGCGTGTGTCAGGATCGGGTTCTGCCGGTGTCCCGATTGGCAAGCCCTCAAAAGCCGCCTGGTAGCGGTCCCATATTTCCTTGCGGCGAGTCCATGCCGTCTCAACTCTCGCGAGTTGATGGATGCCAATCGCCGCCTGCAGGTCCATCATGTTGTACTTGAAGCCGGCCTCAACCACCCGGTAGTGTTTATAGCCCTCATCACTAAATCGACTCCAGGCATCTTTTGTCATGCCGTGTAGAGAAAGCACCTTGATCCTCTCCAGCGCTTCCCGGGATTTTGAGATCACCATGCCACCCTCTCCGGTAGCAACATTCTTGGTGACGTAAAAACTGAAGCAGCCAAAATCACCGAACGTGCCCGTCTTTTGTCCATGCCATTCGGACTCGATCGCGTGGGCGCAATCTTCGATAACGATGAGGTCGTGCTTTCGGGCGATAGTGAGCAATTCGTCCATTGCACACGGGCGCCCCGCGAAATGTACGGGAACGATTGCCTTTGTTTTATCGGTAATTCGGTGCTCAATGTCGGCCGGATCAATATTCAGTGTTCGGGCATCAATATCGACCGGAACCGGTTCCGCGCCGGCATGAATAATGGCATTGGCGGTGGCACAAAATGTCATCGCTGTGGTCAGCACTTCACCGCCAGGGCCGATGCCTGCGGCCACGAGGCTCACGTGCAGAGCAGCCGTGCAGGAATTCAGCGCCGCGACTCGATCTTCTTCGACATCTTTATATTCAGCGAAATCATTTTCGAATTTGTGAACTTTTGGCCCGGTTCCGAGCCATCCCGAGTTCAGGCTTTCAGCAACATCATCGATCTCGGCCTGTTGGATGTCCGGTGCCCCGAAAACAATAAACTGATCAGTCATGGAATCACTCTTGTCTGTAGCTTGAGCTACGCATTCTTCAACACGTCGAGAAGATAGGCACCGTAAGCACCGGCGGCAATGGGCGTCGCCAATTCCTGCAGTTGTTCTGCTGAGATATATCCTTTGTAGAATGCAATCTCTTCAGGGCAGCAGACCTTGTAGCCTTGCCTGGATTCAATGGTTTCTACGAAATTGGAGGCGGCCAATAGAGAGCTTTGTGTACCCGTATCCAGCCAGGCCGTACCGCGACCGAGAACCTCGACATTCAAGGCCTTGCGTTCAAGATAGAGATTGTTGATATCGGTAATTTCGAGCTCCCCGCGCGGTGACGGCGTCAGCGACTTGGCCATATCGACTACGTTGGCGTCGTAGAAATACAGGCCGGTTACAGCATGTCTGGAAGTCGGGTTTGATGGTTTTTCCTGCAGCCTCAGAGGCCGCTCGTTGTCGTCCAGTTCCACAACGCCGTAGCGCTCCGGATCGGTGACGGCATAGGCGAATACCGTTGCGCCATTCTTTCTCCGGCTGGCCCTTATGAGCTTCGTCTACAGGTCAGTTCCATAAAAAATATTATCGCCAAGAATCATTGCCGAGCTTTCACCGGCGAGAAACTCTTCAGCAATGATGAAGGATTGGGCGAGTCCGTCAGGTGATGCCTGAACCGCATAGGACAAAGAAATCCCTATTCTTGAACCATCCCCCAACAGAGACTCGAATCGCGGTGTATCCTGTGGTGTCGAAATCACGAGGATATCGGTAATTCCCGCGAGCATCAGAATGGACAGCGGGTAATAAATCATGGGCTTGTCATAGACTGGCAGTAGCTGCTTCGAAATTACCTGTGTAATTGGATGTAGGCGGATGCCGGATCCGCCAGCCAGAATAATGCCCTTCATACCGATTTCGCCTTCAGATTTATCGCTGCCATGGAATCCAATTGTCTCTTTTACGAACCTTGTTTGCGAGCAAATGGGCGCCGCACCTGCGCCAGGAATTCGATTTTATCTACTATATTCAACTGATCGTGTTAAATCACTCGATGGCGGCACAGAATCAACATATTGCCGAGCGGAAAGTACATACTGTTGGACGCGGAAATGCCAGAGGTTGATCAATGCAACGTTTAAAGGGAATATTCCTTCTTGCGGTTCTCGTGGGCGGGTGTGGTGCAGGTGTGAGGAATCAGAACGTTGATGAACCGCCGGCCTTGCGCCCGGTCGCCCGTAAACTGGTCATCGCCCACCGCGGAGCCAGCGGCTATCTGCCGGAGCACACGATCGCCGCCAAGGCTATGGCCTATGCACAGGGTGCCGATTACCTCGAGCAAGACCTCGTCATGACCAAAGACGACGAACTCGTCGTCTTGCATGACCGATACCTGGATACCGTGACCAATGTCGCCGAACTTTTCCCGGATCGGCATCGGCAAGACGGTCGATACTACGTGATCGACTTCACCCTGGATGAAATCCGGCAGCTTGCCGTTGTCGAACGCTTTGAGATGAAAGAGGGTGTTGCAACGCCGGTTTTCAAGGACCGTTTTCCGCTGGGCAAATCATCCTTTCACGTACATACCTTCGCCGAAGAGATCGAGCTGGTTCAGGGCCTGAATGTTTCTACAGGGAAATCGGTCGGTCTGTACCCGGAGATCAAAAGCCCGGCCTTCCACCGCGACGAAGGTAAAGATATTGCCGCGGCCACACTCGGCGTATTGAAGCACTATGGTTACGATAAAAAGACGGACAAAATATTCCTGCAGTGTTTCGACTCGAGCGAGTTACAGCGAATTCATGACGAGCTGATGCCGGCATTGGATATGGACTTGCGGCTTGTTCAGCTCATCGATACTGACGAGCAGTATCACTGGATGCTGAGCAAGGACGGCATGCGACGCCTGGCATCCCATGTTGACGGGATAGGTCCCTCGATCTTGTTGCTCATTGCACCGGATTCCACAGTATCGGGGTTCAAAGCGACAACAGTGGTCGAGTTTGCGCATGCGGCCGGATTGCAGGTCCATGCTTATACGTTTCGTCGTGAAAGGGACCAAATGCCGCCATTTGCGAAAGATTTTGATGATTTTTTGCGTATTTTTATTGATCAGATTGGCGTTGACGGGGTTTTTACCGATTTTCCGGATCTCGCCGTAAGATTTGTTGAGTCCGCGAGGTGATTGGATTGCTCCGACCGCCCGCGCACCGGGAGCCGTTGCCGGAAGATCAGGTTGATGCGACGTATCGGCGCCTTCGGTTGCAGGTATTTGTTGGTATCTTCATAGGTTACGCCGGTTATTACCTTGTCAGAAAGAACTTCACGCTGGCGATGCCGTACCTCATCGAGCAGGGTTACTCAAAAGCCGACCTGGGGCTGGCGCTTTCCGGCGTGTCTATCGCGTACGGCCTGTCGAAATTCTTCATGGGCAATATTTCGGATCGAAGTAACGCACGTGTTTTCATGGCGCTCGGGCTGTCTTGCTCGGCACTGGTCATGATTTTCATGGGCACGATGCCGGTCGCGACGAGTTCGGTCACCATCATGTTTGTATTGCTACTGATGAACGGCTGGTTCCAGGGAATGGGGTGGCCGCCGTCCGGGCGTGTAATGGTGCATTGGTTTTCACCGGCCGAACGCGGTACCAAAATGGCGATCTGGAATGTCGCCCATAATGTCGGTGGCGGGATGGTTGGTCCCATCGCAATACTGGCCATGGCGATTTTCGCCGATTGGCATTCCATCCTGTATTTTCACGGTTATTTTTCGCTGGCGATCGCCGTGCTGATTTTCCTGATGGTCCGCGACACGCCGCAGTCCGAAGGCCTTTGCACCATAGAAAAGCACCGTGAAGACTACCCAAAGGCATTCAAATACTGTGAGAGCCAGGAGACGGAACTTTCGGCGAAAGCGATCTTTTTCGAATATGTGTTGAATAACAAATTTCTCTGGACCATCGCGATCGCCAACGCTTTCGTCTACTTCGTTCGTTACGGTGTGCTGGACTGGGCACCGACATACCTGAGTGAAGTCAAACAGTTTTCCTTCGAACAGTCGGGATGGGCGTACGCATTTTACGAATTCGCCGGGATTCCGGGTACCCTGACTTGCGGTTGGTTGTCGGATACAGTCTTTCGTGGGCGACGAGCCCCGGTGCTCATCGGATACATGTTACTCACGCTGGTATGTGTGCTTGTCTATTGGAAGAACCCGGCCGGCAATCCGAATCTCGATATCGCCATGTTGATTGGAATCGGTTTTTTCGTCTATGGCCCAATCATGTTGATTGGCGTGCAGGCCCTGGATTTGACACCGAAGAAAGCTGCTGGAACGGCAGCGGGATTTACGGGTCTATTTGGTTACGTGGGTGGTGCTGTGAGCGCCAATATCGTAATCGGCTATGTCGTTGAATCGGCTGGATGGGATGCAGGATTTTCTTTAATTGCCGGGGCCTGTGTTGTTGCGATGATTCTGATTTCACTCACCTTGAATGCTGAGCATCGTGTAAATTCGGTTAGAGAGGCGGCATGAAAGCAGTAACAAGCCTATTGGTCGTTGTGGCGCTGGTCATTCCGGGTTCGGCTATAGCGGACGAGCTTATGGCAGAGGAGTACCGCACTGCAGTACAAAAAATAGTGGTGTTACCCGGAGCCAGCCCGGCCGGCGGTGCTGTTACCGGTAGTTACAAGAAAGAAACGGACGGCTTGCTCGATGGTATCGACAGGGGCAGAGAGTTTGGTGTCATCAGGAAGGACGTAGGTGGCATCCCGGTTAGTTTTCCGATTCCGATCCTGACGGTTCCCGGTATGTTATTTGGTGGCTTGTCAGGTTCGATCAAGCGACAGATCCAGGATTTTCGTGACGCCCTGACGAAAGATCTGGCAAGTTCCGCGGAATCTCCGCTTTCAAATGATGCTCTGGCAAGCGACGTTTTTTGGCGACTTCGCGATGTATCCGGGCTTAAGCCGAAGGTCCTCGCGTTGGGGATACCGATTCCTGAAGATACGGATGCGGTCCTGTACGTCAGCTTCTCGGATTCATCCATAGAGGTTGATGGCAAGGTGGCGACCATTGCTTTCACGGCGACCGCTACGTTAAGCCGCCTGTCAGACGGTCAGCAGCTTTACGAAAATCAGATTCGCTATCAGGATACGGACACGCTAAGTCACTGGACCGATAACGGCAAGGCCGCGTGGCACGACTATGCGAATTATGCCCGCCATTACGTCGTTCGTGAAATTGTCGCCGAGTTGTTCGAGCGTGTAGAGGTGCAGCAAACGCTGCTGCCCAGAGAATCCGACACGGTCAGCCGGGTCCGGAAAAATGCCTGGCAGGGCATTACCCGCACCCGGACACCCACGCTCGCCTGGGAACTGACACTAGGCGACAACGATCAACAGCCTCCCTGGGCCAAGGCGATCAACGAGGCGGATGTCCTCTACGACCTTGAAATATACGATAAGCATCAGCTCGTGTATTCGGCAAGAAATCTGGCTGCTTCGCAACACACCGTTGCCGTTGAGCTCGAAGACTGCAAGAGCTACCGTTGGTCGGTGCGGCCATCCTACGATGTTGCCGGTGCTACACGATTTGGTGCGTGGATGCGATCCAATCCCGATACCGCGAACGGCAACGTCGGTAAGCAAAGTTCCGAGGCCGCTGCATACATTTACGATTTCGCGTCACTTAAGATCAAATGCCTGCGATGAATGCCCGAGTCTGCAGCCGTATCGATAAGGAAAGGGTCGTCGTACCGGCCAAAGTAATCAGCACCGCGTCATCGGAACCGGGAGAGAGTTGATCGAGCGCTTGCCATACCAGCTGTGTACGTTTTTTCAGGAGCATTCGTCGGGCGGTCACGCACTTTTCTTCCGACCACTAGCCTGGATCGAGACTCAGCAGGTCATCGGGCGTGTCGACATCCCGCTGCGCGGGTGCACATTCGATGCTCCTGACATCGAAGGCATCATCCGAAAGGATTTTCCTGGCCCCCAGGTCGCCCTTTAGATCGCACAGCCTGTCAAAAGTATTCTGCGGAAAAAGAATTGGCGGGCTGACGATGCCTTCACTGGCAGTCGCGACGATTTCAGTTTCCGCACCCGACCACCTGCTCACAAGTTCATTCAGGTGCCTGGTGGTAACGAGCGGTTGATCGGCGAGCAGCAGCAGGATGGCATCAGCGCCGTTACGGCAGGCGCGAACACCTGCCGATATGCTCGTTCCTATTCCCAGTTTGTAGTCGACATTCACGGTGACAACATCGGCCAGATCATCAGACGCTGCGATCACCGCTTCCTGATTGTGACCAACGACAAGTGTTACCCGTCCATCACACGCCCCCTGGGCGGCAAGCAGCGCATGCTGCAGTAGTGGCTTGCCGTACAAATTCTGCACGAGCTTTGTGTCACCAAAACGTGTGGATGTTCCTGCTGCCAATACGCAGGCATGAATGATCGCCGGAGATGAATGTTGTCCCATAGTGTGAGAAATTCTGTCCCATACGCGTGCATCATGTCTATAGATGAAGGAGCTGAGAATGACGTGGATAGATACTGTGGCCTATGAAGACTCTGAGCACGAGCTCAGGAAGTTGTACGATCGTATCAAGGGCCCCGACGACAACGTCGACAACATCATGCTGGCGCACAGCCTTCGTCCACATACGATGCAGGGCCACATGACGCTCTATAAGTATGTCCTGCACCATCCGCGCAATTCATTACCGAAAGAGTACCTGGAGGCGATCGGTGTGTATGTAAGCGCATTGAATAACTGCCAGTACTGTCTCGAGCATCATTTCGCGGGAATGGCGCGCCTGATCAACGACTCGGCTCGGTCTGATGCAATCCGGGAAGCGCTCGAAAAGTGTCGACCGGAGGACGCCTATTCAGGAGCCGAACTGGCTGGTCTGAATTACGCGGGCCAACTCACGCTCGCGGCCGATGAACTGACAGAGGATGACCTGGTGTCGCTCAGAAAAGCGGGCCTGGACGACGGCCAGATCCTGGATATCAACCAGGTCACCGCTTACTTTGCCTATGCAAACAGAACCGTGCTCGGTCTTGGAGTGAATACGGCGGACGACATCATCGGCTTATCCCCCGGTGGCTCCGGCGATGCCGACAACTGGGCACATTCCTGAGTGCTGCCACTAGGCGTAATGTGGGTACACGGGTTGATACATGTGCTCTCGTATGTCGGCAAGAATATCTTTGGGCTCAGCCCTGTCCGTCAGTTTGTTGTCATACGCGATTTTCGCAACATCGCGGGCGACCAGTGCCGATACTTCCCGGATCCGGGTCAGGGATGGGTAAACGCGGCCCAGTTCGAGATCGGATTCCGTGACCTGGCTGGCCAGTGAGTGTGCTGCGGCGAGGAACATCTGATCGGTCACCGTGTGTGACTGACTGGCGATGATGCCCAGGCCGATACCCGGGAAAATATAGGCATTATTGCCCTGTCCCGGTACAAAGGTCCGATTACGAATCGTAACCGGTTCGAACGGGCTGCCACTGGCGAAAACGGCCTGACCGTCGCTCCATGTATAGGCTTGTTCCGCAGTGCATTCAGCTTTTGAAGTCGGGTTCGATAATGCGAAAATGACGGGCCGCTGATTAATGTCCGCCATGGCCCCGATGACCTCTTCATCAAAGGCGTTGTGTTGCCCGGAAAAACCGAGGATAGCGGTCGGTTTCAATGTTTTGACGGCCGTGAGAAAGTCCCGGCACTCCTCGTGTTCATGAGCGTAGGGCAGTTTGTGTTCAACCAGGCCCTTGCGGCTCTTCACCACCATTCCCTTGCTGTCGACAAACCAGCAATGCTCACGAGCCTGTTCCGGAGTCAGACCTTCTTCGACCAGTGCGGCGACAAACGTATCGGCGACCCCGATGCCAGCCTCTCCGGCACCGAGAAACAGTAATCTCTGATCGGCCAGCTTGCCACCCGTAATTCTGAGTGAAGCAATGAGACCGGCAACGGCGACCGCGCCTGTGCCTTGTATATCATCGTCAAAAAGACAGGTGCGGTCCCGATATTTATGCAGGAATCGAAAGGCATTGCTATTACCAAAATCTTCGAGTTGAATGAGAACACCCGGAAACACTTCATTTGCCGCTGTGATGAATTCTTCTACCAGTTCGTCGTACGCAGCACCACGCTCCCGCCGCTGTTCTATGCCGTTGTATAGCGGGTCATTCAACAGTTTCTCGTTGTCGGTCCCGGCATCAAGCATCACGGGTAGACAGTGCGTAGGGTGGATCCCTGCGCAAGCCGTATAGAGCGCAAGCTTGCCGATCGGTATTCCCATGCCGTCGGCGCCCAGATCGCCGAGACCAAGAATCCGTTCACCGTCGGTAACGACGATAATCCGTGCATCCTTGTGTGGCCAGTTTTGCAATATTTCGCGAATCCTGCCACGGTCGTGCAGAGAAACATAGAATCCCCGTGGCTTGCGGAAGATATGCTGAAACTCCTGGCACGCGTACCCGACCGTCGGCGTATACAGGATCGGCATCATCTCCTCGATATGGTTCATCACGACGCGATAGAAGAGATTCTCGTTACGGTCCTGGAGGGAAATCAAATAGAGGTAGCGCTCGAGGTCTGTCGGTTTCGCCCTGAAATTGCCGAGTACTCGTAATTCCTGCTCAGCCATGCTGTGTACGCGTGGCGGAAGCAGGCCCGTCAGATGCAGGGTTTCCCGTTCCGCATCGGTAAACGCGGTGCCTTTATTGTGCACGGGATCATGGAGGATCTTGACACCCAGGTGCAGCTCAGATGGCGATTGCCTGGTCACGAGATTATTCCTTCTGCCTTGTGTTTCCTGTCTATCAGAATATGGCTGATCGCCAGGGTTTGGCATTCTGGATATCACCTAGTCTCGTAGTCTTTACTAGCGTAATGTTCACCCTCCGAAGTATCACAACACAGGTTCAGGGGATGAGAAGCATCGCTTTCGTGTATTCCACAGTCGATGGGCATACGCTCGAGATTTGCGAGCGTTTGGCGGGAGTTGTTGAAAAGGACGGGTTTTCGGCGACGCTACTTGAGCTTGGGCAAAACGTGGATATCGATCTGCAGCCGTTCGACCAGATCGTTATTGGGGCGAGCATTCGCTACGGCAAGCATCGTCCGGTAGTGACACAGTTCATCGAAGACAATATCGAGTTGCTGGATTCGAAACACGCTGCCTTCTTCTCGGTCAACGCCGTGGCCCGCAAGCCGGAGAAAAGGCAGCCACACACCAATCCCTATGTCAGGAAATTTCTCAAGACCATTAGCTGGCAGCGGGCTGTCATCGGTATCTTCGGTGGCAAGATTAACTATTCGATGTACCGGTTCTGGGATAGAACGATGATCCGCTTCATTATGTGGATGACCAGGGGGCCGACGGCGCTTGATACCAACGTCGATTTCACCGACTGGGACGAAGTCGAGGTCTTTGGCCGCGCAATTGGTGAATTATCCGATCCTGAACGAGTCAAATAAGGACCTACCGCTAAAGCGGTATGAAATGAGCTGTTGTTGCCGGCATGATTGCCGGCTGGGACTCAAAGGCCACGCACCATGCAAACAACAATAAAAGCCGATGAAATCGAATCGCTCATCGGGCAGGAACTGGAGCCTTCGCCCTGGCTGGAAATCACCCAGGAGCGCGTTAACCAGTTTGCACAAGCGACCAACGACCACCAGTTTATCCACGTGGATCCCGAAAAGGCAGCACAAACGCCGCTCGGTGGGCCGATCGCGCATGGTTTCTTGTCGCTGTCCCTGCTCTCATATCTCAACGCGCAAAACGCGGTATTGCCCGAGAATCTCCAAATGGGCCTGAATTACGGCTCGGACAAGGTGCGATATCTGATGCCGGTCAGGGTTGGCCGTCGAATTCGGTCGCGACAAAAAGTGCTGCAAGCGACGGAGAAAAAGCCAGGGCATTGGCTACTCAAATATCACGTCACGGTCGAAATCGAAGGCGAAGACACGCCGGCGCTGATCGCGGAAATACTATCGATGTGGGTTCTCGGTAACGGAATCACTGAAAGCTGAGGAATGAAATGAGTATTAGAATGGACGGTCAGGTTGCGGTGGTTACCGGTGCCGGTCAGGGCCTCGGTCGTTGCCACGCACTGGCGCTCGCGGCGCGCGGCGCGAAAGTGGTTGTTAACGATCTGGCTGACGCAAGCGGTCAATCTGAAAATGCTGCAAAAGTCGTCAGTGAAATCGAGGCTGCGGATGGCGAGGCAATCGCCAATGGCGCGAACGTTGCCGACTTCGAGCAGGTACAGGACATGGTCGGTGCTGCGATGGAGCGCTGGAGCCGGGTCGATATCCTCGTTAACAATGCCGGCATTCTTCGCGACAAGACATTTCAAAAGATGTCGATGGACGATTTTCGCCGGGTCGTCGATGTGCACCTGATGGGTTCTGCGAACTGCAGCAAGGCTGTCTGGGAGATCATGCGAGAGCAGCATTACGGTCGCATTGTTTTCACAACATCGAGCTCGGGACTGTACGGTAATTTTGGACAAGCGAACTATGGCGCTGCCAAGATGGCAATGGTCGGGCTCATGAACACCTTGCATCTGGAAGGCGCGAAGTACGACATTCGTGTGAACTGCCTCGCGCCGACGGCGGGAACAGCAATGACCAAGGGATTGTTTCCGGAGGCGGTTTTTAAACTGATGGCTGCTGAAGTGGTGAGTCCCGGTGTCGTTTTCCTCACCGCACCCGACGCGCCGAGCCGCAAGGTTCTGTGTGCGGGCGGTGGCAGTTTTGCGGTATTCAAGGGCTTCGAAACGGAAGGCTTGAGCCTGGCACCCGACGATGTGTCCGCGGAAGGCATTGCCGCAGCATGGAACACGATTGATAACGATGAGGGTATGCGAGAGTTGCAAAGTGGCTTTGAGCAGCCCACCAAGTTCGCGACGCAGGCCGCAAAGAAACTCGGTCTCGACCTGGGTTAACTGGCAACGAATCAACTCACAAAAAGAGATATGAACATGAGAGAAGCAGTCATTGTATCCACAGCACGCACACCGATCGGCAAGGCTTATCGCGGTGCATTCAATAATACCGAGGCACCGACATTGGGCGGGCATGCAGTAAGACACGCTGTCGAGCGCGCCGGTCTGGATCCGCAGGAAGTTGAGGATGTCTTGATGGGTTGTGTCCTGACGCAGGGAACCCAGGGTTCCAACATTGCTCGCCTGGTCGCGCTGGCGGCGGGGTTACCGGTAACGACTGCTGGCATGACGGTCGATCGCCAGTGTTCGTCAGGAATGATGGCGATTGCGCTCGCTGCCAAGACCATCATCGTCGACGGCGTGGATATCATGGTCGGCGGTGGTCTCGAATCCATCAGTCTGGTCCAGAATGAACACATGAATATGTATCGTGCGAAAGACCCTCGCCTGTTGGCGCTTCACGAGCATGTTTATATACCGATGATTGACACCGCTGATATCGTTGCCAATCGTTACAACATCGGTCGCGAGGCGCAGGATGAGTACGCATTGCAAAGCCAGCAGCGCACTGCGGCGGGCCAGGAGTCTGGCAAGTTTGATGATGAAATCGTGCCGCTGCCGTCGAACAAAGGCGTCATGGACAAGGAAACGAAAGAGATCAGCTTCGAGGACGTTGTGCTGGAAAAGGACGAGGGCAACCGACCCGGCACGAACCTGGATGGCTTGTCCTCACTGAATCCCGTATACGAAGGAGGCTGTGTCACCGCCGGCAATGCCAGCCAGTTGTCCGATGGCGCGTCTGCGACGGTTGTAATGGAGTCAAGCCTTGCCGAGAAACGGGGCCTGGCGCCGCTGGGTATATACAGAGGCACGGCAGTAGCGGGTTGCGAGCCCGATGAGATGGGCATCGGCCCGGTTTTCGCAGTGCCCAAATTGCTGCAACGCAATGGTCTGACCATGGACGACATCGACCTGTGGGAATTGAATGAGGCATTTGCCGTTCAGGTGCTTTACTGCCGCGACAAACTGGGTATTCCGAATGACAAGCTCAACGTCGATGGTGGCGCAATTTCGATCGGTCACCCGTACGGAATGTCGGGTGCGCGCATGGTCGGTCATGCACTGATCGAGGGTAAGCGGCGCGGTGCGAAGTATGTTGTTTGTACGATGTGTATCGGTGGTGGACAGGGTGCAGCTTCACTGTTTGAGGTCGCCTGAGGAGATAGCATGTTTCACTTGTACGGGTTCTATACACAAAACTCTTTGAAAGCTTTGTACGTGCTTGAGGAGGTAGGCGCCGATTTCGAGTTTCACTTCGTCGATCTTGCCAAAGGAGAGAACAGGACCGCAGAATTCGCCGACAAGACACCCATCGGTAAAGTGCCGGTCCTTGAGCATGATGGTGAGTATCTGTTCGAGTCCGGCGCCATATGTCGTTATGTGGCGAACGTGACGGACTCATCGCTGTACCCCGCCGACAAAATGCAACGAGCTCGTGTTGATCAGTGGATGGACTTCTTTGCCTGTCATCTGGGTCACTGGTTTACTAAGTTGTATTTCGAGATGGTCATCAAGCCTAAATTCGATCTTGGCGAATCGGACGAAGCCGGGATCGTCGAGGCGAAAAAATTTGCAAATGTGCAGCTTGGCACCCTGGACGGGGTGCTTGCTGACTCTGACTGGCTGGCGAACGACGCTTTGTCCATCGCTGATTTATTTGCGTTTGCCTACATAGAGCAACATCAGTCCGTTGATTTCTCGATTGATGATTATGCGAATGTCAAGGCGTGGTTCGAGCGTATCGAGTCGCTTGAGAGCATTGCCAACGCGCGCTCGAAGCTACCACATTGAACGCCTGGAATCTTGTCGCCGGTAGAAAAACCAGCCTGTCCAGCGGGTCGTCGTTAGCAACATAACCCGGTACTATCGGGGTATTCGCTTTAGACAGGAATGCCACGATGACAACCGCGAAAGACGGGATCATAGCGAGAGCTGCCAAAGCACTTTCGGAAGTTGAAGCGAACGAGCTCAAGGCAACGCTCGTATCGACATTGTTTATCTTCATATTGATGGCCTCGTATTACATCCTGAGACCCGTGCGGGATGCCATGGCCAGTGACTGGAGCGACTCGGAAGTGAGTTTTCTCTGGAATATCAATTTCTTTGTCAGTGCTGGAATTGTAGCGGTCTACGGCTTTGCTGTTTCACGAGTCCGACTGCGTAACGTAATTCCTTCGATCTACGGTTTTTTCGCAATCACTTTCGTAACG